>Ga0114959_10001676_pt1 | contig 19023 bp, 22 predicted proteins | sample C_130625_EF_Meta_FD_87317 | JGI IMG/M metagenome (GOLD analysis project Ga0114959, IMG submission 87317) | Freshwater microbial communities from Lake Croche, Canada to study carbon cycling - C_130625_EF_MetaG | ecosystem: Environmental > Aquatic > Freshwater > Lake | place: Lake Croche, Canada...
CTGGGACTCGAACCCAGGTTAGAGGATTCAAAGTCCTCGGTGCTAACCACTACACTATAAGACCAGGGGGGCGCTGTTTCCTAGAATTAAATAATATTAACAATATTAATTAAAATACTGAAATATATTACTTAAAATATAATTTTAATTTTAATTTTGAAAATTGCTGTATGGAAACTTATAAACTTCTTCTTATTGAAAAATTTAGATTGCTGTTGGTTTCAAAATTACTGCGTCACATCAGTAATTTAAATGAGGGTCCTCTTTACAAGAAACACGATTGACTATAGTTATAAAATAGAGCGAACTATTTTAATAATTATGCCATTTATGTGACGAAACACTAATTCTAAATAATTTTGGAGATTGCTGTATGGATACTTACTTACAAATTATAAACCCACCCGATTACTGTATCCTTCTCAATATACTAATACAAATTGTCTTTAAATAGTTTAATATATATAATTTAATGCGCGAAGAGGGGTTCGAACCCTCGCATCTTACGATAGCGGGTCATCCTCTTACATCTAGGTAATTTAAGTCCGCCGCCTTGGACCACTCGGCCATTCGCGCTTATGATGCTAGTTCCTTTGTAATAATTATTTTGTTTAAATTGCTGTAGGGAACTAAATTATTATAATAATTTATTATTTGACATTGCTCATACTGGGAGTTGAACCCAGGATAACTGCTTATAAGACAATTGTGATAACCGTTTCACTATATGAGCTGTTATTACTAGTTTCATTATTTAAGTTGTTTCAACTATATCATCCAATGGATGACTCAGAACGCACTGATTTGAAAGTGTTTTAAAATAAAGATTTGCTGGATGAAACAAACTCGCCATTAAGCTCCAATATCCTATATAAAATAATAAATTTTAGTATACATAAATTAGTCAGATAATGATATATAAATAATAGAGTAACTTACCTTTTACTCTTGGCCCCTAGGACATATTATAAGACAATATTATCTTTAAATTGTTTATATAAATATATTATATAATGTTGTCGGATTATCTTATAGCTCCTTCTCTAAATTCGCTATTTGTAACAGGAATACTAATTTTATTTATATTACTTACTGTAATATTTAATTTTAGAAAAATAATGAACCTGACTTTTTATCAAAAACTTTCGCTTCTCTCTATAATTACATTAGCAATAGGAAATCATGGACTGATACATTTAGGTGTTGAAAAACAATATGGATTTAATCCTTATAAATGGGTTTAAATTGTTTGTATAAATATATTAGATAATGTCACTGTTATTGTGTGATTCAAAAATTTGTTGAACTACTTGGCAAAATGTAGTATTCATTGGTATTTCTATATAATGTGGATGTTTTTCTGAGTTTACTGTAAAGTCGACAAATGTAAAATTAGAATTTAAGTTATTATCATTTATAAATTTTTTAAAAGGTATAAAATGGTTTTCATAATGTCCTGTGTCAAGTGTATGACAATATATATAGGCGTGTAATGGTGACCCATATTTATTAACTATCTCTTCACAACTTGTTTCACCCAAGTCACCTAATTCAATATTTAAAACATTGATAATATCATTTAAAACATTGTTATAATTACCCAAGTAAAGTTGTGAATTTTGAATTAATGATTTTTTATTAAAATACGAAGAAAAAAATAATGCTGGAAAACCTCCACCAGAACAACCAGTGAATATAACATTTGTGTATTTGCTTATAAAAAATTGTATTATTTCTATGTACAGATTTTTCAAAGATAAATTTGTAGGAGATAAAAACCATGACAACCTTAATTTCGGGTATAAATCTAGTAATTTATCAGAAATACATAACATATTGAAGCCCCAATTATACCCTCTAAAAATTGGAATTGGTGTTTTAGACGAGCAACTTTTACCTCCATGAAAAGCAATAATTAGTTTATCACTATTATCATACTTTTTATAATAAAAATCGATATCATTATATCTATAATATTTATCTGTATTATTTTCATTAACATCATTTAACTTGTTAATATCGCATTTAGTAAAGCCATAATAACTCATTAATATACATTAAGATTATATTAAATACAAAAAATATGCTTACCATAACACCTAATACCATTAATTAATATATCTGTAAAATATAATATATTAGAAGTATGTATGGATTGTTTTACAAATAATAATGAAATAAATAATAAATATAAATTTATTTCATTAGGTAAACACTGTAACATTAAACATAACTTAGACTTATTTATTAAAAAAACAGAAACCTCATTTTTTGACTGGTTAAGATGTGACTTTAAAATAGTAAATAAATTATTTACATTAAAAGATATATCGAGTGAATTATTATTCCGCAATAATATAATAATATATAAGTTTGATAAATTTAATTATGGAATTGAATTTAAAAATATTAAAAATGAAGGATTAACCTTGCTGTCACACCATGATATAAAGATATATTGTAAAAATATTGGTATACAAATTGGAACATTTATAGAAAAATATAAAAGAAGATACGATAGGCTTATTAATAACATTATTACTAATGATAAAAAAATAATATTTATTCAAAATCAAAATGAACCTATTGAAGAGTCTGAAAAAAAACAATTTGTAGAATCCATCCTAAATATTAATAAAACATGTAATTTTTATGTCGCTTTTCTTGTTTGTGACAAAGAAAACAGCGAACTAATTAGTGTTAAAAATAAATATTCAATTACTATAAATATACGCAAATTTATAAAAGACGACTTGACTGATATTGATATACATCATTGGACAAAGCCTCAATATGATTGGGCTAAAATATTTAACTTTATTATTGAACAGAGCGAATCTGATAATTAAATGTAAGTATTAATGAATATTACAAAAATATTATATTTTTATAATATATGAATTATTTTGATGCTTATATAAGTTTAATTTTTTTTACAAAAATAGTATTTGTTATTTTGGCATTTACTCGTATTTATATGAAAATGACAGGAAAAGAAAAGTCAGAATTATACAAGAAAATAGTTTATTTAAAACAAAAGTTAGAATTAATATTTATTGTTTTAATGGCTCTTTTATTAATTTATTTATTTAATCCAATAAAAAATAACATATCAATGATTGATAGGGAAACAAAATTATTGTTGTATTTGTTTGGGTTTGTTTTAATAATTACCGCCAAATGGTGAAATTTGTATTAGTATTATTTTCAAGAATCACAATCAATGCTTCAAAAAATGGTAATAAATAATTATATAAAATATAATATATGGAAAAAAACAAAATATTGTTAGACGAAAAAAATGTAACAAACAATATTTTCTTTAACCCTCTATCAATAATAGATAAATCCAATGACAATTCTAATATAAAAACAATACTTGAAACCAAAGAAAATTTATCAATACACCCAAATGAAACTGAAACTGAAATAAAATACCAAAAACAGTTGTATATTGAATTATGTAAAAAAATTTACAATAACATAAAACAATCTGATAATTTTGGTGAAGGTATAAATTTAGAATTTATTTCTACCTCTTTAAAAGAGGCAGACGCCATATTATTTATAGAAACAATAGAAACAAATAATAAAACAATTTATGGGTTTTCAACATTAAAGTTTATAAATTGTAAAAATGTATTACATTTAGACCTAATATGTAGTAATAATAACATTAAAGGATGTGGTTCATATATATTAAATTTATTAAAAGAAATATGTGTCTTTGTAAACTTAGATAGTATTATTTTAAATTCAGTAACATCAGCCATACCATTTTATTTAAAGAACAACTTTATTTGTGATGAACTTTGTAAAATGAAATTGAAAATATCTGGTGGGTAAGATAAATAAAATTATAAACATATAGACTTTTTATCATCAGATTCTTTTTGTTCGTCAATTAACATTACTGCCATAGCAGCATAATTATGAAGGTCAATCAAAGTATCTCTAAGGCTTTCACTATCTACCAAAGATACTCCTTTATTTGATACAGAGAGAAGTCTCTGAATTTTATCGCCCATCCGAACAATCACTCCTACAGGTCCATAAGTAGCAAATGCGTCCCCATAATCAGTATTTTTCTTTGTAAAAAGTTCAAGTGCTTCATCATGAACAGATACCATTTGTTGAATACGTTTTTCACTCATTATAAGTAATTTAACAATGTTATTTTTAAATATTTATTTGAAATACTTAAAATTGTATTTGAAATAAAATTATTGATTTTACATACGCTTTCTTTGAGCTAAATAACCAGCAGAGCTTCTACCGACCATTCCCACATCAGCGTGGGGTTTGTAAATAAATGTAGCTTTACTGGTAGTATAACAAAGATTACTGGAACATCCATTATACATTTTATTATAGGGCAACAGAGTTGTGTCAAATAAAGTTTTGAAATTTGTTGATTTATTCAATCTCCCAGAAGGATAAGAAGTAACATTAGAAGTAGCTGATGACATTATAATATTAGTCAATATAATTAATATTATAAATAAATTGGTTTATTTTCTACCGCATGAACCACATCCAGATTTAGCGTTATGAATACGTCCAATAATAGAAGAAGTTAAAGAAGAACTGGGTGTTGGAACAGATTTTGATGTTACAGCTAGTGATGCTGAAACTACCGATGGAGGATTAACATTTTTAACTTGTTGTGGTCTATAGTTACCGTTAGTAATAAACATATTCATTTTTTGAGGCATATTATAAATAATACCAATATTTTAATTATATTTTAATAGTTAAAATATTTTCTAAAGTATTTTCGTAATTATTAGAATGATATTAATGTAGGGTATAGACATTGATTATTAAAACCATTGTTACCTAGAAATCCATTAATATAAACTTGTCCATTATCTGCTATTTCATTACAGTTACATGGAAAATAAATTTTTAATTCATTCACGTCAGTAACTATTTGAACAACGCCATTATCAAATTCAACAGTGTAGTCCCCGTTAGTAACACTAATAACTACAGCTCTTGTATAAAAATCATCACCATATTGTTTAGCATATACATACATACCAACACTAAAACTATAATCTGCTGATGGATATGGTTGCCATAGTGGGTCATAATAAAGTTTAACATCATCTTTTAAGCTATTTGCTTTATTTTCAATAGGACAATCACAACTGTTAACAATATTTGTTTTAATGGTTTTTCCACCATAAATAGGGAAAGCGGGATTAAAAGGGATTGGAACGCCAAATGTAGCTGGAACAGCCCCACGTCTTAATGGTCCCTTTCCTTTAAGTCTATTTAAGTATCTATCATATGAATTGTGTTTAATGTCACAACCAACACCTCCAGGAGCTTGACAACCAGGACGGCTAGATGTAACAGATGTATGTCTTCTATTCATACTGGAGTTACTACCAGTTGGTATTACACCAGTTTGAACACTAGGAACTGGTCTATCACTCATTTGGTTCCAGCAAACACCATAAGTAGCTTTAGTAGGTTTTCTATAAGCATTTAACGGTCCTAAATTTGAAGTGTAGAGAGAAGAAGGGACACGCACTGTATTTTGAATAAGTTTTAATTTTTGATATTGATTTGCTGGAGTATCACTAGTCATATTTGTATCACAGTCTCTCAATCTATAGTAAAAAGGCGGTAATCCAAATATTTTATTAGGTTCATTATACACTATTGATGTTCTCGAAAATGAAGTCATTATATATATAAAAAGGTATTATATTATTTTTAAAGTTTGTAATAAAATTGAATTTAATTAATACAAAATAAGAAACAATATATAAATTAAACATTCATGAACAATATTCCTAACAAAATTAAACAACCATCCCAATGTTGTTTTCATTGTGGAAAAACATATAAAATACGCACAAATTTGGAAAAACACATTAATTTGTGTGAATTGTTACATAAAAGTAAAACACGATGTGAAGAAGATGAAGATGAAATCCCGTCACAAAAAAAAATGTATAAAATGATGTTAGAACTAGCCCAAAAATACAATAGATTGGAAGAAAAAGTAGATGAAATTGGTAAATGGGTTATTAAAAAGAAAAAAACAGTAAATGTTTTGGATTGGCTCAATGTAAATATTACACCTGAAACTGTATTTGAAAGACTACCAGAAAAAATTATAATATATGATGAAGATATAAATTATCTTTTAAATAATACATTTTATGATACATTAAATGAAATATTTTTAAGAACAATCTATACTATAAGTGAAAACGAATATCCGATATTTGCTTTTGTTCAGAAGAACAATGTATTTTATGTTTATGACAAAATAGAAGAACACAAATTTGAATGGCATGAGCTTAGTAGAGAGAAATTGATAAAATTTTTAAGTATAATTCATATGAAATTGGCAAAATATTTCTATGAATGGAAAAAAAATCATATGGAAGAAATAAGAGAAAGTGATAGTTTTGCGATGACATGTGATAAGACACTTATTAAGCTAATGAGTATAGAATTTAAACAAGAGGCAATTTTTAACAGAGTTAGAAGTCAAATGTTCAATAAAATGAAAACAGACATGAAAGCGTTAGTAGAATATGAATTTGAATTTTAAATTTTACGTTTTGTTTTATATTTCTTCGATTCCTTTGATTTTTTATTTTTTCTAGTTTTCCTCACTTTTTTAGATTTTTTGTTTTTTCTAGATTTCTTATACTTTCCACCGCTTATAATACATTCGTTGTCAGAACAAATCTTTCTCTTTTTAGTAGGTTTTAGTAATTCAACTAACTTAATAGCACTAGTAGACGATGTGTCATAAAATAAATTAAACGCTTCTTGGATTTTATCTGGACCAGTTGGAGGAATTGTATTACACCAGGTAGGTATAACAGGATTTATAGGTATTCCTTTTTGACAGTTAATATTCGAAAAAATTTTTGTTATAAAACTGGTGCAATTAATGTAACTATCAGATAATATATTATTTGAAATTGTAAAATACTGTTGCGGTAATCCAGTTAAGAAACTTTGTTTTACTAAAATATTACTTGAATCATTCGGGTCAATAACACAAATACCAGTTAGCGTATTTGCTGATGTAATAAATTTACCTAGTTTGTTTAAATGAATACTACTTAGAATACCTATATCAACAATTCTGTTATCTAAATTAATATCTAAAAGGTAATCTGGTGTATACAATGACGAAACACCAGAATGTAACCCTAATGGTAATTTTAATTTGGTTTCTAATTTTGTAGTTTTAATATTAATCTGGTCATGCTTTTCAGTTTCACCATAGTATCCAAGACCAATCGTATAGGTTTGATTATTACATAAAATAAATAATGTTAAATGGATTCCTCTATGTGCTCCAATAACTGCCACAAAGTATAGAGGAATATCAGTTGCTGAAAAAGTATTATCATACACACCCATTTTTAATTCAAAATTTTTTACAGCATCCGCAATTTCATGCCTTATGCTGAAATGATTACCATTTACAAAATCAATTGGAACATCATAACCTTTTAAAATTTGGTCATAGTAAACGCTGTTTATTAAATTATGGTCAAAACTATCTACATCCATAATAGAAAGCATAATTTCATTTTTATTTTCAGGTGTATTATATCCAAGATTAAATACACTATCGGATATACTATCAGGAGAATCAATCTGTATAACAGGTAATGTGGTTTTTGTTGTATTAAATAAGTCAAACCATGAGGTCAACTCTCTATTTTTAATTAATACGGCTGTTTTATCATAATTAATAGGTGTAGCCGTAACATTTCTTTTTAAAAGATTTATATAATCAGGATTGTCATTCGCTTTTTTAGCTTCAGCATATAAATTAAGTATTTGTTTTTGTGACAACTTAGGAAAATATAACTTTAATTTTTGAATTGCTATCTCACTTGTATTACTACGCAATAGAAATGCCTTTTCTTTATCCAATATAAAAAACGCTTGTAATATTAAGTTGGATTGTTCTTTAATATCATTATCTATCTGTTTCTGTTTGGTAAAATCCATATATATATTAATAATTTTATAATTTATTTTTTAATTAATACCATATCATCAATATTATATTTAGCAACCCAGTTAAGCTGTTTATTAGCCAAGGTTGAATCCGCATATGAAATATCTACATCACCTTTTCTTCTATCAGCATATACGTAATCAATTTTTGTATTATTAACCTCTTCAAATTTGTCCAAGAGTTGTTGAACGCTAATGCCATGTCCTGTACCCAAATTAAAAGTCTTAAGTTCTATATTTTTATTATTTATAATATATTCGCATGATTTTATATGTCCATTTGCTAGGTCAACCACATGTATAAAATCTCTAACACATGTTCCATCTAATGTAGAATAATCATTACCATAAACTTGTAACTGCTTCAACTCTTTGTTATGAACTTTAATAATATACGGAAAAATATTATTTGGAACCCCATTAGGTTTTTCAGTCAATGAATTATTTTTTTGGGAAATTGGGTTAAAATATCTGAGTATAATTATATTCCAAGTATTATCTGAAACATATAAATCTCTTAACATTTCTTCTTGCATATATTTAGTTTTTCCGTATGGATTTGTTAAACCAACACCAGTATTCATACTTTCGTTAAATGGAGAACTATTATTACCATAAACAGTTGCGGATGAACTAAAAATAATATTTTTACAATTATTTCTTGTCATTGTATCTAATAAATTCATAGTACTAACTAAATTATTATTATAATAATATAATGGATTTGTTATTGACTCACCAACAGCTTTTAATCCTGCTAAGTGAATTACTATGTCTATTTTAGAGATAATGAATAAATCATTTAATTTATCCTTATCTAACATATCAATATCAAGAAATACTAAACTATTATTATTATTACTGGTTTTGTTTTTTTTAATAGTATTAACCATATCAATAGAAGAATTTGATAAATTATCAATAACTATCACACTATAATCCATATCCGAATTTAACAATTCAACCGCAATATGAGAACCTATATAACCTAACCCGCCAGTTAATAATACAGTTGTCATATAAATATATGAATAATTAATATATTTATAAAATTATGATTTAAGTTTGAATTTTACAACCTTTAAATGGTCCTACACCATAACACACCACATTATCCCATTTTCCTGTTTGCCAATTATATCTTTTTTCACCAGTTTGTCTGGAAAGGTCAATGCCACCGATGTTAAGTCCTTGATTAAACATAAACCCACCTTTACTATTTCTCCTAGTTTTTTTATGATTCCTTCTAGTTTTTTTATGCTTCCTGCTTAGCTTCCTTTTTGAAAAAGATTTAGTTTTCATATATATATATAATGAAATACTAAATTATTCATATATGTTAAACAGTAATAAAAGAAGGGTCCATACTAATTCCGCAAATACCCGAATCATTTGTGCTATCAGAACGTGCTATTTTTATATACCCATTTTCGCCCCAAGTAGTTCCCCAACTGTTTTTTACCAACCAATATTTTTTTCCGTTTTCCTCTCCATAACCAACAATAAGAACCCCATGGTCCAAAGTAGTTCCACAGCTAGCAGAGTCTAAAACACCACTAGTATAAGATTGAAAATAACGAGTATCTGCTTCAATAGCAATAGAAATAGGTTGTTGAGCAACAGCACCTTTCAACGAAATTTGGTCATTAGGTTTAACATCAGAACAAGATGTAAATTTAGCAACAGTGGAGCATTTTTGGCAAGTACCATCCTTAGCAGTGTATGGATAGGAATTTAAAGAACATTGACCATGTTCAATGAGATATTTATCAGCACCCTCCATTTGACCCCCCGAACATCCATGACTACCATAAGAAATACCAGTAGCACAATCGACTAATTGCTGCTCAGATAAATCAACCAATTGTCCCTTAGCGATAGCCCATGCACCTTCAGCCGCTCCAGTAGATGAAAATGTCCAACAAGAACCACATTGGCCTTGGTCTTTAACAGAAGTTACCGCTCCTTTGGTTCTCCAGTCGATAGATAAAGGAGCGCTTTCCGCATTACTAGAAAAAGTCTTACATCCATAACTTCCAACGAGAACTTCAAGTTTCAAACCTCCAACATATTGTTGCTTAAACTCTTGGGGTGTTAAATCTGTAAATTGATTAACACCCATAGTAAAGTTTTGATTCATATCTAAGTTATGAATAATTATATTACGAACATTCGAACGAAAAATTTGAAATCGACTTTCGAGTTCTTGAATACTTTCATATTTTTTGCTAAATCTTTCTTGGAAATTGGTGAATTGTTTCCATTCATCCGTTTCATCTAAGAAGCTGGATATTTTTCTACCACGAAGATTATTTTCAGAAGCAAATACAGTAAAAAAAGAGACACATAAAAAGAATAGTTTTAACATTTCTTATATAGTTAATTCATAGTATTTTATTTTTATTATGTTTTAAAATATAATAAAACACATAACATAGTTTACATTTGTAAATATTTTGATTTGAACTCTTCTGGTGTCATTAAAGGGACACCAATTTTTCTAGCATCATTTGCTTTTCCAGTATCCTCATCAGTATCTTTCACTAAAACCACAAAGGTGTTTTTGGAAACACTTGCTCCCAACTTTGCTCCCACATTTTTCAAAGCATCTTGTATTGAAGCATCTCTAAATCCCGTCATAACAATCGTTTTTCCAAATAAAATATGTGTATCATCTACAGGTTTTTTCTCAACCATAACTTGTGATAACTTATTCACAAGACCAGCTTGTTTAATAAATTGTATAAACTCAGGTATTCTCTCTACAAAAGCCTGAGCAGTTTTGTCAGCCATACCTTTAATAGATGAAATCTTCATTACCTTTTGATTATTTGGTTCATTTGCCAATAAAACATTTGGATAAGCTTCCATGATGAGTTCTAATTTTTTCTCATTAAACCCTCTTCCAAATATATTTGAAGCTGACATAATCGTAATGAGTGAAGCAGAATCGATTTTCTCTCTAATACCATTATACAACTTAGTAGCAGTTTTATCCTTAAACCCTTCTACTTGAAGGAAATCATTTACAGACATTTTAAGAATATCAGGAACTGTGTCAAATCCAGCTTGAATAATTCTGGCTATGTTTCCAGAACTTAACCCTTCTACTCCAATGCCTCTGAAGAAGCCAGTGATAACCTTCTCTTTGACAGTCTCATCAGAACCAATATCTTCCAATAAAACATCAATATGTGTATTATTCCATTTATATGGGACAGAAGGCATTTTTGCTTGTTCTGCTGGAACAACCACTTTACGAATATGAGGTATTACATCACCACTACGTATGAGTTCTATAATAGCTCCAATACCAACTTTATTGTCATTAATAAACGAGCCGTTAAATCCATTAGCATATTCGATTCGAACACCGCCAAGGTTAATAGGCTCAATTTGAACACGAGGTTTTAAATACCCATCTTTGCTCGGTGTCCAAATAACATCCACTACTTTAGCTTCTGCTATTTGGTCTGATAATACCATTTTAAAAGCAAACGCATGTTCAGGGTTTCCAGATTTTCTCTCATAAACAGCATCATCGGTAACAATAATGCCATCTATTTCATAAATATAATTTTGACGCAATTCAACAAGTGTTTTCGATAATAGTTCGTTCGTTAAATGACTTTCCATTTTATACAACACCCTCTCAACATCTATTGTTCCTAGAAATTCCATTTGATGTGAGGGTTTTAAAACAGGTTTAATCACTTCATAAGCAACAAAGTTAATATCTTTTATTGCCTCATTAATGGTCTTATGATTTATGATACCTGCAACCATATTTCTAGGATTCGCAAAAATGGACTTGTATTTAGTGTCAAACACCGATTTTGATATTATAAATTCGCCGCGAATAACAATATTTTTTGTTTTTGGAAGACGTAAGTGTGGTATAAGATTACTAATATCTTGACCAACAGTTCCGTTTCCTCTTGTATATAACTTTGGCACTTTTCCTTCAGTAGTATAAAGACCACTTACACCATCCAATTTACATGATAAAACATATGGTCCTGTATATTTTTTAGCCCAATTTGTTAAAGCATCTGTGTCTGGTTTAATTTTATCCATAGAAGCCATTTTATAAGGCAGCGTTACCTTGTTTCTCTCCACAGGTGCTCCAATATCCTTAATTACGTTATTGTTAGGGAATTTGGTTTCAACATAATCTTTAATAATATCGTATTCATTATCAGTCATAAGTGGGTCTTCATTATAATAAAATTTGTTTGACTCAATCAAAATAGCAGATAATTGATTTTCATTTAATTTCTCAAGAACTGTAATTCCATTTTTCTTGAAATCATTAATAATATTTTTAATATTTGTAGTTGTAGTGGTTTCGTTATTATTTTTTTGTGTATCAACGACTACATTATCACCATTGTCTTCAATAATTAATATTTTTTTTGGTTTTTGAGAATCGGCCTTTTTTTTTACACTATGATTTTTTGCTTTTTTTAACAATAATAAAGTATCCTTTTCAGAATCATCACTATCAATTGACATTTTATGTTTAGAATTAACCTTAGGTTTAATTATAACTGAACGCCCATCAATACGCTCTTCGGGATTTTTGTATTCCATATTTAAATAATCAAATATATCCTTTTCATTGGTGAAAGTCCAATTTACTTTTTCACCCTTCTTTTTACCATTAACTAAAGTGTAGAGTCCATGTTCATTCATAGTAAGACCCATAGAAAGCGCTTGACGTCTCATAACAGTATTGAAAATTTTGCTTCCAGTGAAATATAAAACTGAGAACGGATATTCTTCTGGAGTTGTATAAAGAAAATCAACACGACGGGCTGAGTCCGAGCCAGGAATTTTCGCAATAACCAGACATTTCGTTTGACCTCTCGAGAGAACCTCTAAAATAACTTTTTGGCTAATTAATTCATCAATAAAGTTGATAAAAACTTTGGGCAAATCAGATGTAATTATCATGTCGATATCCCCAGAACTTTCAGCGCCACGACGGTAACTACCAACAATTTCAAAATGTGAGTTGGGAGTAGCCACTTTATTGAAAACATTCGTAAAAATAGTTTCATATTGTTTAATTTCAGAGCGTGGAATACGTTTCAAAACATCTTCATAATATTTCAATCCAACCTTTTGTGTATCATTTAATACTGAATCTTGTTTTTCACGAAGTTGTGATATCGTTGTGATACCATTATCCACTAATTCCTTGGCTTTTTTAGGACCAATGCCATATACCTCCGCTAATATATTAACTGGATTATTTCTCTCTCTCTCTATAACCTCTAGTTTTCCTGTCAATGAATATTCATTCAATTTGTCCATTATTGTTGGTCCGATTCCAGGCTGACCTTTTAAATAATTTTCGTTCTTAATATCACCTTGATATGCCATGATAGTTTCTTGAGCCTTTTGATAAGCACGGGCGCGAAAAGGTTCCCCTTGCTTTAACATAATATCTGAAAGTGTTTCCATTAGCTCAATGTATTTCTCATTTAAACGAGCGCATTCTAGTTGTGACATTTGCTTAATATCTGGAGATATCTTTAAATCCGTTTTATTTTCCCCTATATTTTTTTGTAAAAAAGAGTCATTTTTTTCTTTTAATTCAAGGGGAAGACCTGGAACCAGTAATGTTTTTTTGCGTTTTGTAACTTTATTTTTTGGTTTATGTTTTTTATTGTTTTTCGTTTTTCTCTCTGATGAAGACTTTGATGAAGATTCAATAATATATTTTTCATTTTGTGTGTTTGTTTTAATCATATATATTTGTAACTTTAAAAATTGAATTAAAAATTGAATTAAAAAGTATTGTATTAATCTAAACCAATACAAACAAAATGGCAATCACTTTGAAAGACTTTCCTTATGACATTGTTTTAAACATTTTACAATATGACAACCGTGTTGCGATTAGAGGAAACAGATTTAAATTTATAGGTAAATTATCAAAAGATGATTGGCGTTATCAAGAACTTGACTTTGTATTGACAGAAATATTTTTGAACCCACAACCTAGTTTGTATGGTGTTTACTACATTCTTCCAATAAACAAACACAAGGACTATTTTATTAGTGTTGATGAATATGTTTTTTATGAAGATGAGTATTATATTAGACGTGAAATTGTGCGTAATATATCATTTGTTCGTTCATTTTGTCAAGACGAACTTTTATTAAGTTATTAATTTATTAATAAAATGAAATAAAATCATTATAATAGAGATAAACCAACAATATAAATGGACTCGCTATATGAAGAAACAACAATTTTATTCCCACCTGAACCACCATCAAGAGCAAATGAAATTATTATTCCAGGAAGATTTGAATATGTTACTAATAAAAGCACAAGAGAAATGTTGATAAATGCTTGGCAGGCAGTTACATTGACAGAAACATGGACATATTTAAAAACAGATGTTGCTAACCTATCAAGTGAAAATGCTAAAAAAATAATTGGAAAAATGTATCAATTGGGATGCGGACACTCTGGTTCATCCTTTTGGTGGTGTATAAAAATATTACAATTTATAGAAGAACATGGAGAGGAAGCATTTAAAAAAAAATATGAGGAAGATTAATAAAAATTATGATAATAAATATTATAAAAAATAAAAATATAATACATTTTTTACGGGAAAAAAAAGATATTGACTCAAGTGAGTCTCACTTTTAATTTTATTTAATATTTAAATTACATTACAATACAAACAACAATAAATACATTTTTAATTTTGCTTAACCTTGTGAATAAGTTGAATAGCATCCGCCAGCGCTCGTGTCTTCACCGCCTCAGCACTCCATCCTGCTTGAGAGTTATTATACGCTTGCTGAAGCATCTCGATTTCCTGTCTCATTTGGTTGTTTTCTTGTATTAGCATATTGTTCTCGTCTTCGAGAAATTGAATATAGCTGTCAAGACGCTGTTGTGCTTCCTCTTCAATTGCGAGTTCAACCTCGTCCATCTGAACCGATTCTTCCGCCTCAGAAAACTCCATTTCTTCCGCAGCAAACATGCTGTTAAGGTTTAGCTGCGGCATTGTAATAGCCGCTCTAGGCTGTTGAGTAGCCTTGACTGGAGCATTTGGAATAACAGCCGCAGGCTTCTTGGCTGGTGTAGTAGTGACAGAGGGAGCGTCAATTACAATACAAGGCTTGCGCTGTCCAGGAATAAACTTCTGCGCCTTATTTTCAAGGACAACCCAGTACCAAGGGTCCTCATACACAAGTTTTGCTTCCTTAGTAGTGTCAGTGACCTTGCTCTGGAAGTTGCGAGCCGCTATAGTGTCATACCACTCTTCGAAATGAACATAGGCCGAGTTGTAGGCAACACCGTTTTTGCCCATTTTAGCGACAAGGTCAATTTGTTTAGTTTTACCTATATTAAGTGTCTCGAACACCGTGCTAATTCTCTCCACCGTGTAGTTAGCAAACACGTGAGGGATATAGAGGCTAATATTCTTGAATTCGTCAGACATTGTTTTGAGAGCTTTTGCTTGGAGTTGTAAGTTATAATATTGCTTTTATCTATTTGATGAATAAGCATTTCAATTTTTTTTATTAAAGCTTAACATATGTTTTACTAAAAAGTTATAAATGATAAAAATACAATTATTAAAATATAAAAACTAAAAATAAAAGAAAAAAGATATTAGCTCAAGTGAGCGTCACTTTTAATTATATTTAATTTAATTTACAATAAAAGATGTTTTCTTAGAATTCAGTTTTATGTTTTTCTTCCAAATACTTATCAAGCTCGTTGTATTGCCGTGTCGCTGTCAAGTATTCAATTATGTTATCATCATCATCGCTGATTTGCGTAGGTCTTTGCTTTTCGTCGCCAAGTTTTTCGCATCCAATACTATATAATTTAATGCCTTTCATGTATGAATAAGCATGTAGTGTATGTTTTGATATTCCCAATACAGCAGTTCCGTCTCCATAGTCACCTCCACGGGTAAAATCCAAGACATCTTTAGCACAAAATGAGCAATAACCTACAAAGACATTACGGTAATAACCTTGACTTCGGCACTGCGAACAATTTTGAGGACCAATTTTTTTTGTCATTGTTTTTCTGCCATACGTATATTCGAACTCTTTATCGTATTCGAGAGCATACTCGATAGGAAAATTATCATCGTAATGAAATCCATTTATGGTATAATAACGTCCATGCGTTCCTCTTTTAGATTCATAAGCCCAATTCATTTTTTCGAAAAGTTGAATATTCAATTAATAATATAAAAATAATTTATATTTACAAAAAGAAAGTATTTCAATTTTTTATTTATACCTTTTATAATTTAAACGCCTCTAATTTTATATAAAATTGAATTAAAATTTTATTTAAAATGCTGCTTTATTTATTATACAATATAACAATATGTCAACATATTCAAAACAATTAGTTATTAATAAATTCATACTACCGAAAGAGTTGATGGATATAATAAAAGATTATACATTTCATACTATCAAAAAAATACAAAAAAATGATAAACGATACGACATGGTGCTATCAATCCCGCGCAAAGAATATGACCCAACAGATGAGGTAACTTTTGTTTATATGTATATAACAGAAAAAAAAGACTATTTCCTAACTTATACAAATTTTGAAATACAATTACAAACATTTTTGTATATTGATAATGTAATACACTCAATAGAAGGGTATAGCACCACAATATAATAAAAAATAAGATTTTGAAATATGAAAAATATAATTATTATAAACTTTTAGTTAAAAGAAAAATCAAGTTCTACAAATAAAAATTGAAATGCTTTCTTTATGTAAAAGTAAAAGTATTATCTAATTGTTATCAATTTGTCTTGAACTAAAAAATTCGAAAATGAGTGCCACTAACTGCCAACAAGATTGTCCCATTTGTATGGATACGATTGAAATGAATAAGAATTGTGTTACTACTGAATGTGGTCACTGTTTCCACGCCAGCTGTCTTATGGCTAATGTTGCGCATAATGGATTTGGATGCCCTTATTGTCGCACAGCTATGGCTGAAGAGCCTGAGGAAGAAGAAGAGGAGGAAATATCTGAATGGGGTTCAGATGACGAAAGTGAAGACCAAGATGAAATGTTCAATGATTTCACTCTTCGTGGATTTCGGTTCTTTATGAACAACCTCAATAATGAGGAACACAATGCGGATGATGTTGAGCGTGAAGCTGACATGGAAGAAGAAACTCAGGAACAGACTGACAATGTGGTGAAACCCTCTGCTGCGTTTATTACGCAAAAGCTTGTAGAACAAGGAGTAACTATGGAGAGCTTGATAAAGGCGATGCTTATAAATCACGACGAGTATGATGCTGAAGAGGAAGAATATATGCGCATCGATGATGACCTGTTTGGCAAATTAAGAATCATTATTAGCAATTATAGACCTGAACCAGAAGCAGTCGCGCCAGAGCCAGTAGAAGAAACCATCCCAGCTACGGAACTAGATGACAGTGCGCAGCCAAAGGAAAGAACCAATGTAACCTTTCGCCAAAGAAGATTGAATACTCATTTATAAAATAAATAATAAATAATAAATATATTATATAATTAATATGGACCCGTCTATTCCAGACATTAACAGCATTTTAAAAGAAAGTATAAGTACAACATCTAAACAAAACATAACATTTTATAACAACCTTGTAAATTTATTAAATAGTCATTTTTCACAAAACTTAAAATACCATTTGTTATGGCTTTTTTTCCATTCATTTTCATTTGCTTATCCTGAAAATCCTAGCGATGATTGTAAAATGGAATTGGCTGATTTTATTGTTAATGTAATTCCATTTAATTTAGGTGGTTGTGGAGGGTGTCAAAATGACTTTAAACTATATATTAAAACAGTAAATATTTTCAGAGTTGTTTCATCAAGAACTGAATTATCTAATTTTTTTTATAATTTTCATAACCATATTAACGCAAAAAAACATGAATTTTATAAAAACAAAACCCATACGTTCAAACTTCCAGATTTTGATTTAGAAAAAGCTATTAATGTATTAACTTATGAAGATGTAAAACACAAATATGAAGAAACAGATTATATTACTTTATTGGAAGAAAAATATGATATTAATATGTTTAAATTAATTGAAAACAAAACACTTTCTACAACTTTTTATGAAAAAATTAACCAAATTGATTTTAATACCGTTACAAATGATATAACAGTTTCGATTAATATGACTTAATTATTGTAATGTGTGATTAGACTGGACTAACAATACTTTATAATATACATTTTGTAATTTTACGCTAGGAGAACTATTCAACCATTCAACAGAAGCCGACCATTCTGTTTTTATTATTTGTGTTTTTTTAGTGATATCAGTAAGAGCATTCAGAGATGGATAAGCCCACCAACACGTAAAATGTATTGGATATGTAAAAACCGCACCTATTGGTGGTGTTGCGTCTATTAAAGCATATACGCCTCCTTGATGTTGTGAATCACCTGTTTGGTCACCAACGGTGACATTATAAATTGGACCAACAACACCATAATAATCTGATACAGTATAGTTGAAACTGTCCGATGAACCCATAACCTGTATAGGAATACTACTACTAGATAAAAGTGGATCGCCAGATTGTGCTAAATATATATTGTAACCAGAATTAGGGCCAGTTGCAACCCAGGTTAAATTTGTGTTAGGAGTTTGTTGATAAGGGAAAGTTCCTTTATCTTGAGTAAAATAGTATGCTTGCCATGTTGTAGCTGTCATTTGACTTGGATTAAGTGGATATACATTTGGTGGTCCATAATTTGGAAGCACATGAATAGCAGTGCGTATTGTAGATATTATAGATGTTGGACCAGTAGCGCCCTGTGACCCAGTAGCACCAGCAACACCAGCACCAGTAGCACCTTGTGAGCCAGCAATACCAGTAGCACCTTTTACACCAGTAGCACCTTGTGAGCCAGCAATACCAGTAGCACCTTGTGAGCCAGCAATACCAGTAGCACCTTGTGACCCAGTAGTACC
>Ga0114959_10001677_pt1 | contig 19020 bp, 17 predicted proteins | sample C_130625_EF_Meta_FD_87317 | JGI IMG/M metagenome (GOLD analysis project Ga0114959, IMG submission 87317) | Freshwater microbial communities from Lake Croche, Canada to study carbon cycling - C_130625_EF_MetaG | ecosystem: Environmental > Aquatic > Freshwater > Lake | place: Lake Croche, Canada...
GATGACAGTGCATCGTCGGCACGCCGCACCTACCGAATCGCGTTCTCCATACCGTGGCGTCGCTATCGGGCACCCCCGACCCGCCGGTTCGTGGTGCGGAAGAAGTTCGACAGCCGAACGTAGACTGGCAAGGTTATGGAGACTCAGGTAACCGACTCACTGATCGGTCGCACGATCGATCAGCGATACCGAGTGATCTCTCGCTTAGCGCGCGGCGGAATGGCCACGGTCTACGAAGCACTTGACCTTCGACTCGACCGCGTCGTGGCCCTTAAGGTCATGCATCCGAGTCTGGCCGAAGACCCCGGATTTGTGTCACGGTTCGAGCGCGAAGCCAAGGCCGCCGCTCGCCTCTCGCACCCAAACGTGGTCGCTGTCTTTGACCAAGGAGTCGATGGCGACGTTGTCTTCCTCGCGATGGAACTGGTGAACGGCCGCACCGTACGAGACGTATTGCGCGAATACACCACCTTGACGCCCGCTCAATCGCTGGTGATCCTTGAACCAGTACTTGAAGCACTTGAGGCCGCACACCGCGCTGGGTTCGTGCACCGCGACATCAAACCCGAGAACGTGCTCATTTCAGACGACGGACGCATCAAGGTTGCCGACTTCGGCCTCGCGCGCACAATCAATGTCAGTAATGCAACAGCGGTCACCGAAGGCGTCTTAATCGGAACCGTCGCCTATCTGTCACCCGAACAAGTTGAGCGCGGTGTGGCCGATGCTCGGTCAGATGTGTACGGCGCCGGAATCCTGCTCTACGAAATGCTCACCGGATCGGTACCCCACGCCGGAGAAACTCCTCTGGCCGTGGCCTACAAGCATGTGAACACCGATGTACCGCTGCCATCTGCTCGTCGGGCAGATATTCCAACGGCAGTTGATGAACTCGTCGATCTAGCTACCCGTCGCGACCCCGATGAGCGCTACAACTCGGCTGCCGATTTCCTGGCCGCCATCAAGGCTGCCCGAGCAACGCTGCCAAGCCCCACCCCGCTGCGTAACCACGACACCGCGGTCATGCCTTCGACCACAACCACCGCTCAACCTGCCTCACCCCCAACAACACCTCCTAGTACACCTGCAACCACGAAGCCGACTCGCAAGGGTCGTGGTCGGTACCTCGCCTTGCTCGTATTGGCGCTGGCTGCGCTGGGCGCATGTGCGGCGTGGTGGCTCGGATCGGCTCGATATGTTGCCGTTCCGGCCATTGGCGGCCTGAACCAGAGTGCCGCAAGCGCCAAACTGTCGGCCAGTGATCTCTCGCTCACGGTTGCCGCTTCGCAATACAGCGAAACGGTGAAGTCGGGGCTGATCATTTCTTCTGATCCAGCCAGCGGCACCGATGCCCGCAAGGGCAGTGCGGTTGCCGTGGTGATGTCGAAGGGCCCCGAGCGCTACACGGTGCCAGATGTCGCAGGCAAATCGGTGTCAGACGCCACCGAAGCGCTTGCGGGCCAAACCTTGAAGGTCGCTGCCACCAAATCGGTGTACTCAGACGCCGTGGCGGTTGGCTTGGTGGTTACCACCGATCCAGCGGCTGGCACCGAACTTAAGCGATCGAGTCAGGTCACCCTGTTGGTCAGCCAGGGCGTCAAGCCAGTCGCCATGCCCGGGGTTGTTGGTGATGATCAGGCGACGGCTTTGGCGACCCTGCGTAAGGTCGGCTTGAAGGCCAATATCTCCAACGACTACTCCGAAAAGTACGCCATCGGAATAGTCATAGATGGCACCCCGAACACCGGAGTTGAGGTGGCCAAGGGATCAACAGTCGAACTCGTTGTCTCAAAGGGTCCGCCGCCGGTTCAGGTGCCAAATGTGGTCGATCTGAGCAAAGAAGCCGCCATCAGCAAACTTAAGGCCGCCGGATTCTCGGTGAAAGTCGAAGAGCCGCTCGCCGTTACGCCACTGAACCGAGTGCTCAATCAATCGCCGGCGGCCGGACAAACGGTGGCCAAGGGCAGCACGGTGACGATTCAAATCGTTTGAATAAGCCCGTCTGAAAAAGTTCAGCGATCGATGAGCATGTCAGCGACCAGGAACGCCAGCTCGAGGGCTTGAATCCGGTTGAGTCGAGGATCGCACGCTGTTTCATAGCGCTCGTGCAGGCCATCTTCGCTGAGCCCGGAAAGTCCACCGACGCACTCGGTGACATCGTCGCCCGTGAGTTCGATATGAATTCCACCGGGGTTTGACCCAAGTTCGCGGTGCACCTCAAAGAATCCGCGCACTTCGTCGAGTATGTCGTCGAAGAGCCTGGTCTTGACACCGTTCGCCGTTGAACGTGTGTTGCCATGCATCGGGTCGCAAACCCACACCACCGGGTGACCACTGGCTTCCACCTTTTGCACAATCGACGGGAGTGCTTCGCGAACTTGCCCAGCGCCCATTCGGGTGATCAATGTGAGGCGTCCGGGAGTCTTGTCAGGATCAAGGGTTTCAAGTAGCGGCAAGATTTCATCGCTGGTGGCTGTCGGGCCAATCTTGACGCCCACGGGATTGTGAATGCGAGCAGCGAGATCAACGTGTGCCGACCCTGGTTGGCGCGTACGTTCGCCGATCCACAACAGGTGCCCCGACACCGAGTACGGGTCGCCGGTTCGGGTATCGATGCGGGTCAGTGGACGTTCGTAGTCGAGCACCAAGCCCTCGTGAGCGGCGTAGAACTCGACCCGTCGGAATTCTTCAGGATCGGCGCCACAAGCGGCCATGAAGGCGAGCGCACGATCAATCTCTCCAGCCACTCGCTCGTACTGGGCGCCTACCCGCGAGTCGGCAACGAAATCCTGATTCCATGCGTGAACTTGGCGCAGATCAGCGTAGCCACCCTGCGTGAAGGCCCGCACGAGATTCAATGTGGCACTCGACGCGTGGTATGCCTTGAGCAGTCGCTGCGGATCTGGGGTTCGATCGTGCTCAGTGAAGGGCAGCGCGTTGATGCCATCGCCAAAGTACGAGGGAAGCGTGACACCGTCGTGTGTTTCATCGGCCTTACTACGCGGCTTGAAGTACTGGCCAGCCATCCGGCCAATCTTCACCACCGGTACCTGCGCCGCGTAGGTCAGCACGACTGACATTTGCAGCACGGTCTGTAGTCGGGCACGAATTGAATCAGCAGTATTGGCCGCGAACGTTTCGGCGCAATCACCACCCATGAGCACAAAGGCTTCACCGCGCGAGGCCGATGCCAAGCGTTCGGTGAGCAGGTCACATTCGCCGGCAAAAACCAGCGGGGGCATAACGCTCAACTCGGCCATCGCCACATCAAGGGCGGCAGCATCTGGCCACACCGGCTGCTGGAGCGCGGGCAGATCGGGCCAATTGATCAGGTTAGACACTCCCCTAGCGTAACGGGAACGCAGCCAATCACCCGAATCGCCCATCGTGAGTTCTAACCAAAGAACGTACGAACCTCTTCGTAGCGCTCAGGCGGCACTGTCTTGAGAACTCCGGTGGCCTCAGATAGCGGAACCCGAACGATGTCGGTTCCGTGCAGAGCAACCATCACACCGAATTCACCATCGTGAATAGCATCGATGGCCTGCAGCCCGAATCGGGTGGCCAACACCCGGTCGAATGCCGTTGGCGTACCACCGCGCTGGATATGGCCCAGAACCGCGGCGCGCGACTCTTTACCGGTGCGCCGTTCGATTTCATTGGCCAGCCAATCACCAATTCCGGCAAGTCGCGCATGACCAAATGCGTCGAGTGGGGCTTCTCGTGTCATCAAGTCACCATCACTTGGCAACGCGCCTTCAGCCACGCAAATAATTGGCGCGTAGTGCGATTCGAACCGAGACTCAACCCAGCCACACACCTGGTCAATATCGAAGGGCACTTCGGGAATCAAGATCACATTGGCTCCACCGGCCAAACCCGAATGTAACGCGATCCAGCCGGCATGCCGACCCATTACTTCGATCACTAGCGCACGGTGATGAGATTCGGCAGTTGTGTGCAACCGATCAATGGCATCGGTTGCTACTTGCACAGCGGTGTCGAATCCGAAGGTGTAATCGGTGGCTGACAGGTCGTTGTCGATGGTCTTGGGGCAGCCCACAACTTTGACACCGTGCTCGTGAAGTTGGGTTGCGACGCCCAGGGTGTCTTCGCCGCCAATGGCCACAAGCGCATCGACCCCGAGTTCAGCCAAGTTCTTCTCGATGGTGGCTACGCCGCCGTCAACCTTGATTGGATTCGTACGCGAACTGCCCAAAATGGTTCCGCCGCGGGGCAAAATGCCACGCACTTGGTCGATACCAAGTTCCATGGTGAGACCTTCGAGCGGGCCCTTCCAGCCATCACGAAATCCAATGAACTCATAGCCGTAATCAGCAACGCCCTTTCGCACAACCGCACGAATGACCGCATTCAAACCCGGGCAGTCGCCGCCACCGGTGAGCACTCCGATTCGCATGACACAACCTTTCAGCACACTAGGGTGAGCCACAAAAGTAACAGGATCTCTGTAAACGTTTCCACCGACAGGCCGAGGGGTGATGAGATGACCATTCTGGCCATCGATGCGGGCACAACGGGCGTCACCGTGCTGTTAGTCGACCATTCGGCCCACGTCATTTCGCACGGATATCGCGAGTTCGCCCAGCATTTTCCCGAAAACGGGTGGGTTGAGCACGATCCCGGCGAAATCTGGCAGGCAACCCTCGCCGCTGCCCGCGATTGCTTGTCGGCTGCCCCTGGGCACTCGCCCATCGCGATCGGAATCACCAACCAACGCGAAACCGCCGTGCTTTGGGATCGCGAAACCCTCGGTAGCGCTCGCCGGGCAATCGTGTGGCAAGACCGGCGCACCGCGGAGATTTGCGATCGCCTGATTGCTGATGGCCACGAACCAGCCGTACGCGCCCAAACCGGGCTTCGACTCGATCCGTACTTCACGGCAACTAAGCTCACCTGGATCGCTGAGAACGAGCCGAACATTTGGTCTCAGGTGGTCGCCGGTCGTACGGCCATCGGAACTGTCGATTCGTATCTCATCGCCCGATTGACTCGCGGACTACATCACGTGACCGATGCCTCAAACGCCTCACGCACACTGCTGTACGACCTGCACACCGGCGCATGGAGTATGCAGTTATGTGAACTATTCGGGGTTCCCATTGACGCCTTGCCCGAGATCGTGCCGTCGTATGGCGTGATCGGAAACAGCGATCCGACGGCGTTTCTCGGACTCGAACTTCCGATTGCCGGAATCGCCGGAGACCAGCAGGCCGCGCTGTTTGGCCAGGCCTGCTTCAGCCCGGGCGAAGCCAAATGCAGTTACGGCACCGGCTCATTCATTCTGCTCAATACCGGAGGTACTGCGGTTGAAAGCACCAACGGGCTGCTGACCACTGTGGCCTGGCAGCACCCCGATGGTCGGCGTGACTTTGCCCTTGAGGGCTCGGTATTCGTCACCGGATCGGCGGTGCAGTGGCTACGAGATGGCCTTCGAATCATCGACTCTGCAGCACAGATCGAAGAGTTGGCCTTAAGTGTTGACTCCAGCGACGGGGTGGTCTTCGTGCCGGCACTCACCGGTCTCGGCGCACCAGACTGGGATCCCAACGCCCGCGGAGCCATCTTCGGTCTCACCCGAGCCTCAACCGATGCCCACATCGCTCGGGCAACTCTTGAAGCAATCGCATTCTCGGTGCGCGATGTTGTTGACCTCATGAGCAGCGAAGCCAACACGCCCCTGCCGCGGTTAGCCGTCGACGGCGGGGCGGCGGCAAACAACTTGCTGTGCCAACTTCAGGCTACGCAATTGCAGATTCCGGTCGACCGTTCCGCCGAACTTGAAAGTACTGGCCTCGGCGCGGCATTCTTGGCCGGGCTGGGCGTGGGTTTTTGGCCAGATACCCAGGCGCTGTCGGCTGCGTGGCGCAGCAGTGGAGAATTCACACCTAACCCTCGTGATCCCCAAGATCATGACCGATGGAGAACCGCAGTGTCTCGCACACTCGGCTGGATGGAGACTTCATGAGCCCGGCACACAAGCCCAACCTTCGACATGGTGGCGATGCCAGCGATCCCCTTAATACTGGCGCCGCCCGCCAACTAGCAGCCGAGTCGAGCAATCCCGTGCTCGCCGAGGTGGTGCGCTCGGGCTGGGTTGAGTCGGTTCATCGCGGAGCGATTGTGCTGATTGATCAAGCAGGCGGCTTCAAGCTATTCGGCGATGCGACGGTTCCCACGTACCCTCGCTCGTCACTCAAACCCCTTCAGGCAACCGCGATGGTGCGCAATGGCCTTCGATTGCCGCCACGCCAGTTGGCGCTCGTTAGTGCTAGCCATTCCGGAACAGCCGAACATGTCGAGGTGGTCTCCCAAATCTTGGCGGGTGCGGGCCTCGACAGCAGCGCCCTTCGTTGCCCCGCCGCCCTGCCTGAAAACACCGACGATTGCGTTGCCTTGATTCGTTCTGGGGGCAGTCCTGATTCGATCCATCACAACTGCTCGGGCAAACACGCCGGAATGTTGGCCACCTGCGTTGCAAACGGGTACCCCACTGATGGCTACCTCTCAGCGAATCACCCGTTGCAAAAGAACATTCGTCGCACCATCGAGGAAATCACCGGCGAGGGCGTATCAGGCACCGGAGTCGATGGCTGCGGTGCACCGGTCTTCGTCATCACATTGCCCGGCCTTGCCCGTGCCTTCCGATATTTGGCCGGGGCACCAGCCGATCTGCCAGAGGGCCAAGTAGTGGCTGCCGCTCGAGAATTTCCGTACCTACTTGGCGGCCCGGGCCGCAGCGTCAGCGAAATTGCCGCCGCCACTCCGGGCTTGCTGGCCAAAGACGGCGCAGAAGGCGTGTGGGGTGCGGCTCTGCCCGACGGTCGAGCGTTGGCGGTGAAGATCGACGACGGCGCATTACGCGCACTGCCAGTGGTTTTAGCCAGCGTGGTTCAAGCGTGGGGATTCTCGCTCGACGATGTACTGCCGTGGGAAGACGACATCGTCTCAGGGGGCGGAGAGCCCGTCGGAACTCTCAGGCCCTCGCCCGAACTACTCGAATGGCTTGGGCAGAACTGCTGATCAGGCCGCTTGCGCCTCGGCCTTGAGTTCCTTAGCGCGGGTGGCATACATGTCGACGTATTCCTGACCCGATAGCTCCATCAATTCGTACATGATTTCGTCGGTCATCGACCGCAGCACGAAGCGATCTCCGTCAAAGCCTTCGTACCGTGAGAAGTCCAGCGGTACCCCGATGCGAATACCAACGCGCATGACCTTGGGCAACAACCGGCCAATGGGCTGGATTTTCTCTGTGTCAATCATGGCCACCGGAATCACCGGAACCCCGGCTTCCAAAGCCATGCGTGCCACACCGGTCTTGCCGCGGTAGAGGTGTCCGTCTGGTGATCGGGTGCCTTCGGGGTAAATGCCCAGTAGCGAACCTTCGCCCAAGATGCGCAGGCTCGTCTCCATGGCCGCTTCAGATGCGCGTCCACCTGTGCGGTCTACAGGAACCTGACCGGCAGCGGTAAAGAACATCTTGGTCAGCCAGCCCTTGACGCCCGGGCCGGTGAAGTATTCGCTTTTGGCAAGGAAGGTAACCCGACGCGGGCAAACCAGAGGCAGGAAGAGCGAGTCTGAAAAGGACAGGTGATTTGAGGCAAGGATGGCGCCGCCACCTTCAGGAATATTTTCCATCCCTTGAACCCATGGGCGGAAGAACACCCTCAATACCGGGCCTAATGTCAGGTATTTGAGCACGAAATACAACATGTGCTCTCCTTCCACCTGAATCACTGAGCAAACCGTCTTACCTCACCGTAATCATTGCCGCCCATTAGTTCAACGACATCGGGGCTTTCGGATTATCTGCATGCAAGGCGATGTCAATCGATGAGAGGACGTAACATCAAGTCATTCAATCAATCCGTGGAGGACTTATGCCGCTGGCTACCGGAGCCGAACCGTTCTCGGCCTCAGCTGGGCCCATCGGAGCCCTTGTCTTGCATGGGTTTACCGGCCAACCAACTTCGGTAAAGCCGTGGGGCCAGTACCTAGCCGACGCGGGCTTGAGTGTCGAGGTGCCGCGCTTGCCCGGCCACGGCACTAAGTGGCAAGACATGAATGTCACCACCTGGACAGATTGGTATGCCGAGGCCGATCGCGCATTTGGGCAATTGTCTAAATCATGCGAGTCGGTATTTGTGATGGGTCTTTCAATGGGTGGCAGTTTGGCCCTGCGGTTGGCCGAACAGCGCGGCAGTGAGGTAACCGGACTCGTATTGGTGAATCCGGCTGTGCACTCAGAGCGCCCCGACCGATTTGCCTTACCACTTCTGCGCTACCTCGTGCCTTCACTGCCCGGAATTTCCAACGACATCAAAAAGCCAGGCGGCGATGAAGGCGCATACGATCGGCTGCCACTCAAGGCGGCCCACTCACTGACTGCTCTCTGGGGTGCAGTGAAGTCTGATATCGCAGCCGTTGATCAGCCCCTTCTACTGTTTCGCAGTGCCGTGGATCATGTGGTTGAGCCCTCAAACGCGGCGTGGATTCTGAGCAACGTGTCATCTACTGATGTCACCGAGACCGTACTGAACGACTCGTACCATGTAGCCACGGTCGACAACGACGCAGAAAAGATCTTCAGCGAATCACTGGACTTCGTCAATCGGATTTGTGCGCAGGGCAGCCCGTGAGCAGCCGCGACAACGGACTCGAAGCAGCGAACTACAGTGCGCTCACCGAGATTGATCCGCCCCTTGTTCAGCATGCCCTCGACCTGCTGAATGCCGCTGGCATCGCCGCATACGTCGAACCGGTTGAGGGCGAACGCGGCCCGTACCTCGATGTCACCTTGCCTGATCGAATTGTGATGCGCCTTTTTGTCGATCGCGAGAGCATCGACAGTGCACGCACCGTACTTGTTCAGCACCTACCGGGCTTGCGAGCAACATTTTTGGCCGATTCAGCGGCGCGAAGTGATCGATCAGACATGGCAGCGTCTGAGATTGACGCAGCCTGGACGCAAATCATTTCGGGCTACGACACACCAACCGCCGCAGTTGGGCCTTGGTCAGTGGCCGAAGATGTCGATGACCATCCCGTTGCGATCGTTGAGAGCTCAAAGCGCAGCGACCCGCACGACGACCCCGACGATCATTTTGTGCCTCCCCCGCCTCCCCCGTTGCCAGAATCTCATCCGGTAACTCGTCTAGCGTGGGCCGGAGTCATTGGCGGCCCGACGTTTTTGCTTCTGGTATCGATTCTTGGCATTTCGCTCGAGAGCTGGGTGATTCTGCTCGCGATTCTCGCGTTTTGTGGCGGTGTTGCCACCCTGGTGACGCGAATGAATGAACGAGCGCCACAAGACGACGGATGGGATGACGGCGCAGTGGTGTAGTTGCCCTAGCGCACCAGCCTGACCGGATCACCTTGTAACGACGCAGTCCATGTTGTCGTGTCGCGGGCTCCACCGGGGTAATCGATATCGACGCTGAACCAGCAATCAGTAGGCACGTCATCAGCGCACGCGTAGTCGCGCGAAATCGGAACCTCAATCACCTGGGTTGCCCCATTGAAACCTGAGTTCACTGACACACCGTCTAGCGAGCAGGTAGGTAGCGATAACGGAGCGGTCGGTGACCCTCGAACATCGCCGAGGGCCCAACAGGCCAGAGAACCCAGACCCCGAGCTGCGGCAGGCGCGCGCAGTGCCACCTGAACCGGTGACTGGGCGTCGCCGACGTCGAAGAACTCAACCCGAAGCGATGAGCCCGCAGCCACCGATGGCACACGGGCCAACAAGAAGGTGGTGTGCGCACCCGATGCGTTAGTGAACACAGGCATGCGCTCGAGGGCACTCACGATGACATTGTCTTGGGTACCAGCGGCAGTTACGCGAACGGCAAAGCGATTTTGACCAACCCCGACGAGGTTTGGATCTTCGGCCGGGTCGGCCATTCGTGCCGGTGTTGCCGAACCCGCACTGACATTGGTTCGCACTTGTAGAAAGTAGTCGCCCACCTGAGGGGAGGTGATGGTGCACAACGTGATCCACTGGCGAAAAACTCGCTGGAGTGGTCGGTCGCCGAGGGCTTGCGAACCGAGAGCGGCCGTGAGTTGGCTTGGTGACAAGCTAAATCCTGAGAATTGGCGAACGCAGTTGGTCAGCACGGGTGCGCGCCACGGGTTGCCACTCGGCGTGGGTGAATGCAATGCGAACGAGGTGACGGCTACGGGCATGCCGGCCAACTGATTGGGCACGCTGTCACCGGTGCAGAAGCTGCCGCTGTTTGCCGGAACTGTGGCAGCACTGCCGAATGCGTATCGAGTGGAGGCATCAGAGACATAGGGATTGGCCCGATCAACTCCGGGCCAGGCCGAGTCGGTAGCAGAGCGGTGAGTTAGACGTTCGCACTGATCGCCTACATCAACCAATGCCGGATCGAAGATCTGCACCGTCATCGACGCCACTGGAGCGCGCACCGTGACTCGGTAGAAGTACCAGGGTTGCCCATCGGTTCCGAAGTAATCAGCGTTGCGCCCCTGAACGCAACCGCTGGCCGCACTTCCGCACCATCGAGTGGCGAACCGATCACCAGTTTCTTTGGCGGTATCGGGGCCAGCGATAGTGGCCCAGAAATGGGGCTGCCTACCAAACGGGCACTGACTCGAGATCGCCGATCCTGAGGCATCGGCTGCATCTGATCCATCGCCTGACGCCGGATCGGGTTCATTGCCAAAAAGATTGCAACTGCTTCCGAGCCCCAGCGGTGGCGCGTAGGTGGCTTCGGCTTGGCGCGTAAGTACGCGCTCTGGCTGACCGACAACCGTGGCCCAAACGTTGGCGACCCGTGATGAAATCAGAACTCGCACTTGCTCTGGCCGCTCACCTTGAACCACATCGACCACGGTGCGCGAGTCGACGGCATATCCGTTGCGGCCGGCGGCGTCTAGTGCCGCCTCATGGGCAGCTATGCGGTTGACATTCCATAGGGGCGCCGCGGCTAATGCCGCTGCATCGGCCGCGCGCTGCACGCGTTCAAGCAAGGCAAACCACCGCGAAACGTCAACGCATAGGGCAACCGTGCCCAACAGCACAGGCACCATCATGAGTGCCACGAGAATCGCGACCGCGCCCGAATCAGCCCCAGGGCGATGACCGAATCTTTTCATCTCAATCCCACTCCGCAATTGCGTGTGGGCAAGGGTTCAAAGTGCATTACTGCTCGTTCGCCGATGATTCGGATCGGAAGCGAACCAGTGAGCATCGGAAACAGCATGGGGTGACGAACGCGCAAGTAGACCCCCACCGACATCGCCGACGGATCACCAACGCACGCATTGACCAAGACCGAATTCCAGTCACCTCCAACCGGATCGAATCGGCTGGCCGTTGCATTCCAGCGCAGGCGAACACATCGTGCGACACACCCGCCATCGGACAACGCCCCCGAATACACGGGCGTTCCGTGCGAGTCGGCTTGGTATACCCACAACTCATCGATGACATTCGAATCGAGCACGGTCACGGCAGACGCAACAGCATCTGCTGCGTCTGCCACGAAGCCCACCCGCCTGGGCTCAGCAGAGGCAATGCGTGCACCGTGGCGCACCACTGATGAAACAGCGGCTGCGTCGCGCAGGTACAGCGCCGAGTCGATGATGCCGAACAGAATGATCAGTAGAAGCGGAACGATCAGCGCCGCTTCGACCGCTACGGCCCCGCGTTGCTCATGACGTAACCGGTGCATTCACCCATCGTGGATTCGCCCTGAGTTGAGCCCGCTAACCGCGAGTCAATCTGTGGATATCGATGCGGCGGAGACAGGTGTGGACAAACTAGATCGTGCGAGCTAAATCGGCTGCGCCGAGCAATCCGGCATCGTTTTGCACGGTTGCTTGCACCACGTCAGCTATTGGTCGGTGTTCGCGAGCTGAAAGGTTTTCTAGGAAGGCGGCCCGTGCGGGAACTAGCAGCAGGTCACCTGCCTCTGAGACTCCCCCACCCACAACGAAACGTCCGGGGTCGAGAATGGCCGCAAGATCTGCCATTCCACGTCCGAGCCATGCGCCCACTCGATTGAACGCGGCCAACGCCACCGGATCGCCCTGGCGAGCGGCCTCAGTAACGGCCTTTCCTGATACGCCCTCAGGTGTACCGTCGCCCAAACTCAATAACAGCGAAGCTTCTGGGCGTCGCTGCCCGGCGATCAGACGTGCCTCGCGCACCAGAGCTTGACCGCTTGCGTACTGCTCCCAACAACCTGACAGTCCACAACCGCAGAGCAAGCCATTTGGCACCATTTGCAGGTGGCCGATTTCGGCACCTGCGCCAAAAGCGCCCCTGAGCATTCGGCCGTCGACAATGATGCCGCCGCCGATTCCGGTACCGACCGTCACGACGACCAAGTTGGCTATGCCCGCACCTGCGCCGAAGCGGTACTCACCCCACGCTGCCGCGTTGGCATCGTTTTCAACAATGGTGGGCAAGGACGTACGTTGCTCGACCTGCGCCCGCAACGGCTCATCAATCCAACCCAGGTTCGGGGCGAACATCACCCGCGAACGCGTTTGATCGATGAAGCCGGCAGCACCAATTCCGATGGTCTCAGCAGCGTGCTCTTGTACAAGTTCGGCCACGATGTCAGCGATCACCTTGACCGTTGACTCGGCATCTCGCACAGGCGTGGGCTTGACCAACTTTGCCAAGATATTGCCTTGTTCGTCGACCACACCCCCGGCCGTTTTCGTGCCCCCAAGGTCAATTCCGATGGTCAGACTCATGTTCAATCTCTTTCCGGGTCTGGTCGCGGGGTGGTGAATTCTTCACTCAAAGCACGAACAATGCTGTCGAATACATCGCCGAGACTATCGACAAACTCAGGTGAGATGCTGCGCAAAGAAGTCAGGGCTCGACAGATCGGGCAGGCACGGCATTCAGGTGAACCAACTGAATCGACACCCTCTGAAGCATCTGAAGCATCTGGGCTATCGAGAACAGGAAGCAACGCAGAAACCGCACGAACTGCACCTTCCTTAGCTCGCAGCGTCTGATCAGACTCGGGCGACTGGGCCGAGAGCGATGTAAGAAACCCGGCCACCACGGCTAAAACGCTGGCAACTGATTCAGTCGCCGCAGCCAGATGCGCGTCGGCCTCAAGCCGCTCAAACGACTCTGGAACAGCACTCACGAAGCCCACAGTAGGGCAATCGACTTCACGCTAACCTTCGACGCGAGCTTTCAAGCCCTTGAGCGCAGTATCGATGATCACTTTTTCACCCTTGCGGCGAAACATGCCGATCATGGGAATTGAGAGGTCGAGCGAGAGCCGGTAGTCGACCTTGGTGGTTCCGTCGCCTTGGTCAACCAGGGTGTAAGCGCCATCTAAGGCAGTGAGAACCCCACCCTCAGTCAGTTGCCACGACACCCCGTCGGAGCCATCCCACTCATAGGCGAGAACGTAGGTGTCTTTGACCGGACCAACATCGACGGTGAAGCGAGCATCTCCGGGGCGACCGTCTTCGTATTCAGTGAGAACCTCGACCGACTTGACCCCGTCGCTCCACTCGGGATACGCCTCAAGATCAGCGATGACATCCATGATCTTGGCCCGATCAGCGGAGATTTCGATACTGCCCGAGGTTTCATCAGCCATACCCGCGAGCCTACGCTGCTTGGCTCACCACGTCAGCACATACGGCTGTCGTCGACCCCGAAAATGTCCGACATTGACAACCTCGGTGCGCCCTATGCGCGTGCGCTGGGCGAGCGGCTGGTGCACGTGGCCATGCAGATGAAGCCGGGGCTGGTGTTCGATCACGTATTGCAAGAGAGCTGCGCTTCCGCGTTCAAATCGACGTGCCACAACGTCGTAGGTAATTTCGGGCAGAGCCGGCGGAATGTGTGTGCAGAGAACGTCAACGGGCCCAAGAGCATTGACCTTTTCGGCATACTCGTCGTCGCTGATTTCAAAGGGTGTGTTGTATGCCGACTTCAATCCGCCGCCCACAAAACCAAAACGCAGGCCATCAAGTTCAACCGTTTGACCATCGAGCACTGTTTGGCCATCACGCAAATACTCGGGCCACAGTGCAGGCACATCAACATTTCCGTATGTCAGAAGCGCGGGTGTAGGCATCTGGGCAAAGAGCCGGGCGTACTGCTCACGAATCTTGGCGGTCATGTGGGTGGATCGATCACCACCGAGTGATGCCCACAGGGCGGCCGAATGCTCACGCGCTTGTTCGAAGCGGCCTGCGGTTCGCAGCGCAATGAATTCTGCCGTGGCTTCTGCTCCGAATAACTCGGCGTAGATTCCATTACCGGAATCGGCGTAGTCGAGAAACAGGATCAAATCGCCCAAGCAGATGAGTAAATCGGCTCCATCGCCGGCGCGGGCCAAATCATCACCCGCGTCGTGAACGTCGCTCACCACGTGCACCCGCATGGGCTAAGCCTACGAGAGCATGCCTTTACGCGCTCACCCGAGGAAATAGCCCACGACGAACGAGGCGATCATCACCAGAACCACAAGTCCGACACCGATTCCGAGTCCGAGTGCGATTTTTTGCCCGCGCGTTGAAAATCGGTGTGAGCGAGCAACCCACGGGTCGCTGTCTTGATCCTTGATCGCCGACAACATCTGATCGAGATACGCCGAGTTGACCGCGACAACTTCGGGTGCTGGCAAGGGCGCATCAACTGGATGCGGAAGTTCGGCCCGTGCCGACTGCACCGGCGCGAGGCACAACGAGCACCACTGTGCGGCGGCCCCTGCCGACGATGGGGGCGTTAGGGCACCACAAAAAGGGCAGCGCGGAATACCGGTAGGTGCCGGAAACGGCACTGCAGCGGGACTCACCTGGCTCACGAATCAAATATCGGCACCTCGCGCTGATGCCTTGAATTGCTAGTCGCCAGAGCCTTCAACCGAACGTGGCGCGCCGACCACGCGATTGCCCTCGAGTGCATCTTTGAGGGCCCACACCGACTGCTTCCACGCGGTGGCGTATCGCTTTCGCATTCGGGCGGCTCGATGTTCGGTTCGGCTAGAGGGCTCAGCTGCAACCGCCGCCGGATCTAGGCGCACATAGTGGTGCACGAGAACGCCATCAAGTACCGGTTCGAGCCAAATTTCCACCGATCCAGCGGGGTTGCCCACCGCCGACCAGCGGATTCCATCAAGTCCACGATCCATGAAGACCACCAGCTCAAGATCTGGCCACCACTCTTGCCAGCGCCTTGGGTCGTGCACGATCGCGGCTAGGTCGCCTCGGGCAGCCACGATGAACGTTTCATCGGCGAGATCAATCATGGCCACGACTTGATCCTGCCATCAAGGGTCATTGCTCAGGCGAAGACCGCAAGAAGTCGATAGCCTCAACAAATGCAACAGGCCCACGAGCCCGCTCTGATCGCCCCGATTACCACCGGCGGATTAGTCAATCCGGTGATTGAGAGTGCCCGAGATTTCCCCAACGCGGTCGTGCTGGTCAAGCGCCACGACAGCATCTGGCTTGATGTCACGGCAGCGGCATTTCTCGATGAAGTGCAGTCGGTTGCCAAAGGACTGATCGCCAAGGGCATCGAGCCAGGTCAGCGAATTGGCCTGATGTCGCGAACTCGGTACGAATGGACCCTCGCCGATTACGCCATCTGGTACGCCGGTGCGGTGACGGTTCCGATTTATGAAACGTCGTCGGCCGAACAGTTGCAGTGGATTCTTTCTGACTCTGATGCCGTGGCGATATTCAACGAAAGCCCGCGACACCGTGAGCTTCTTGCCGAGATCAGCGACACGTTGCCCGAGGTCCGCCATACCTGGACGATCGATGAGGGTGCGATTCGCGACCTGATGGCTGCGGGTCGCTCGGTGACCGACGACGTTCTCGAACGCCGTCGCGAGACTGTGACACCTGAGTCGTTGGCCACCATCATCTACACCTCTGGAACTACCGGCCGCCCCAAAGGCTGCGTTCTCACACACTCAAACTTCATGTTCGAATGCGACAACATCGTTGCTGCACTACCTGAGTTGTTCATGGTGGGCGATTCATCAACTCTGCTGTTCTTGCCCCTGGCCCACGTTTTTGGTCGAGCGATTCAAATTGGCTGCGTGCGGTCGCGCACCAGGCTGGCCTTCGCACCCGATGTATCGAACCTGCTGTCCGACTTTGCCACCGTCAAACCCACTTTCGTACTCTCGGTGCCTCGGGTGTTCGAGAAGATTTTCAATGGCGCCAGCCAAAAGGCTCAGGCCGAAGGTAAGGGCGCGATCTTCGAGCGAGCCGCGCACGTGGCGCAGGCCTATAGCCAGGCACTGTCATCTGGCGGAGCATCGTTGCCTTTGAAACTGCAGCACGCGGTGTTCGACCGGCTGGTGTACCGCAAATTGCGGGCCGCGATGGGTGGCAACGTTGCCTGGGCCGTGAGTGGTGGCGCACCTCTTGGTGAGCGGCTCGGCCACTTCTTCCGCGGTGTCGGAATCACAATTCTGGAAGGTTACGGGCTCACCGAAACCTCAGCCGCCGCAACTCTCAATCGACCGACTGACATTCGGGTTGGAACGGTGGGGCGTCCCATTCCCGGCTCAACAATTTGCATTGCCGAAGACGGCGAGGTGCTCATCAAGGGGCCGTTTGTCTTCGCGAGTTATTGGAAGAACGAAACTGCTACACGCGAGGCAATCGATGTCGACGGTTGGTTCCACAGCGGCGACATTGGCGTGCTCGACGACGCCGGGTTTCTGCGCATTACCGGCAGAAAGAAAGAGATCATCGTCACCGCAAGTGGCAAGAACGTGGCTCCGGCTGCACTCGAAGATCGCTTGCGGGCTAACTGGTTAGTCAGCCAGTGCATTGTGGTTGGCGATAACCAACCATTCATTGGGGCGCTGATTACCCTTGACCCTGAATCGTTGCCAGCGTGGCTCGAACAACATGGCCGCGATGCCGGCGCAGCACTGGCCGATCTCAGCCAAGATCGCGAACTCATCGCAGACATACAGGTAGCGGTCGATGACGCCAACCGATCGGTGTCGCATGCCGAGGCAATCAAAAAATTCGCAATTTTGCCAGTTGACTGGACTGAAGACAACGGCCTGCTCACCCCGTCGCTCAAACTCAAGCGGGCCGAAGTGCTCAAACAATTCGATTCAGCGGTCGGCGATCTGTACGCCTGATTCAGTCATCCACAGGGCCTAAACGAAGGCTCGTCGATTCGACATACCGTGATGCGCGGGAAACCACCCGTTCAATTCACGAAAAGCACTTCATTTCACGGGGGAAGCGTGCGACGTCGAATCATTCTCATTGTTGTGTCTTTGGCACTTGCGGCCAGCGGCACAGCGCTGATGTTTTCCATGGCCGGCCGCGGTGATGCCGCCGAAACCAAACTCACCTACAGAAGCGTTCTCGTTGCGAGCGAACGTATCGAGCCTGGCACCACTGCTCGGGCAGCGCAGGCAAACACCCACCTTGCAGATGTTCCTGTGGCAGCAATCGTTCCTGGAGCCTTGACCTCGTTAGACGCAGTCGGCCCACTGCGTGCCGTGGGACCCATTTTTCCGGGCGAGCAAGTGTTAGCAGCCCACTTTGGTGAGGTGTCTACTAGCCCGCTTCGCCCACCGCGCGGAACTCTGGGGCTATCGGTGCAATTGGGCGACCCGCAGCGAGTCGCAGGTTTTGTCACCCCGGGCTCACAAGTTGCAGTTTTTGCCACCACAGACGTCGGCACGAAGTCTGCGAACACGCGTCTGTTGCTCAGTTCAGTTCAGGTGCTTGGCGTGGGCAGTAGCACAGTGACAACACGCACCACGAAGTCGAACGGCTCACCGGCATCGGGTGAAACCACCACCGAACAGATACCGTCGGCGATTCTCACCCTTGCGCTGACTGTGCGCGACGCAGAAAGAGTGGTGTTTGCCGCATCACAGGGCCAGTTGTATCTCGGCTTGCTCGCAGGTGCGTTGCGCAACGAACCCGACCCTGGCATCAACCCGCAAAACCTTTACCAGAGCACACCATGAGCAACAATCGAACCGTTCTGTTCGAACCCAATTCTGCGATTGTGGCCGCTCTGAAGGCAGCTTGTCCTAGCGACACTGAACTTGTCACCGACTGGCCGCAAGAGACTGTTGATCAAGGCATCACCCTGATTGTGGGGCCGACAATCGACCTACCTTCGATCCTGCGCTTTGCCAACGAGTTTGTTTCGCGCGATCGGGGGTGCTCGATCATCGTGGTGCGCTCGAGAGTTGACACAGGCTTGCTCACCGCGGCGATTCGGGCCGGAATCAGCGACGTCGTGGTCGACAACGATCTTGTCGAGCTTGGCCGTGCCATTGCACGTACCCGCCGACGAAATGCACACACCGCTACCGCTATTAATCGAGCGCATGTCACCACCGTGTGCGCGGCCAAGGGCGGGGTTGGCAAAACAACCGTGGCCGCCAGCACGGCACTTGTCTTAGCTGCCCGAGGGCATCGCACTGCGTTGATCGACCTCGACCTCGAATTTGGCGATGTCACTACGACGCTCAACATCAATCCCGTGGGCACGATTGCCGACATCAATCAGGCTTTGAGCGCTGATCACGTTGATACCGAGACGGTCATGGCCTTGCTCACTTCGCATCCATCCGGACTTCATGTGTTGGCAGCGCCACTTGAACCGAGCGCCGCCTTGGGCTTAACGGCTGACATCGTCGGTCACGTCATTGATGCGCTCACCCGCGAGTTCGACCACGTGGTGATCGATACCCCTCCGTCGTTGAATGAACAGGTGCTCGCCGCAATCGACCGCAGCCAAACGGTGGCAATGCTCACGACCCTTGATGTGCCTGCCCTGCGAAACACCTGCACAGCACTCAGCACGTTGCACAGCATTGGCGTTTCCGAACAGCGGCTGCACCTGATCGTCAATCGAGCCGATGCAGAAACTGGCGTGGCCCTCAATGAAGCTACTCACGTGTTGAACCTGCCGGTCACCATCGCCATACCGTCGTCGCGCGATGTGCCAGCTTCGGTGAACGCGGGCACTTTCTTGGCACA
>Ga0114959_10001678_pt1 | contig 19007 bp, 15 predicted proteins | sample C_130625_EF_Meta_FD_87317 | JGI IMG/M metagenome (GOLD analysis project Ga0114959, IMG submission 87317) | Freshwater microbial communities from Lake Croche, Canada to study carbon cycling - C_130625_EF_MetaG | ecosystem: Environmental > Aquatic > Freshwater > Lake | place: Lake Croche, Canada...
CAATAACCTTCGATGGTAAACCATCTCCGGTTCGTCTGGATGGCGTTTTAAGACGCCATCCAGACACGCCTGCTTCGCAGTCGATTCCTCGAACACCTACGCTCGTGCCTCGCTACGGCGTTCTCACAATTCACCTACGAAACTCGTTCCTCGTTTCTCCGGGAATACCGCAATCATCGCAAATAAACCAAATAAATAAATATCTACTGATTTTTTAAGTATTGAATCGTTTTTTTATAAATGTCGTTATTAGCGTCAGCGTCTCCGTGGAATTCTGCCGAAGAGACAACTATTCCTAAAAAACGCACGTCTATGTTAAATAATAATATTCGTAAAACCGTCAAAAACCGGAGTGTAGCAGACCATTCGTCTATGTCTATACCTTCATCGGGCGACGAATCATCACTTATTTTAGGTAGTGGAAATTCAAATAGTGGAATGTCAATTGGGGATACACAAGCATATAATACGGAAAAACAATCGAGAGTCCATCAAATGCTCGACCAAATAACAAAAGTAAATGCTGAAAATGACGGGAGCAAACTTGCCGATTTCACGCCACCGAATGCACAAATACTTGGCACTTCTTTGGACGGCGTGAATGCTCTATTGCCCAAACCAATGAAATCGTCTGCCGACGAATCTACTCAACGTCAAAATAATGTCAATGGAGGAGGTATTTATTTATCGAATGAAACGGGTTTAGGAAAATATACGAACTATCGCATGGCACACGACCCATCGACCCTACGTTCGGCATCTTTGCCCGAAACGGCACAGTATTACGGCAAAAATAAGCAGACATCTATCGGCAACGACGACCGGCGATTGATGGAGAAAATCAATTACATGATCCATTTATTGGAAGAACAACAGATGGAAAAAACCAATAACGTAATGGAGGAATTTGTCCTTTACTCTCTTTTAGGCGTATTTGTCATTTATGTCGTCGATTCTTTTTCCCGTTCTGGGAAATATATGCGATAGGGGGGGACGAAGTCCCCCCCCTTACCCCCCTGGGGGAACGTAATTCACCTTTTGCGAAGCTAAAACTCCTAACGTCGTTTCTTCGGGAATACCGCAGTTCCCCCCAACCCCCTCCTTAATGTATTATTTATGAAGTGAAGTATAAACGTAGTAAATAGGGGGGACTTCGTCCCCCCAATCGATAATCGAAATATCTATATATCTACAAGATGACCCACACCAAAAAGAATAAAACCCACGGAAAATCTGACCGAATGCGAAAAACCCGTAAAACATATTTGGTTCATTCGGGTCTCACGCAACCCGAAAAGGAATCTCTATCTGCAAAAATTCGACAATATTCGAGAGAAGAAATCGAACTCGATTTCGCCAAACTGGTAGAAATCGGTTGTAAAGCAAAAACGCAATCCAATAAAAAACTCACTGGAAACCGAGTGGTCGATGCCTTTACATTCACTGAAAGATTGAATACGATAGGGTCAAAAGGCATTTCCTTCTACGATTTCTGGAAAACCCGGCAATCCTACTCTCGAAAACCCTATGTGAAAAAATACCTCGAATTTGCTGATAAACAACACGCACAAAAACCCGAAAAGGTATGGTATAATTTGTATCGGTTTTATTTCACATCCATCAATTGTTTTCGTCCGTTAGTTGCCATGGAGTATTACTGTATGTTTTCACCAAAATGTGTGTTGGATATGACTGCCGGATGGGGTGGGAGATTAGTGGGCGCGTGTGCTCTCAATGTCCCTAAATATATCGGTATTGACAACAATCCTGCGTTAAAAGAACCATATCATAAAATGGTCGAGTTCTTGAAACCACATACCAAAACCGAAATAGATATACGTATCGAAGACGCACTTCAAGTGGATTATTCGACTCTCGAATATGATATGGTATTCACCAGTCCACCTTATTACGATTTAGAAATATATGGAACATCTATGCACAAATATGATACCAAAGAAAAATGGGATGCCGAGTTTTATCGTCCATTGTTCGAGAGAACATACCAGCATTTGGCAAATGGCGGGCATTATTGTTTGAATATCCCTACCGAGATATTCGAGAGAGTTTGTTTGCCATTATGGGGGAAACCTGCAAAACAAATCCCGTTGAAAAAGAGCGATCGACGAGCAACGTCTTCTCGAAAATATACGGAATATGTTTATGTGTGGGTTAAAACCGATTGATAATTATAAAAGTGTTCCATAAAATTGATTGCAATTCAGTTTTATAATATATTATATCAAACTACGCTTGCTATATTATAAACCCTCCAACTCAAATACTCAAAACAATTTACTACAATGACAACTCATTCCAACTCGACAGAATGCCCTTTTGAATATCCCCCAAACAGTTATTCTCGTCTCGTCCACCTCGACCGCACTCTTCCCAACGTACAAAAATGGGCACTTATTAGCAATGCGTTGGCGATAGCAGATGGCGAACCATACGACCCCATCAAAACATACAACTTGCTCGAATTCGTTTATACCCGATACAATATGGGGCAACTGTATGAAGTCACTCAAATGATTCAGTTGTTTTATAAACCCATCCCGAAAAACCCCGAAATATTGTCGACGTTTGCAGGAGACACGTCGAAATATATGGCAGAATTGATTACCGAGTTTTGTCATGAAGGATACACCTACCAATACAATGACCCGAAAAAACCCACATGTCAATGCTTTACTATCGAGTATCTCGAAGACGAATTCACCGACGAAACGCCTAACGTCGTTTCTTCGAGAATACCGCAATTCACCTACGAAACTCCTAACATCGTTTCTTCGAGAATACCGCAATTCCCGCCAACCTGCAAAGAATGCCACGGATACGAAGGACCCCCAAAAACGGACGAGACAACGAATGAACATTTCCATTTGATTCCGTTTCCACAAAGAGCACATATGGTTTTTCCATTATTCATATGGGTATTGGCATTCATTTTGGAAGGATATGAATATGAATTTTCAGAATACAAACCCGACCACGTTCGAAGATTATCCGGAGATGGTTTACCATCAAAGGATAATGTGAGAACGCCGGAACGAGGCGTAAGCGAAACGTTAGCTACGCAAAGCGTAGGTGTTGCATGGCATCGAGAATGTACACATCAATATTTCAAGTTTTACGCCAGATACAGACGCCCATCGAAAAAACAATTACGAGATTACCAAGAATATCGTAATTTATGCGGCGAACATTTCGTCGAAGTTCCCAGACGTCCCAAATCAATAACCTTCGATGGTAAACCATCTCCGGTTATTCCTCGAACACCTACGCATATGAAACGGTTTCCCAACTTTCCTAAACGTGATGACCACAACGACGAACCCCAATGGTGGGATTTTCCTCGAACCCAGGTTAAACTAATGTAAATATATCCCGACTCGAGAGTGGCATTTTAGGAACGACATAATTATACAAATATATAGAATTCGGTGTATCCAATATCGTATGATGAAACTCTCGCCATTTACCCAAAATAAATTGATTGTGTCCTGTATCACGTATCATTAACATTTTATATTGTGCCGTTTCTTTGAGAATTTCACGCAATGACATCATGAATCCCGACATAAACAAGGGAAGACTGTCTGTGTTTTGTATCGACGCAACCAAACCGAGAGTTTTTCCATCAATGTGTTCGTAATGAATATTCATATCTTTAAAAAAATACGCACCATATAGGTGTCCCCCTTTTTTTAAACAAAACAAATACAATTGTCGATTCACTAAAAGTTCTCGAAGGTGTCCTATATCCGGCAACAAACACATTGACCACATTTTTTTTGCGGTTGTTTCGGGAGTCGTTAATATATGATATATATCGTGTAACATATCGACGTTTTCTTTGGCAACTCTCGAAATAATGAAATGGGGAGGTAATGCATCGACTTGGATGTTTCGCATATAGAACGTCGACGTATTGTATTGGAAAAAGGGCACAACGCCTTCGCACGGTTCGCCGTCTTTCTGGAACATCGATACGGCAATCGTGGGGTTGGCGATACGTATATTGTATTCGTGTGTTTGGAACAACCGTTCACCGATACGTGTTTCGGTCTCTCGACGAACTGTCATATAATCCAAATAATAGGTTTCTATATGTGTCAATGGAGGCGTTTCGAGAGAACCACCGGCAGTGATAGTTTCCGGTTCATACATATACAAATTCAACAATCGGGAAGCACACACACCGGTAATAGTATTGTCTAACTCTCTATGTATCGACAAATAGGATGGTGCATTATGTCCCGAAAGATACAATGACAATACTTTTTCCGTGATTGTCGAGAGTAGTCGATCCGTGGGAATATAATTGGATTGAATGAATTCACATATTTGTTTTACAGTATGGGTTTCGTCGTGTGTATGTTTCGGTATACGGGAGAAATCAATGGTTTGTATTTGTTTCGTTGTATCGTAGAACCGGGTTTTGAATGGATATTTTTGGATAATACCGGGAGTCGTTTGTATCCATCGACGATACCAATCGTATATATGGACGACGGGTTGGGTATTCCAGAAGGGATACCTGATTTTAATATAGACGAATATGCCTACACATACAAACAATAATGCAATGGCATAATAGTTTGGGTGAACAGACGCTAATATTTCCCATATACCTACGACAATGTCTTGTCGATTCGGTAATTCCGGTAATATAGATGGCGAATTGTCTTGATATTCGGGAGATACTCTCGGTAATGTAATATTATGATAGAGATATCGAATGGTTTTGGATGACAACGATGCTATCCATTGTATCCATTGTGTAGGGTCGGTTAGGTCGAGTTGGTCGAGATGGATGGAATGGATTGTTCGCAATATAGTGTGTAGATTCATACATATATGGAGTGTATTCGAGAGTCGATGTTATATTATATCACATATAAAATACATTATTATTATGAATATAAATATACATATTTATATGCATCTATCCTATCTAAACATACATCAACAAAACAAACAAAACCCCAGAAAACAATGAATAATCAAGCACACCCGAATGATGCCGACTCGTGTTTAATTTGTCTCGAAAATATAATCGACAATAACTGGTGTGTATGTATTCGATGTAAAATACAATTGCATAATACGTGCGAACAACAATATAGAGGCAAAAAAGGACATACGGAATGTCCACATTGTCGGCGAATTGGAACGATGGGGGTTGTAAAAACATAATGGGTTAAATCTTCTGGAAAATATACACTGTCTGGTGTTCGTCGCCATTGTATTCATTCATGCTAAACTGTCCTTGGGCAACGAATTGACACATCCGTGCTTGATTCAATATCGATTGTTCCGTTTCCATCGAGAGTGTCTGTTCGTTCTCTCGAATATTTCCAGTTTGTTTATCAGTGAATGTTTCAGTACATCTTACCACTCCCGTTTTCTCCGCATCTTTGAAATCGTATGCGGCTTTGTATTTGAAATCCATGAAATCAATCACCGTATCTGTAATGCGTTCTGTTGCGTATTTTTGGGGATTGTCTAATGCTCTCGGTTTTCCGGCAGGAACAATCGGGTCGAATTTGGAAGGATTGACTATATGAACAATCAAATACCCACCCGGAACTAACCAATGATAACAATTGCGGAAAAACGCTACTTTATCAGTAAATTCGTAAATGGTTTTATTGAGACATAAAATATGCGTAAATGTTTCTCTCTCGAATTCCATCGAATCTTCGGCATTCCCCAACTTGATTTTGGAAGCCGGATATTTGCGAGTAGAAATATCCACCATTGCTTTCGATTTATCAACGCCAAACGCACGATATCCTTGTTCCGTCAATTCATTGACAATACAACCCGTTCCACATCCAATATCCAATATGACGCTATGGTCTTTATCGGGTTGTGTGGATTCGATGATTTGTTTCATTTCGTATTCGACCCGGGGTTTTGTCTTGTTCAAGTAATCGTAGATACCAATATAGAATTTATCGTAGATATCCGTGTCTCGTTTCAAGACATACCGTTCGTTTTGCGTAAATCCTTCGGTATATAGGTCGGGCATATATCGTCGTTTCACCCAAATCAATAGCAATACAATACACAATACAATCAAGAGTTTCAACCATTGCACATTTGGGTTTTTTGAAACAATAAACGACCAAATACGGGAAAATAGTTTCATGTTTTCAGTGTAAATTATGTCTTCTTATTCTATATTTTCTTGTGATATTATCCTTTGACGGTTCAGTTGTTTTACAACAATCCATTCTCGACCAACTCTCGATGTTTCATGTTTGTGAGAACGCCGGAGCGAGGCACGAGCGTAGGTGTTCGAGGATTATCCGGAGATGGTTTACCATCGAAGGATAATGATTCATGCCCCAACCGTTTCCCCATTTCTTGGTTTTGTACTTGTGGTTGCGTTTGTTCGACGATATTGCGTAGTTGGGTGCGGGTATGGTTATATAGTTGATTCACGCCAACACCGTATTGCCCCAAATTCGATGGTTGAGTTTGGTATTGCGGGGTTTCGAATAATCCCGGGTGAGTTTGTGTCTCGATTCGTCCAACGGGATACACATTGTATAGGGAACTTTGGGAAGAAGGCACATAGACGCTTTGTTCAGCACCGTGTTGTAATGCCGTGGTTTGGTTGCGAAGAATAGTTTCGGTATCGATATTTGCTAAATAGGTCGAAACCGGTCCTAAACGAGTCGAGGGTGAAAAATTGTCGGCAAGATTATGTTTGGACATTTCGGCAATCGGCACAGAAACGGGAGCACGACGTTCAATGACGGGAAACAGCGAATATTTAGTTGGTACGGGTCTTGGACTAAAATTAGGTTGAAGACCTCTATCGGGAAAATGACGGTCGGATACACGGGAGTTGAGTTCGTCGACTCGGTCGAATTGTCCGGCATATAATCCACGATGGACTCCGTGAAGAGGTGTTTCCGTATCTTGAATATTCATTGTTGTATTGTATATGATAGATAGTAGTATATATAAATATAGAAAGATGTTGTCTTTCTATATTTGATTTTATATTACGTTGTAATATTGCGACATTATCCTTCATATCTACCATCTACGGATAATTCACCTACGAAACTCGTTCCTCGTTTCTTCGGGAATACTACAATTTACTGCGTAACTCCTTCGTCGCTACTTCGTAAATACTACAAACACCTACGAAACTCCTTCGTCGTTTCTCCGGCGTTCTCACAAACGCCTATTTTTTAATAATAGCCGCTGTTTTACAATTTCCTATATTTACAAAAGTATAATTAATATTTCTACTTAAAAAAAACTCATCTGTTGCTTTTCGTTGACCATCCCAGTGATAATAATCATCAAATATTATAACACCTCCTGTTACAACATTGTCATACATTTGCTCCAGTTCATATTTACTTGATTCATACCAATCAGTATCCAATCGTAATATTGCTATTTTTGTAGGAATTGTTGTTTTATCTTTTAACGTTTCCATCACATCACCAACTACATAATGTAAATGTTGTTGAGGGTAACCAGTTGAGTTTAATCTATTTTTAACTGTGTCTAAAGGTGTATAACACCACCCATTTACTTTTTCATTAATTACTTGATTTTTCCACATGTTATAAACTTCATCTTTATTCATTTGATATAATGTTGCATCTATACAAGTTGAATCATGTTCGGTTGGTTCTACTAATCCAGCAAATGTATCAAATAAATATATGTCACGAAGAGAATTATTTTTCATCAATTCATTTATCCAGATATGTTCAAAATGTCCACTATCCACCCCACATTCAATAATAGACCCTTCAATATTATTTTGTAATATGTAATTAATTGCGTCTGCTCCGTCCATTATAATAATATATTATTACTATATTATTATAATTACAATTAATCCCAAACAATATATTCGCAGTTTTACTCCATTGAATATTTAATTCACCTACGCAAGTCGTTCCTCCTTGCTCCGGGAATACTACATAACCTACGAGGATAATCTTCCCACACTATACGATAGGAAAAGACGGGTCCATTGCTATTCCACAAATGCCTTCATCGTTTGTTGAATCTGTTCGGGAAATTCGTACATATCCGTGTTCCCCCCAGAAATCTCCCCAACTGTTTTTGACTAACCAATACTTTTGGGAATTGTCAACTCCATATCCAACCACCAAAACGCCATGGTCCAAATCCGTGCCACAACTACTCGAAGTTAAAATGCCTCCCGAATAAAACTGGAAATAACGGGTGTCTGCCTGAACAGCAACAGAAACAGGTTGCTTGCTTACTGCACTTTTTAACGCCAACTGATTGTTTGGTTCGACATCTGCACATCCAGAAATCGAGACGACCGAAGTGCATTTTTGGCATGTTCCGTCTTTTGCAGTATAAGGGTATTCAGACAAAGCACATTGACCATATTGAGCAACGTATTTGAAACCACCATCCATTTGTCCGCCCGAACATCCGTGAGAACCGTAGGCAAGTCCCGTTGAACAATCTACCAATTGTTGTTCGGATAAATCCACGAGTTGTCCTTTCGAAATTGACCAGGCACCTTCAATAGCACCAGTTGACGAAAACGTCCAGCAAGACCCACAACTGCCTTGATTTTTGACTTCCGTCACTGCACCTTTTTCTCTCCAATCGATGGATTCGGGAGTTCCAGCACCCGTTCCGGTAAACGGTTTACATCCATAGGACCCGAGAGTTGGTTTGATAGAACCAACATATAAGATTTGGAATTCGCTCTGGGTTAAATCGGCAAATTGATTGACGGACATGGTGAAATTCTGGGATGGAGCATTATTGTGGAGAGTGATGTGGCGGTAATTATCACTGAATACTTGGAATCGATGTTTTGTTTCATCAATGCTGGTATATTTCTTACTAAATCTTTGTTGAAATCGGGTGAAATGAATCCAATGGTCGTTTTCGTCGATTGGCAATAATGGGTTAAATTTCGAGATAGATTCGGTTTCTACGCAAGAACCAGCAGTAGAAAAAAATGATTGTAGAAACAATAATGATGGAAAATATGATAAGACTAGCGACAACAAGCATAATACACGCATTTGCAAAATTATATAGGAAATTGTATAGACAATATAGAGAGTATTATAGGGATTGTTTTTATGTTTTTTTACACAAATTACTATAAATTTATACAGCACTTAATATAGACAACTCATCATCGGTTAATTCAAATAATTCAGCAATGTCGGTATCCGTCATCGGACGGTCGATGTATGGTATATTGTGGAAGACTTTATCAATATTAAACCCCGACCATTTACACGTTTTGAACACAAACTGGTATAATTTGCTATTTAGAATATCTACAAAATGGGGATTATTGGTTAATAAATACATTTGTGCTTGTGTAAACCCGAATTCTCCCGAATCGTAAATAGGACGCAAATCCCCTGATAGGTTCAACAAGATTTTCGGGGTATCTGCTAATGAATGCTTTACACTTGAATACCTGATATTTCGTTTAGCTGTATGTCTCACAGGATATTTGAAAACTTCATCCGGAGGCGAATCTTTCAGTTTTGCGGCGTGTGTTGTATTGTGAATTTCGCAAGAAGTCTTAAAGTTTATTTTGGGTAAGTCATTCGTATAAAATTTGCGAATAATGCTGACACTTTCACTACACAATAAGTTGGGTAGAAATCGAACCCCCGATAAAGATAAATTGGATTTGTAGGTCTTGTTTTTATATAAACATACGACTTCGGTCGTTGAATTAACTGTGGTTTTTTGTATCAAGTAATAACTAAACGTGCTTCCAACACCATTAAAGTGGCGCTTACATTCGTTCACATTTAAATACAAAATTTGATGTTTATAAAATACGTCATTGTTTTTGCTGGTAGGTGACATCCAACTACAAGGTGTTATAAACATCAAGTAACCATTTGGCACAATCAACTTGAACGAATAGTTAATAAAGTCGCTCCATAAGTTATGGTTTAACGCTTTTCTTTCTCCATTTGTGCTACTCTCCTGAAATGGAGGATTCCCAATAATCGCATCGAACCCACTGACATTCCAATACACCGACACGTCGAGGTTGAGTGTATCTCCTACATATGTATTGAATTCGTAATCCAAAACCGTCAATCCGCAATAACTTTGGATGTGGCATTTCAGGATTTCAGTTGTAATAAACACATTCAGCGCCGTCAAGTCGGCATAATAAATACACTCCGTCATAATGACTCTGCAACGTTCGATTTCGCCCGGGATTGATTCAGCAAGACCCAACCAAAACTTATCGAAAATTCCCAACACGATATTTCCTTTCCCGCAACATATTTCGCCTACTTTTTTAGGCGTTTTCCAAAACACAACTGGTATTTTGTCTAATATCTCATTCACTAATGGAACTTGAGTAGGCACTTCTGCATTTCCTTTGCGTTCGGTTTCAGTTGGTATAAAATGTTTTGCGATTAATTCTCTATAACGCAATGGATCGGTCGTTCTATATATTTCTCGAATGTTATTCACGATTTCCATATTTGCGTCGATGATAGTATTTACTGCGTCTATAAATACACTATATGTTTCTTCGTTTAAATCAATTTTCTTATCTTTTAACAAATTGAGCAACAACGATTTTGTCTTTGGGTTCGTAAAGATATTCGCAAATGTTTGAATTTCACTATCAAACACTCTCGAAATCATCGCCAAGAGTGGGAACAAGAATGTTCGACAAATTTCGAATGTAATGTTAATGATTTCCTCCATTTTTTCAGGAGGGATTTGTTCAGGGGATGGAGTTGTAGGTTCGGTACTCGGTGGAAGAGTGTATGAATCTTGTAACACTTTGTCTGGCACAGCAGTCGGCACATCCGGATGAAGACCGTTAAACACAGGGTTTATCACTTGTTGCTGTATGACACGCGAATGTTGGTATCCACGAATAATACTTCGAAACGAATCTTCACATAAAATTTGGTCCAACAACACGGAATCATCGACAACACCCGACTTCATCACCTCATCAATTTGATGTTTGTAATAGGCGTGAATTTCATCACTTCGAACATTTCCGAAATTGATTTCGTGCGGGTTGAACAAGAAGATGTTGCGCTTGAACATATACTGTAGTATTTCGGGATACGTTTTAGTAGTATTGGTTGCGCGTCGATATTGGTGAATCTTGTCTAATACGAATGTGTATGTCCGTTGAATATTCATGTCTACATTAATACCGATCGTTTTGCCATCTGCGTCGGTTAATGCTCTCGCCATACGCTGTTTCATAGCGTCCAAATTCATACCATTGTCGAGGTGAATGGTTGCGTCGCATTCTTTATATGTTATACCGACAGTTCCTTGATTCCCCAATAATAATACGCAACCGGTTTTGTTGAACTGCTTGGTTTTGACAAGTTCACTTTTCACGAAATCGGTATATGTAGCGCCGCCATGCGTATCTTGCGCACTGGAAGATGCAACGTGGTAATTCGACCACAACTCATTGTCCTCTATGAATTTTTTTAGTGTATTTTGAATCATGTGTATGTTTCCGTTTCCGGTATTTACCGGCAAATAAACCAAAAACAACAACGGGTTTTCTTCGGTCGAAATGCGAGACCCATATCGAGATTGTGTCGTTTCGATATGATGCATAATACTGGTAGTGTCGTTCATATCGTTCGAAATAATGGTGTTTAAAAACCCTTTCAATACTTTCATACCGTTATTTGTTTTACAGATGGCGAATTTTTCAATATACTGAACCTTGCTGTTTTCGGGGGTTTCATTGTCGGGTGCAACTGATTCTTGCGATAGACTAAATAACTCGGCACAATCATACCCTAATTTTGTGTTGTTTTCTCTGTTGTGTTCCTCGATCATTTTTGCGAATTTAGGAGAAACCGTATGGCGAATAAGAACTTGTGTCGGACACTTCGAGTAGTCACGATTGAGTGTTTGGTCGTTGAAACATTCTAAGAACTCTACTCCGTGACGGTAATACATAAACTCCATATGTTCGGTTTTTTCTACTTGCGATACATCGTTCGACATAATACGCTTCATTGCGTTTTGGTCTTCCAAATCCCATACCGATTTTTGACGAATACCGAGAGCACGGCACGTCGAATCGGCAGTTCCCGAGACCAATACACGAATGCGAATGCCTTGTTTAATTTCGTCTACGACATCGAACACATCATTATCCATCGATGATTGTGCTTCGACGTCCACATTCATAATATTATTTTGTGTTTTTTCGGTTGCTCCGCCAAGTTGGCATTCATCCATAAATATTGCGTCGAATTTATATTTTTTTAGTATTTTCTTCTTTTCCGTGGTTTGACCATCTGTTTTCAAGAATTGCGTGCTACAAAATACGATTCCTGAAAATGCCTCGTCAACCTCTGCGAATTCGTCTTTTGTTTTAAAACGGATATTTTTGAACTCGATATAGGTGTTCAAGTCACTGATGAAACTCTCTAACGTAGCAGGTACTGACGTCATTACTAATATGCGTTTCGTTCCTTGGATTTCAAGTAAATACTTACATAACAACAAAATGGTAATGCTCTTACCGCTACGCATTATATGTGCGATACACCATTCGAACGTTTTTGTTTGTTTAATAAGTTTTTCAAATTTCAATTTGGCTATTGCTTGATGTAGTTTTACGCAAAGACGTTTGCGAGTGTGCCCAAGGCAATCAGCATCGATTTGTTCCACCAACTCTTTCACCGAACGGATAGAGAGTCTCGCTTCAGTAGAACAATACGTCTTTTGGAAACGGATTAATGCTCGGAGAACATCGGTTTCGTCAAACACCAGACCGTCTTTATGGATTTGGTCGAACACTGACGCCAAATGACTATCGCCGTGCTTTACTTTTTGTATATTTTTTTTGGTTTTCACAAACAGCGCAATCTTTCGGTTGGTAATTCTTTTGTGGTCGAGTTCGGCGTTCAGTTTACATATATCCGTGTCGGCAACACTAATGCTTCCGGCGTAGTGTTTAATCGAAACGACCAACGTGGTGTCGCCGTCCTGAGTAATCATATCTGCGGGACTGTCGCCTTGCCCAATAGGAAGGTCTAACAACCGGGTGATTGATTGTATGGGCACTGTCGCACCGATACGACCGTCCATGACAGCAGTGTATGGCATTTCCGGGAAACATTTTGCTAGTTGCAAGATTATAACGAGTGTCTCGAAATGAAATCCTTTTTTGCTTGCGTCCGGCGAACCTACATTCATCAATAAATGATACAATTGTGTCGCGGAATAGAACGCAGCAAACTTGAACATGATGTCGAGTAAATCGATACGTTTCTTTGGGACAGGTATCAATTTGTCTAGAGGTGTTGCGGGTCCTCTTGCAAAAGATGCGGTTTGAGTATTCGATACGGATTGCATGATTGTATTTGTCGGGTATAGTAGCGTTTTATAAGAGGTAAGGGGTATATTAATATTCTGGTGAATGGTTTATATGAGTTGGTCTTGAAATAAAAAGTCAATCAATTTTATGGTAGGGGGACTGCGTCCCCCCCCACCCATTATCCTTCGAATATGAATCTTCTCTGGACACTTCGCATCTACCCTCCATTTACCACGTAGTTCATTCTTCGCTACTCCACAAATACTACAATAACCTTCGAAACTCCTTCGTTGTTTCTTCAGTTATTCCTAGAACACCTACGCAAGTCGTTCCTCCTTGCTCCGGCGTTCTTCACAATATAGTGTAGTAAATTACCCAGATAATGTTATTGCAACTTTTGTCGAATTGTTTCTTCCGTACAACACATCATTTCCGCCAAATATTTGCGAGAAGGTTCTCGGTTCGTCTTTGACCAGAAATTCATATACAACAAAAACAACCGTTTTATAAAAAGAGGTTGTTTATCCAAATAATCATGTATATTTTCAGTGGTTTCGTATTTTTCCGCGATATTATCGATATACGTATCTCGTAATGCCCCCATCAACTCGATTTTCCAAGGTTCATACATCGAGAACGGTTGAACCGTTAATAAATGGTTATATTGTTGTGAATCAGTTTGGTCGAAATCCGTCTTCTTTTTTCGACGAAGACTTTTGGGTAAAATGCTGGACGAATACGCATCATTAACTACCGATAAGAGTTCGGATTGTATATACATATACGAATAATTCCGCAAATCATATTTGCCATTGTATTTTTGTATGGATTTGAACAACCCGATTTTGCTAGCAAACACCAGTTCGGCAATATCGATGTTTCGACATTTGTTTTTATGTAAAGACTGAAACTGAACTGCTCTCGAAACTGCCCATTTTTCATATGCTTTATATAACACGGTATTCAATGTGGTTCGATGTCGCGGGGTCATTTTGGGATGTTGTATCAAGTTACGTATCGATGCAATTTGAGGAGTCGTCAAATGAAGTGCTTGGACGATTTGCAAAAAATACCCGATAAAAAAGAATAGAATGGTTCGTCGACTCATTTTCTTGGAGGTTTGGTTTTGTATTTTGTATCTGTCTCGTGTATCTGTCTGTGTATAGTATTGTAGGCAAATGTTTATATGATTACACAATCACATTTTTGTGTCATACCATTCAAACCGGCAATTCACCTATGCATCTCCTTCGTCGATGCTCCGGGAATAGATCGAACGCCTACCTCTACGAGTCCGGCGTTCTTCACAAATGTATATAAACAAAAAACCAAATAAAAACACTCTCACACAATCCTCCAACAAAAATGCCCAGAACATTAGTATTATACGTATTTCATCAATACAACGAGAGAGTCAAACGATTCATCGACAATTGTATTTTTCACGACGAAAATGTGGATTTTATCATGATTTCCAACAATAAAAATGACAGTTTTTATTTACCTCAATCCTACGTAAAAGTATTGTTTCGAGAGAATGTCGGGTTTGATTTCGGGGGATGGAGTGATGCTCTACTAACCGACAACTTATACCAAAACTACGACAACTTTATATTTGTAAACTCGTCTACGGCAGGACCATTTCTCCCCCCGAATTATACAGGCAAATGGACGGATATTTATATAAATGGGTTAAAAGACAACGTGAAATTGTTTGGAAGCACAATAAACACAATCGAAGACCCATTGAACCGAGCACACGTTCAATCCTATATTTTTGCAACGGACAAAGAAGCATTACAACATTTAATCGAGTGCGAAATATTCAGTCTCGCAAATTATGCCGAATCGTTCGATGATGCGATATATAAAAAAGAAGTGGTAATGTCTCGCAAAATCATTGAGAATGGATGGAATATCGGTTCATTAATGAATTATTATAAAGACGTCGATTTTACATTTCAGAGCAAAAAACCGGAAGAATATAACATTCGGTTTTTAAGTGATGTTATGTGGCAGGGGTATCGCGGTCATTTATGGAATGAATACGAAATCGTATTTATAAAAGGGAATCGACTCCCGTTTTTATGAATTTGCGACATTATCCTTCGATGGTTTACCATCGAAGGTTATTGCGTACTTTAAGGCGTTCTCCCAATTAGTTAAAAAAATATTCAATAGTATATAATGGACGAAAAACAGAATATTATTATTGGCGATTATTCTTACGATATAACGAATTTCCACCATCCGGGTGGTAATGTTATAAAATATATGGTAGGGCAAGACGCTACCAACGTGTTCGAAGAGTTCCATTTCCGGTCTAAGAAAGCAAAACAAATACTACAATCTTTGCCCCGTAATAAAATCGAAGTGTCCAATGAGAATAAAACAACCGAACAAAAGATGTTGGAAGATTTTGCACGATTTCGAAAATCTTTAGAAGAGCGTGGGTTTTTCACACCGTCGTATTCCCATATCACTTACCGAATCATCGAATTGTTTGTCATTTACTCGTTTGCGGTATATGCGATGCAATATAGTTTGGGAACGTCTATTATTCTACTCGGTATTTTCAGTGGTAGATGTGGTTGGGTTCAGCACGAAGGCGGTCATAATTCATTTACGGGCAATATAAAGACCGATAAAATGATACAGAATGTATTTATGGGATTCGGTCTTCTTGCCGACGGGTCGATGTGGAATAGTATGCATAATAAACACCACGCAACCACCCAGAAAATCGGTCATGATATGGATTTAGACACTGCACCATTTGTGTTATTCTATCCCAGTGATTTAGACGTATCTAAACAACTGGTCGAGAGGTTTAATATAACCAAGGGAGAGGATGAACAATCCACCTATGAAACTTCTACTCAGGAAATAACCAATAAACCAACTAACCCCCATTTCTTGGACAAAGTAGCGAAAGTCTGGTTAAAATACCAAGTGTACACATTTTTGCCGATTACTTCCGGTATATTCGTAACGTTTTTCTGGTTATTCTATTTGCATCCACGCAAAATAATACGCGATAGGAATGTAACACAGGCACTCATTGTGTCGGTTGGGCATTTATCTCGTATTGCGTTATTTATGAAAATGGGAAATACAACTATGTATGGAGCGTTAGGGTGTCATTTCTTCACATTATGGGTTGCTGGTGTATACTTGTTTGGGCAATTCTCATTGTCACATACGTTTATGCCAGTGGTGGAATCAAACGAAAATCCAAATTGGGTGAGATACTCTCTCGAACACACGGTAGATATCGAACCGGATAATTATGCCGTCAGTTGGATAATGGGACACTTGAATAATCAAGTGATTCATCATTTGTTTCCTTCTATGCCTCAGTATAGAGGACCGGAAGTCAGCAAAGAATTGGTCGTGTTTTGTAAAAAATGGGATTTACAATATAATATTATTACTTACCGAGAAGCGTGGGCGAATATGTTTTCGAATTTGCGAAAAGTGGGGAATGAAGTGTATGCAAACAAAAAGATATAAACATATTCATCTAAAACCCCATATCTACTCTCCATTATACTCATATACAACTCAATGAAAGTCGCACTCGTCAGTTATTCTCAATCTATTCCCGGAACATCTACCGAAACATCCATCACCGAATTAGTTGCCTATTGTGCTCGGGTATCGAATCCAAGCAATCAACACAATACAGCAACCAATGACCGTCTCATAAAATACTTGATAAACAATAAACATTGGTCTCCCTTCGAAATGGTGAATATATGTCTCGAAATCGAGTCTACTCGTGATATTGTCCGTCAAATCTTACGTCATCGTTCGTTTTCTTTCCAAGAATTCTCGCAACGATATGCCGTTGCGGAGTTAGGGTTCGAATACAAAGAAGCACGAATTCAAGATACAAAAAACCGCCAAAACAGTATTTCATTGGACGATACCGACCCAAGCACATCTTTGTTACAAGACGAATGGCAAGGCAAACAAAAACAAATTGCCGACCTTGCCGAAACCAACTACAAATGGGCACTCGCCAATGGAATTGCCAAAGAGCAAGCACGTGCTGTATTACCCGAAGGAATGACGGTTTCTCGCATATACATGAACGGCACATTACGGTCATGGATTCATTATATCGAGTTGCGGTCATCGAATGGGACACAAAAAGAACATCGAGATGTAGCTATTGCGTGTGCAAAAGCGATTGACGCTATTTTCCCAATGACGGAATTATTAGGGTTGTGAGAATTCACCTTTTGTGAGAACGCCTTAAGCTACGCAAAAGCGAGGCGTAAGCGAAGCTGAGCGCGTAGATGTTCGAGGAATCGACTGCGCTTTAGCTACCGCAAAAGGCGTGTCTGGATGGTAGATACGAAGTGACCATCGAAGGTTATTGCAAAGCTAAATCTCTTTCGTCGATGCTTCGGGTGGAAAACGGTAAAAAATGGGGTGTTGTTTTTATTTTTTTATTATTTTTTTATTATGTTTTTAGTTTTTATTATGTTTTTATGAGAACGTATGCGTTCGAGGATGATCCGGAGATGGTTTGCGGTATTCCCTGAGAAACGACGTTAGGAGTGTTAGCTTCGCAAAAGGTGAATTACCATCGAAGGAGATGCGTAGGTGAATTAATATAAATCGCTAAACCCACGGTTTGAGTGTCTGTCGTTTTCCTGGGTGCGCAACCAATCCTCGTGTTTGAGATGGATAAAATGGTCCTGCACTTTTTTAAAGATAACATCGAGAACCATTTTCTCGATTTTATCACATTCTGTATCGCTTTCTTTTGTTGGTTCATATTTTGGCACAATTGTAAAGCGGACATACATTCTGCATCGATTCACACTTTCAGGGTTTTGCTCCATAATCATGATGTCGAGTTTATTGTGTGCGTATTCGCTCGTGTAAACGTAGGATTGCTCCGAAATTTGAGTATGGTATGGCATATGCGCTATTCCCGAAGAAACGACGTTAGGAGTTTCATCTTCGCAAAAGGTGGATTGCATGTTGGTATCAATCATTTCCATTTGCGGAATCACTTTTTCGTATAAATCGCACATTCCAATAAACACCAAGTCGTCGACTTTCGTCTTGTTATAGTAAGATGAATTCAACGACTCGCAATGAATATATTGCGGCGAAACGTGATATGGCAACGTTTCGGGTTCTGGTTCATGTGGAATGCTATCATTGGAAGATGAATCTTGTTCCTCTGCAAAGAACGCTGGAATCGTAATAACCTTCGATGGTAAACCATCTCCGGTTCGTCCGGATGGCGTCTTAAAACGCCATCCAGACACGCCTTTTGCGGTAGCTAAAGCGCAGTCGATTTCTCGAACACCTGCGCAAGTCGTTCCTCCTTGCTCCGGCGTTCTCACAGTAGTGGGTGTAGTTGTTTCAATAAATTCAGACATTGTTTATAAGGGTTGGTCGAGAGTATTTGGGTATTCGGTATTCGGGATTTTTGCGTTATATGAATATATCAAATGGTAAGTTGATATATTGTTCGTGGATAAAAATTAGAATCAATTTTATGGGCGGATAATGTAGTATTCCCGGAGAAACGACGAAGGAGTTTCGTAGGTGAATTGTAGTATTCCCGGAGAAACGACGAAGGAGTTTCGTAGGTGAATTGTAGTATTCCCGGAGAAACGACGAAGGAGTTTCG
>Ga0114959_10001679_pt1 | contig 19001 bp, 13 predicted proteins | sample C_130625_EF_Meta_FD_87317 | JGI IMG/M metagenome (GOLD analysis project Ga0114959, IMG submission 87317) | Freshwater microbial communities from Lake Croche, Canada to study carbon cycling - C_130625_EF_MetaG | ecosystem: Environmental > Aquatic > Freshwater > Lake | place: Lake Croche, Canada...
TACGTTTAAAATATATGTACCATCAAGCGGGCTTACGGGCAGCCAGCCAAATCAAGTTTCGTTAAAGTTGCAGGATGGTAATATACCTCAACCATGGAGTACACAAGCTGAGGTAATTAAACCTATAGCTTTAAATACTTGGCAAACAATAACTATCAGTTTTGCAACTGACCCTTTCATAAATTTTGATGTAACATCCTCGCCACCCATACAACGAACAGATTTTAACAGAGTACTTTTACAAATAAATGGCGAAAACAATGGCGACAATGTAGTAGCCTATATTGATGATTTTCTGTATTCGAATCCATTAGTAATTGTCCCTTCAATTTTTAATCAACTCGTTTGGTCCGACGAGTTTGATACTGATGGTGCAGTTGATAATTCTAAATGGCATCATCAAACCTTGTTCCCAACACCTGGCAGTTGGTATAATGGCGAAATACAGCATTATACAAATAGATTGGCTAATTCTTACGTTGATAGTGGTACTTTAAAAGTGGTTGCAAAAAAAGAAGTATATACCGACCAAGGATTTACAAAACAATATACTTCCGCAAGGTTAAATTCTAAGTTTACGTTTAAATATGGCAGGGTAGAGTTTAGAGCCAAACTGCCAGTTGGTATTGGCACGTGGCCAGCTATTTGGACACTTGGAAAGAACATCAACGAGAATGGTGCATACTGGGATAACCAAGGTTTTGGAACTGTGTATTGGCCTGCATGCGGAGAAATTGATATTATGGAGCAGTGGGGTAGTAATCCTAACTATACTACTAGCGCTACACACACACCATCAAGTTCAGGTAATACTGTAAATGTAGGCGGACAAACCATTAATACATTATCAACTGCTTTTCATGTTTATGCTTTGGAATGGACTGCAAATAAAATTGAATGTAGCGTAGATAATGTTGTGCATCTAACTTACAATCCAACCATAATTGATGCTAATTACTGGCCATTTAATTTAGAACAATATTTAATAATTAATGTAGCCATGCAGTCTAGTGTGCCTGCAACCTTTACACAAACTGACTTAGTGGTTGATTACATTAGAATTTATCAGGAGAGCACTGTAAATAATAAGGAGCTACTTACTATAAATGGCAATCGCTTCTTTCCAAATCCTGTGCTAGATGAAATAACTATTACTATGCCTGAAACGAAACAGGAATATGTGTCCGTTCAAATTATTGGCTTGGATACCAAGCTCCATAGAACTGAAATATGCCTTATTAGTAACAATAAAATTAATTTTAGAAACTTAAGTACTTTGGGAAAAGGGATGTACTTTATTAATTACCAACTCAACGGCCAAAACTATAGCAATAAATTTATTAAGGAGTAATAAAAGGAATACAAATAAATTATTCCAAAACCACCTTAATGTATTGGAAATAAGTGCCATCAAAAACTTTGGCAAAATAGATACCTTTTGTTAAATGGCTTATATCAATTGATTCTGTTTTATTATTTGATGTAAATTGCCTCGCCAAAATTTCTTGACCTGAAATATTGGTTATTGAGACATTTTGTAAGTTGGCATTGAAGCTGGTAATATTTAATACGGATAGAACTGGATTTGGACTTACACTAAATTTATTGTTCAATGTAGCTTGTTCATTTAAATTGTTGAATTGTTGATATACCCTTACATAATCAACAAACATGGTATCAGGTAAAACGTTAGTATTATCAGTAGAGCCTGGCCAATTGCCACCAACCGCAACATTTAAAATTATAAAAAACGGATTCTGAAACTCTTCAGTATTATTGATGTTGTTGGCAATATTGGCACTCCAATATTTAATTCCATTCATGAGCCACTTTATAGAATCTGGATTCCATTCAATAGAGTATATGTGATATTGACCTTCAATATTTGCAGGAGTTTGCCCACCATAATAATTGTGTCCGTTATTATCCCAATGAATTGTTCCGTGCACTTTATTTTCGGTGTTAACATGTTCCATAATGTCAATTTCGCCGCACTTTGGCCAACCTATTGAAGTAATGTTGTTGCCAATCATCCAGAATGCTGGCCATAAACCTTTTTGCATAGGCAATTTAATGCGTGCTTCTATTTTGCCATATCTCCAACTTTGTAAACCTTGTGTTTTTAGTCGGGCAGACGTGTAAGCATTGCCATTAAGCTGTTGTTGCTTTGCTATGATTAATAAATTGTCGTTGCTAATGGTTGAGTTATCATTGCTGTTGGTGTAATTTTGCAACTCATTATTTCCCCAGCCATCGCCACCCAAATCGTAAGTCCAATTGTTAGTATTGATTTGTGACGACGAAAATTCATCGGCCCAAACCAAATTCCATTGCTGTGCTTTTAGGTTTGATTGACAAATGAAAAATAGGAATAGAAGGATAACTGTTCGCATGTAGTTGTGTTTTATTATTAATGTCCACCAGCAATTTGTTTGTCAAATTGTATTCCTTGTTTTTTAAGAATGCCCGATACTGCTATGGCAAAAAATACCAAGTAAGCAAAGCATATAACACCAACAATATAACTGAAATGAATATTTGTACTGTCGGCAACAAAACCTTGCAACCAGCTTACAATGCCTCCACCCATGATCATCATAATTAAAAAGCTACTGCCTTGGCTAGTATGTTTACCTAAACCACTTATGGCAAGCGTAAAAATGCAAGGCCATAATGTGCTGCAAAATAAACCAACACTAGTAAATGCATACACACTTGTTAAGCCTTCGGTAGCCATTCCTGTAAGCAATGCCAAAATTCCTAACGATGAAAAAATAAGTAGCATACGTGCAGGATTTCCTTTACTTACAATATCTGCAGCTATCAAAACAATAATGATTAATCCATAAACATAAAAAGGTGTAAGGTCATGGTTTGCAACAGCGTTAACTATTAAGAACACGCCAAAAGCCAAGTAAGGCAATAAAAATTTAAGTATTTGTTGAACATTAGGTTTTTCACTCAAGGCCTCTACAGCGCCAGCCCAGCGACCTATCATTAAACTTGCCCAATAAAGTGAAATGTAAGGAGCAATATCTTTGGTTAGGAATCCTAAGTTTTTTTCCATGTATGCAGGTAAGTTACTAGCCGTTGAAACCTCAACTCCTACATAAACAAAAATGGCAATCATACCCAAAACCAATTGCGGATATTTTAATGCAGAACTTCTGGCATTTAATAAGTCTGATTCTGTTTCAACAATAGCTTCAGGCTTATCAGGCAATGAAGAAAACTTAAGCAATACAGCAACTATCAAAAATGCAACACCTAAAATGAGGTATGGAATTTTTACACTCTCAATACTCATTTCGGTATTGGTACTTGTACTAGCACCAAAAATGGCAAAACTTACTATTAGTGGCCCAATGGTAGTTCCGAAATTATTTATGCCACCAGCCAATGTTAATCTTTGAGAGCCTGTTTTAATTGGACCCAAAGCAATTGCCAATGGATTTGCAACTGTTTGTTGTAAAGAAAAACCTAATGCAACAGTAAATAATCCTGATAGCATTAATGGGAATGAACCAGCGTTTGCTGCTGGATAAAATAAAAGAGTTCCTAACGCTGAAATTACAAGCCCTAGAGCCAAGCCATTTTTGTAGCCTATTTTGTTTACAATATCTTCTTTTAAAATTAATGAGATGCCCATGTAAATTAAAGAACCAACAGTATAGGCAATATAAAAGGCCAACGATACCAATTGACTTTCGCCTTGAGTTAGGTTAAAGGCTTTTTTGAATACTGGAATTAAAATATCGTTGCTGGCGGCAACAAATCCCCAGAAAAAAAATACTGTAATAAGTGCAAATAATGCTTTGTAATTTGTTTGAGATTGTTGTTTTGTTGTTGACATAAATTATGAATTATATTACCAATTAAATTGTTTCCTATAAGTTTGTTTAAATTATTTTCAAATAAATTTATTGAATGAAAAACAAAGAACTATTTTTTGACCAATGTAAAATAATTATTTTCAGTTATTGTAATATTTACAATAATTTTTATTTAATTGCAGTCGCGATTTTAATCCGTTTAGTGTAAAATGATAAAATTTTTACTTTTTATTTCTTTAATATTTTTTACTTGTATAGATGTACATGCGCAAACTTCGGTTCAAAAAACACCCGATGGATTTACCTTAAGGTGTAATGGAAAACCTTATTATGTAAATGGTGTTGGTGGTGAGGGAAACTTTAAAAAGATGGTTGAGATAGGTGCTAACTCAATAAGGACTTGGGGTGTTGAAAATGCACAATCAATTTTAGATGAAGCACAAAAAAATGGAATAACAGTAATGTTGGGCTTGTGGATGAACCAAGAACGTCAAGGTTTTGATTATGACAATGCCGAAAAAGTAAAAAAGCAATTTGAGTATTATAAAGGTGTAATTGAGAAATATAAAAATCACCCTGCATTGTTGACTTGGGGAATTGGCAACGAATTAGATTTAGATTATAAAAATCCAAATGCATGGTATGCAGTTCAAGACATTGCAAAGTACATTCATCAAACTGATCCTTTTCATCCTACAACAACTGTTATTGCTGGACTTGATTCAATGGATGCCCAATACATAAAGCAACGTTGTCCGGATGTAGAGATACTTTGTATCAATACGTATGGCGATATTGGTAACGTATCAAGAAATATAAAAAGATTTGGATGGGATGGGCCATATATGATTACAGAATGGGGGCCAAGAGGTTACTGGGAAGCACCACAAACAGATTGGAAAGTTTCTATTGAGCAAAACAGTTCTGAAAAAAGAGATGTGTACTACAATCAATATCAGAAATATATTTTACCCAACAAAAATTATTGTTTGGGTTCTTATGCTTTTTATTGGGGCGCAAAACAAGAATATACTGAAACATGGTTTGGTTTATTCTCTAAAGAAAATATACCTACCGAAGCAATTGATGCATTACAAGAAAACTTTACAGGAAATAAAATTGAAAATCCAGCTCCGTCTTTGTCTAAACTTACCTTAGAAGGAAAAGAGGTATCCGAAAACATAAGCATTAAAGCAGATGACATATTTAGCGCACAAGTTGATTTAAAATCTACTGATGAAAATATTTTAAAAAAATATAAATACCGCTGGAGAATTTTAGAAGAAAGTACAGATAAAAAATCGGGTGGAGATGCTGAAGCTGAGGCTGATGAAGTGCCAGGTTTAGTAATCAAAGGAGCCAATAGCAATGCTATAAAATTTAGAGCACCAGAAAGGGCAGGTATGTACCGACTGTTTGTTTCTATTATGAATAACGGAAAAGTAGCTTATGCAAATCTTCCTTTTAAAGTAATACCAAGAGCGGAAGGTGACAAGCAAATGAAGTTTGTGAAGATGAGATTTACTGATATGAAAGACTTTGAACAATAATTAAGAATGGCAAAAACTACTACCATATTATTATTTTATTTAGTGCTTATTGCTACTACATTATCAGCTCAAACTGGTAATGAAAATAACATTAATGCTAACGATTCTATTTACTACATTGATGCTGACGAGGTAAATGAAAAAATTATAAGTAATTTTAAAAAGCAAATTAAAGCTTTAGAGAACTTTGAAGTAGGTGGGTATTATAGATTCATGAGTAATTACCGACACATGAATAATTCTTATAGCAATATCTCTTCAAATAAGAATAATATTTTTGTTGGCGACGACAGTCAAATACCTCAATTAAGTCTTAACCTGAGAGGTTATGCAAATGCTAAGACTTCTTTTGGTAGCGATTTATATTTGTGGACACCAATGACTGGAGCAGGAGAAATTGAAAATGTAAAGGGATTAAATTTAGGAGTTAATTTAAATGGAAGTTTTTCAACTGACCATGGTAATTATACTGTTACTACTGGTGGTATTAATTGGTATGCCTTATCGCCATTTACTTTCCAAACAAGTCGTGGCAATAATCGTTATAGCCTTTTCGACCGTAACCCTTGGGACCCAAATACTGGAAAAATTGATGGACGATATTCTGATTTTTATAATTCGGGTGCTATTAACCAAGACCAACGTTGGGGTAATCAGGCATTTCATGGTTTAATTGTAGAAGGGGCCCAGTTACCTTTAGATTTATCATTTAGCGGTATGTATGGCCGTACACAATTTGATGGCGGTTTTTCTCCTAAAGCAAATACTTCAGGTGGAGGACGTTTGGTAAAAACATATTCTCATGATAAAAATTTCGTTTCAATAAATACATTTAATAATGAAACCTACCTTGATTCATTATCCAAGTTAAAAACTGGTTTTAATATGGTTACTGTTGAACAAGTTCATTACTTCAATAAAATTAAATTGTATGCTGAAATAGGCGCAGGACGTAAAGTTTTACCCAATGTTCAAAGTAAATGGGGAGAAGCCATTTCAATAAAGGCATCAACCAAAATTAGAGACAAGGTCTATACTGAAATTCATTTGTTTAGAATCAGTCCGAATGTCTTTAATAATACATCCGTGTTTATGAATTCGTCTATACAACAGACAGTGCAAACAAATAATTCTCAAACTCAACCAGTGCTTATTCCTGTTTCTAGCGCTCTATTGAGCATGGGTCAAATGTCAAATAATAGACAAGGAGTTGAGATTAATTCGCAAATTGATATTGGTAAATTAAAAACATCATTAGGATATTCTAATTCAATGGAACTTGAAAATTTATCAAGCACCATTACTTATACGCATGCATTTAACAACTTAGCTGTTTCAAGATTTTATCGTTGGGGCTTTCCAAGTAATGTTGGTCCTTATGGTAATTTGAATAAAATTTACAGGTCGGTTTACGAAAGCTTAAATCTTACAAATGTTGATTCAACTGGTAAACCACTCTTTAAAAAGTATTTCAACACCATTGAAATAAATTCAAAATATAGCACTACACTTTTGGGAAAGGAGTTTTACATCTTCTATTTGGGTTCATTCAATTCTATTCAAGATTATGCTTCGCCAATGGTTGTGTTTAATGAAAAGGCATTACTTAGAGCATATTATCATCAACTTGAAACTTATTGGAAATTAAGTAGCAGATTGGTTTGGACCAATTATGCAAGCTTCGAAAGAATAGTAGCCAATTACAAAACTATTACTGACGTTGACTCAAGACGCCCGAAAAATCAAAAAGGAATTAGTGTTGCCACTGGATTTGATATTCAACTAAGTAAAGGTGTTGGATTGTATTTTAGAGAACGTTGGATGACATACAAAGACATGAGTTTTGCAAATGATAAATATGATGGTTTTGAAAGCACATTAGAAGTAAAAGTGTTTTTTTAATTGTATAAAATATCATCCTAAATAAAAATAGATTTTAAATAAAAAACGAATTGAATAGCATGTACAAAAAAATATTAATACTTCTACTAATTGTTTTTAGCGGTTTGAATGTAAATGCACAAACTGATAGAAAGGTGAGTTTTATTGGCAATGCACGTTCATTGCTCAATACAAATATGTTAACCGTTACTGATTCTTTTCCTGATACAGTTTCAATAAAAAAGAATAATGGTGGCTATGCCCTCATGGATATGGGAGTATTAATAAAGCCAAATAAAAATACCGAAATCATGGGTATGTTTCGTATTCGTAATGAGTATGGAGGTTTTTGGGGTTCAGGTGTTTCTTTTGATGTGCGACAATTATGGATGAAAGGAGTTGTAGCTGATGCTGTACGTTATCAATTGGGTGATATCAATTTAAAACAAACTCCGTTTACATTATACAATCATCATGCTGACCAAATTGATTCATTGCCAGCAATATTCGATTTGCAAAGAAACATAGTTAATTATGATAGATTTTACATGAAAAACAATACGTGGCGTATGCAAGGCGCCAATGTTGATTTTGGGTTTAGCTTTTCTAAATTAATTAAGGAACTAAATTTTAGTGGACTAATAACACGATTAAACCCAACAAATTTTTCTACTATTTCTGATAGATTAATGGCAGGAGGAAGCGTTCAATTGGTGCAAAGCAAGTATTTACAAATAGGGTATAATGTAAATTCTGTGTTTGATGTATTAGGCACAATAGCTGATAGTAACGTTTTTAAAAATAGCATCCAAACTGTTGACTGGAAAATAAAAAAGGAAATAAATGGAAACTTATTTTCACTGAACGGAGAAGTTGGAAGCAGTAAATATTTTTATTCAAAAGATACATTGGCTCCAAACTTAAGTGACTATTTTGTTCATTCTTACCTCCAATATTTTATACCGAAATGGAATTTAAAAGTAACTGCTGGTTATCTAAATGTAGGACCTGATTTTAGAAGCATTGGCGCACAGAGTAAAGATGTAAACTACAATGCCCTACCAACTTATTTCAATAGATATAGAAATGCTCAGGATGTTAGACCAATTACTTTGTTTGATGTTATTGGAAATGAAAACATTTACAACAGAACTGTAACTCCAACTATGATGAATAGTAGTCAGTTATTTAATAATGTGATGCCTTTTGGTTTATCAACTAATAACAGAGTTGGTGGATATGGCAAAATTCAATACCAAAACAAAAATGGAATTGCTGCAAACGCAGAGTATTACAAATTAGAGGAAATTAGGGGGCAAGGTTCATTTGCCTTGAAGAGCTTTGAAGTCTATAAGGTGTATGTTTCTGTGCCAGTGAACAAGCTTATTAATTATTCAAAAGTAATTTCTATTCAATTAGGAATGAATATGCAAACAACAAAGCGCAGTAGTTCCGAAGCTATTGAAAATATCGACCTTAAAACATTGCAACTTAATGCTGGTTTACGTTTTGAACTATTTAAAAACTTTGATTTAATTGGCGGATATATCAGCCAAAATACAAAAGGTAATGAGTTTGTAAGTGATAGAAATACCTATAATGAAATAACTTATTTCAACATTGTAAATTATAACTTAACCCAGGAAATTTTTGCTGGAGGTTTTCGCTATAATTTCGGAACCAAAACCTACTTATGTTTGTTGTATCAACAAAATAAGTATACAGACAAGTTAGGTAATAATGCAAGTTTTAAGATGAGTCAATATGGTGTAATCTATAATATATCGTTATAAAATGAAAAATAGAATTTTAATAATAGCAATTGTTTTTTCAGCATTTATTTCATGCCGCAAAGACAAAAATGTCATTGATGGACCAAGTATCAGTGAAACTTATAGTACCTTTAAAATAATTCAAGCTTTTCAAGCCGATAAATCTGCAGTTGATTTTAGTAGTGGCGAAAAGGTTACCTTTTCGGCTACCTTTAACAAACCTGTAAATTGGGAAGTAATCGTAACGGGCAATACAAGCAAAGCCAAAAAAGTATTTACTGGCGATGGGAAAATAATCAATATTACCAATGCACTTTGGAATGGTTCAACTACTAAATATCCAATATTTAGAGTGGAAGATTGTATAGCCAAATTGGTAATAAAAGATGTGGTTGACACTTTTATAGTAAATGTGAAAATTACTCAGCCTAAAAAAAATGAGGGTTTGATAATAGCAGATTTTGAAGCAGGACTGAGTTCAACTTGGACAAAGTTTATACAATCAGGTGCCAGTATGGATTTTAAAGTTAAAACTGATTCCTTTGCCCCGCAAGGTTTGAAATATTTGAATATGGCAGGTACTGTAAATTGGGATTATTTGATTGGACTAATTGATTTCCCAGCAACCGCATATGGCGGTAACAAAACATTACCTTTAGAAGCAAATCCTGAAAATGTTTATTTTAATTGTATGGTATATGGTGTTCCCAATACCAATCAATCTTCAGTTTTATTTCAATTTAAAGAAGATGAAAATAGCGATGGTACTATCAATGCGAACACAGATGATGAATATGATTATGAAATAAAAGTTGATTGGGAAGGTTGGAAATTGATATCCTTAAAATATTCAGACATAGCAAGTTTAGTAAATGGTGCGCCTGCTACTGCAAAAGGAAACGGATTACATAATCCTGATAAAATAGGGAAGATTTCAATGTTGCATTTAGCAAATCCAAACGATGGTTTTGCAAGCACTAAGATTGATTTTATAATGTTTACGTCTGCCAAACCATTAGAACCTTAATGAATAAATTAACTACCATATCATTTTTTATTGTTGTTGCATTTTTTAGTGCATGTAAGTACTTGGTTACTGTTCAAACCAAAGATTTATATGACCAAAAAGATTTGGTTGATGCCAATGAAATCAATGGTTTTAAGGCTGTCAATATTTTTTATGATGACTACGATAAATCAGTTTGGCAATCGCCCGAAAAAAAATGTGTGCAGTTAAATACTGAAAAAACAAATGTTTATTCGGGAAAATTTGCATTAAATGTAAAGTGGGATAAGATTGAAGGTGGTTGTAAATGGATAGGTATTGGCTTTGGTTGGAATAATTGGATGGCAAAAGATATTTTGGATATTACAAAAGTGGCTGCTATACAAATGCAAGTAAAGTCAGTAAAAGGTTCATTCAAGAATTTTCCTGTTGCCTTTGCGTTAGAAGATTATTCAGGCGTGCAATGTTATTATGGATTTAGAGAAGAATTAGCGGCAGGAGTTTTTAATGATACAAATTGGACATCAGTAACTATTCCACTTAGTAAGTTTGATTTTGTAGGCAAAAAATTTGATACAGAAAAGGTTAAACAATTTATCATTCAACTTGAAGGGGATGGAAATATTTACCTGGATAACATAAAATTTATTAAGATTTAGAATAATGAAATTAAGAGTTGTATCTATATTTTTCTCGCTTATATGCTGTTTGAATTCATTTTCTCAAACTAATAAAATGAAATTGAATCTTGATTCAATCATTCAGAAAATGACTATTGAAGAAAAGATTGGGCAAATGACACAAATTGATCTTGGCGTAATAGCCGAAGGTGATATTTGTAAATTAAAAAATCCACAAGCAATCAACCTTGAAAAGTTAAATACTGCTATTAAAAAATATCACATAGGTTCAATATTAAATGTTGGCTGTGGAAGCGGAACCATCTCATTAGATAATTGGCATTCCATATTAAATACTATACATTCTGAAAATAGTAAGAATAGCAAATTGAAAATACCTATTCTATATGGTATTGATGCCATTCATGGCGCTAACTACACAATGGGCGCTACATTGTTTCCGCAAGAAATTGGTCAGGCAGCAACCTGGAATCCTGAATTAGTAAAGACGATATATAAAACAACAGCTTATGAAACTAGGGCAACAGGTATTCCTTGGAATTTTTCTCCAGTATTAGATTTAGGCCGTCAGCCTCTATGGTCGCGCTTTTTCGAAACTTTTGGTGAGGATATTTATTTAGCCAAAACAATGGCTAAAGTTGCGATAGCAGGCGAGGAGGGAAGTTCAGTAAATAGTCCCTATAATGTTGCTTCATGCATGAAACATTTTTTGGGCTACAGCATGCCACTAAGCGGCAAAGACAGAACGCCAGCTTGGATTTCAGAAAGAGAATTACGAGAATATTTTCTACCTACTTTTCAAGAAGCCATTAACCAAGGTGCGAAAACTGTAATGATTAATTCGGGAGAAATTAACGGTACTCCAGTTCATATAAACTACGACATCCTAACTAAATTATTAAGAGATGAATTAGGTTTCAAAGGTGTTGCTGTTACAGATTGGGAAGACATATATAAATTAGTAAATATTCATAGAGTAGCAGAAAATAAAAAAGAAGCTGTAAAGATGGCAATCATGGCAGGTATTGATATGAGCATGACTCCCAATGATTTTGAATTTACAAATTTATTGATTGAATTAGTTAAAGAAGGTTCAGTTCCTGAATCAAGAATTAACGTTTCGGTAAAACGAATTTTACAATTGAAATATGATTTAGGCCTTTTTACTCAAACAACTTTTTCTGATAATTTATACCCATTATTTGGTTCAAAACAACATTCAGATGTTAGCTACCAAGCAGCAGCCGAAAGTATGACATTACTCAAAAATAAAAACAATGTTTTGCCATTAGATAAAACAAAAGATAAATTATTTATTTGTGGTCCTGCTGCAAATAGTTTGATGTTATTAAATGGAGCATGGACTCATTCTTGGCAAGGTACTGATACTCTTTATCAAACACCAAATAAGCTTACAATACTACAGGCGCTTGAAAAAAATATGAATACTAAAATTTCATATTCTAAAGGTACAGAGACGGAGAAAGAGATTAATATTGAAGATTGCCTAAACAAAGCAAAATTAGCTGATAAAATAATTGTTTGTCTTGGTGAAACACCTTGTACCGAATTACCTGGAAACATTACTGATTTATCTTTGCCAATTGCGCAATTAAAGTTGGTTCAAAAATTACTCGAACTAAACAAACCCGTTATTTTGGTTTGCTGTTTCAACAGGCCAAGAATTATAAAAAGTATCGCCGATAAAGTAGATGCAATTTTATATGCTTACCTTCCGGGAGATGAAGGAGGAAGTGCCATTGCTGACTGTTTGTATGGAAATGTAAATCCAAGCGGAAAACTGCCATTTACGTATCCTTCTGATGTTAATTCCTTTTTGCATTACGACCATAAAACATCTGAAGAACTTGCCACAGATTTTAGTATGAAAGGTTATAATCCACAATTTGATTTTGGCTTCGGATTAAGTTATTCAAACTTCACTTATTCTGATTTTAATTTGTCTAAAAGTGAGCTTAACAGCAATGATTCTATTATAATAAGTGTTAAGGTAAAAAATTCAGGTATTGTAACGGGGCAAGAAGTTGTACAATTATTTTATCATGATTTATTTGCTTCCATTACCCCATCTGCAAAGCGATTGTGCGCTTTCAATAAAATAACTCTTGAACCTTCAGAAACAAAAACAGTTAGTTTTTTGTTACATAAAAACGATTTTTCATTTATAAATAAGGAATTGAAGCGTGTAACTGAAAAAGGTGATTTTGAATTACTAATCAATAATGAAATAAAAAAATTGCATGTCAACTAAGCACTTATCAATTGTATATTTTTTATTAGCTGTTTGTTTATTATTTTCTTGTAAACAATCAGATCCACCAGTAATTAAAATTCCAGAAAAAACCGGTGCACTTTACTTTTCAGGATTTTATTTTAATTACAAAAATACTTCAAATCCTGTTGGACCCGGACCTAATAGGTTTAATGGAACAAAAGATTATGCTTGGGTAGATACAGAAGATAAATTGCATTTGAAGATTGCAAAAAACACATCCAATAACTTTTGGTATTGCTCCGAAATTGTAAGTGTAAAACAATTTGGCTATGGCACTTATGTGATGACTTGTGAAACTGATATTAGAAATTTTGATTCTAAAACTGTATTTGGATTTTTTACTTGGGATGACTATTCATTTCAAAAACAAGGTAATAGTGAAATTGATATTGAGTTTGCAAAATGGGGCGTGAATTCAGATACCTTGGCAGTAACTTATAGTGCGCAACCAGTTGTTTTTAGTAATCCAACTCCATATAAGGAACGTACAAAGAAACCACTAATTGCAACCAAATATATCAGTAAACCTATGACATATATGATGCGTTGGACACCCGATAGCGTATATTGGGAAAGCTATGAAGGAGAAAGTTATCCAGGAAATAATAGAATTTCATCTTGGAGTTTTAATAAATCAAATACACCACGAAAAAAGATTGAAGGAAATAATACATCTGACCCAATTGTAGTTCCGGCACCCGGAGATTCAACTAATTTAAGATTTAACTTTTGGCTGTTAAATGGACAAGCTCCCGGTAACGGTATAGACCATGAAATTGTAATTAAGAATTTTAAATACACCCCATTATAAAATAATTTTAAACTATAAATTTTAATAACATGATTAAAAAATTACTTTCTATTTTTTCTGGTTTATTAATAACCAGCACTGTGTTTTCTCAAACACAAAATGTAACATTTCAAGTAGATAATCCATTATCTGCAAATGTTTATGTATTTGGCAGCTGGAGCGGTTGGAGCAATTGGCCAGGCGATTTAATGACTGATTCAAATGGTGATGGCATTTATGACAAAACATTACCTATTGCTTCTGGTTCAGTTGAGTATTTGTATGTTTCTGTTACAGCTACTGATACAATAAAGGAAGGTTTAAATCCTGCTTGGCTTTGTACAAATGGAAATGGACAATACACAAATCGTACTTTAACAGTTGGTTCAAGTGCAATAACTGTTTGTAATAATTGGGCATCTTGTTCACTTTGTGGTGAAGTTGTGGTTCCTTATGTGAATGTAAAATTCCAGTTACAAAATCCAACGGCTTCGCCAGTTTATGTTTTTGGTAGTTGGAGTGGTTGGTCAAATTTTCCAGGAACTTTGATGACATTGAATACCTCTACTAATTTATATGAAGCTAGTGTTAGTGTTCAAGGTGATTCTACTATTGAGTATTTATATTTTGCTGGTCCGGATACTACCAAAGAAATTCTTGACCCAAATGCATCTTGTACAAATGGCAATGGTCAATATACGAATCGACTTTCAATGATTGGAACAAATGATACAACAATATGTGCGCAATGGCAAACATGCACAGCTTGTACGCCAACAGGCATCCAAGATTTAAAAGTTTCAGATGTAACAGTTTTAGTTAATACAAATGGCATAAGAGTTAATTCAGATTTCTATTCAAAGTTCAACCAACTACAAGTTTTTGATGCTATTGGTAGAAGTATTTATTCTGATGTAAATGGATTGGTTTCTAATTCAAATATTCCAGTTCAACTTCAAAAGAATACTGTTTATTTTATACGATTAAAATCAAACGATAAGGTATTTACTTTTAAGAAGGTTATCACTAATTAACAGTAAATATGATTTTAAAAAGGCTGATTTGGTTATACTAAATCAGCCTTTTTTTATGTTATTATTTTAAAAAGAAATTAGAAGGTGAATTGAATATTTATGCAATAAAATAGAATAACATCAATAAGTATTATTAACAGATATAAATGCATTAGAATCAAATTTACAAATCAAATGAGAAGCCTGATTTCTGTAAATTTTTAAATTTTTTCATGTCAAATTTATACAATGCTGCAGGTCTGTTTGCCTTACCAGTCTCTACCATATTTGTATCTATCAGTAAATTCATGGAGAGAATCTTTTTCCTGAAATTTCTGGTGTCAAATTTTGCTTCCAAAATGGCTTCGTACAAATGCTGAATTTGGGTAAGTCTGAATTGTTTCGGCAAAAGTTCGAATCCAATGGGCTGTCTGCGTGCTTTTTCCATAAAACTCTGTTTAGCAAATTCAATAATATCAGCATGGTCAAATGATATTTTAGGTAATTCTTTTAACGAAAACCATTTTACTTCCTCTGCCCAAGATGAAGCGTTAATATCGTAATCTCCTAACTTAATTAATGCATAATAAGCTATTGTAATTACTCTACCAAACGGATGCCTTGCGACATCTCCAAAAGTATGAAACTGTTGCATGAAAATATTATCTAAACCAGTTAAGTCTTTCAATACCCTTTTGGCAGCAACATCTAAATTCTCTTCTAAATAAACCAAATCGCCAGGCAAAGCCCAGGTTCCTTTGTAGGGTTCAGTACCTCTGTAAACAAGTAGTACCTTTAAGTCAGAATCATCAAATCCAAATACAACATTATCTACTGAAAAGGCAGCATGAAAAAAATCTTTTAATATTTCTTTTTTTTTAGGTACGCGCATGGTTGTATAAAGTTTGCGAAGTAAGTCAAAAAAATTTATTGGCGTTAAATGTTAATTTTAAATATTTCGATTATTTCAATTAATTATAAATTAAGATTGAGATTTTGAGTTCGTTTTGTTATGATATTTAGAAATTATGGAGCAGCAATTTGTAATTTTCATAAATGCATCATGGGTAATTTTTCTTTCACAATAATTAATTAAATGATATAAACTTAATTTGTGATTGATGGTTTTTGCAATAAATTCGCAATCACAAATTTCAGATATTTTATGAGCAAAATTCTTGACATCAAAGCACGACAAATTTTAGATTCGCGTGGTAACCCAACTATTGAAGTTGATGTATTAACCTCTAATAAAATTATGGGAAGAGCAGCAGTTCCTTCTGGCGCAAGCACAGGAACACATGAAGCTGTTGAATTGCGTGATGGTGACAAAAATGTTTACTTGGGAAAGGGAGTTTTAAAAGCAGTTGAAAACGTAAATACAACTATCAAAAATGCGTTGATTGGTAGTTCAATTTATGACCAAAATGCCATTGACAAAACAATGATTAAGTTGGATGGCACAGATAACAAAGCAAAACTTGGTGCTAATGCAATTTTGGGTGTTTCATTAGCAGTAGCAAAAGCAGCAGCTGTTGAAAGTGGATTAAGTTTGTTCCGTTACGTTGGAGGTGCGAATGCCAATACTTTGCCAATACCAATGATGAATATTTTAAATGGTGGTTCTCATGCAGACAATAGCATAGATTTTCAAGAGTTTATGATTATGCCTTTGGGTGCGAGTACTTTTAGTCAAGCATTAAGAATGGGTACCGAAGTATTTCATCATCTTAAAAATGTTTTGAAAGCTAAAGGATACAGCACTAATGTTGGCGATGAAGGTGGTTTTGCACCAAATATTAAATCAAATGTTGAAGCTGTTGAAATAGTTTTATCAGCTATTGAAAAGGCCGGTTACAAGCCAGGAATAGATATTTATATAGCTATGGATGCTGCTGCATCTGAGTTTTATAATGCGGAGGAAAAAGTATATCATTTTAAAAAATCTACTGGTGAAAAATTAACCTCATCGCAAATGGTTGATTATTGGGCTGATTGGAGTAAAAAATATCCGATTGTTTCAATTGAAGATGGCCTTGCGGAAGATGATTGGGATGGATGGAAAATGCTTACTGAAAAAATTGGAGACAAAATTCAGTTAGTTGGCGATGATTTGTTTGTAACCAATGTGAAAAGATTAAAAGAAGGAATTGATAAAAATATAGCCAATTCAATTCTTGTAAAGGTCAATCAAATAGGTAGCTTAAGCGAAACCATTGATGCTGTACAAATGGCTAATAATGCTGGTTACACAGCAGTAATGAGTCATAGAAGTGGTGAAACAGAGGATAATACCATTGCTGATTTAGCTGTTGCATTAAACACAGGACAAATTAAAACAGGTAGTGCAAGTCGCAGCGATAGGGTTAGTAAATACAATCAACTTTTGAGAATTGAAGAAGAATTAGGTAACACAGCTAAGTTTTTAGGGAAGAAGATATTAAGATAAAAGCCTCCTCTAACCCCTCCAAGGATGGGAACGAAGCACTATCAACTCACTTAAAGCTATGCACTAACTATTAATAACTAAATAAAATGTCGATAATAAAACTACCCTTACATTACGAAGGCTCATTAGGAGAGAAAACTATCTACACATTATTTGATAGTGGTGCAACTTTTTCTTGCATAAGTGAGGATGCAGTTGAAGGATTGGAGACACCTGTGAAAATGCGCCATCCAATGAAAGTTGCAACTGCAGCAATTGGCACATTTTTAATTATTGAGCATAGGGTTACCATTGATTTTTATTATAACGATATTCGCTTAAGCGATGAATTTATGGTAATACCGGGATTAAGCGAAGATGCAATATTAGGTGTAAACACATTTCAGAAATGGCGCATCAAGCTTGACTTTGAAAACGACACAGTTATTATTGACCCAAAGGTTGCAAAAGCGATACTCAAATAGTAAATAGTAAATAGTATTTAGAAATATTAAACAAATATAAAATTCATAATATAAAATTCATAAATCACTTAGTATGGACACATTAAAAGATAAATTTCAGGAAAAGGCAGTGCCATTGGCTGCTGAGGTTAAAGCCTTAATAAAAGAACATGGAGATAAAAAACTAGGAGAATACACACTTGCCGATGTGTACCAAGGAATGAAAGGAATGATAGGTATGATTACCGAAACATCTAAACTAGACCCACAAGAAGGCATCAGGTTTAGAGGTTATACTATCCCTGAGTTACGTGAAAAACTTCCGAAAGCAAAAGGTGGTACTGAACCATTACCAGAAGGAATATTTTACTTAATGTTGTTGGGAGATTTACCAACAGAAGAAGATGTTATAAGTTTAACTAACAATTGGGCACGCAGAAGTAATGTACCCAAACATGTGTTTGATGTGCTGGAAAGATTGCCTTTGAAAACGCACCCAATGACACAGTTTTCTATAGCTATTTTAGCTATGCAAACCGAATCATTATTTGCAGCTGCATACAAAAAAGGAATTTCGAAAAAGAAATATTGGGATTATTGTTACGAAGATGCTATGAATTTGATTGCACGTTTACCGCGTGTGGCTGCATACATCTATCGCAGAACATACCATAATGATGTGCACATTGAGCCAAATCCAAAATTAGATTGGGCTGCAAATTTTGCACATATGTTAGGTTATGAGAGTATTGATATGCGTCGCTTGATGCGTTTGTATATGACAATACATGCCGACCATGAAGGAGGAAATGTTTCTGCTCATGCTACTCACTTAGTTGGTTCCGCTTTAAGTGATCCTTATTTATCTTTTACTGCTGGTATGACTGGCTTAGCTGGTCCTTTGCATGGTTTAGCAAATCAAGAAGTAGTGTCATGGTTAACTGAAATGTTGAATGAATTAGATACCACTAAACCAACCCGCGAACAAATTGCTGAATATGTTAAAAAAACTATTGCTGATGGAAAAGTTGTACCAGGATATGGACATGCGGTATTACGTAAAACTGACCCACGTTTTGAAGCGCAACAAGACTTTTATCGTAAATACATAAAAGAAGACGACTTATTAGAAACCGTACAATTGGTGTATGAAGTTGTTCCTCCAATATTAGAATCGTTAGGGAAAATTAAAAATCCTTGGCCGAATGTTGATGCACATTCTGGTGCATTATTGATGCATTATGGAATGAAAGAGTTTGATTTTTACACTGTATTATTTGGTGTTTCGCGTGCATTAGGTGTAATGGCATCTTTAATTTGGGATAGA
>Ga0114959_10001682_pt1 | contig 18981 bp, 21 predicted proteins | sample C_130625_EF_Meta_FD_87317 | JGI IMG/M metagenome (GOLD analysis project Ga0114959, IMG submission 87317) | Freshwater microbial communities from Lake Croche, Canada to study carbon cycling - C_130625_EF_MetaG | ecosystem: Environmental > Aquatic > Freshwater > Lake | place: Lake Croche, Canada...
CACCTTCAGATGGATCAGTACCTTTAGGTAATTCTAATCTATTTGTCAATCTCTTGGTTGCAGTGGCCATACCTTTATTGCGATTCTTCATTTGAAGTTTCGTAGGTTTTGCTGGTTCATTTTTATATTTCTGAGCGTAAGCCTTTTTGAAATAAGAATGTGTCAATTCTTTTGATATTTCATCAATAGATTCAACTTCTTCATTCTTACTCATTAAGTAAGTACCAACAGTATTGATGTAGTCTGCAGCCAAAGTTACTTTTGATTGTACCCAAGCAGGCATTTGTTTTTCGTAATCTTTACCAACATAATCACGAATCATTTTTGAACAACGGTCAATATCATCTAATTGATTTAGAATCATACTGCCTTCATCGTCCAACATCTTACCCATAGCGATAGCAACATGATTTTCTGATATCTGAGGCATAATTTCTTCATGTATTTTAGAAATGTAGTTGTAGTCTTTCATTGTCAACATACCTTTATTACGGATGTTAATCAACTTCTCCACAACACGGTGCAAGTCCATATCTGTTCTGATATCTTCACGAGCCAATTCTAAAACACGAATCAATAATGGAATGTCCAATGTAACTGTATCTTTTTTATCAACTTTTTCTTCCAATGTATCTTCCAACATTCTGGTATTTTTCCATGTGATGAAAGCACCTGTTTTTGAATGAGCAACTTTCTGGTCTTTTGTTGCATATTTTGGATTAATACCTCTAGACATAAGATATTTGTTCAGAACAGCATCTTCGGATATATCCGATGCTCCTTTGACCAACGATTTAATTAATTGTGCTCTGCTCATTTTGTACCTTATTCAGATGTGCCTGTTTTTCCAAGCATTTCATTCTTCATTCTTTTCATAGTCTTTGCAGCAAGTTCTTTAGCATTATTCAAAGGTTTATTCTCTGCATTGGTAACAAAAGGAGTGTCCATTTGTGATGTTGGTGGACGACCTTCCATTACAACACTTTCATTAGCTTTAGGTATATTCTTCAATCCAAGAATATGTAATTTGCTGCCTTCAGATCCACCGGCAGACTTTTGAGTGAAAGTTCTACCACTTGTAACCTTAAATGCACCAGATTTTCTTGCTGATTTTACCTCACCAGCTAATTTGTCACGAGCCTTTTGATTAACTTCACGGTATGGAGCAGAATGTTTACTGGCCAATGGACCACGGTCTCTGTCGGCATCTTGACGATACACATGAACAACTTCATCGACTTGTTCTTCTTCTTTGACTGGTTTCTGACCAGTTTGTGGTACACCCATCTTGCGTTGTAGGTCTTTACGTTGATCCTCATCAGAACCACCAGTCAAAGCTTTAAATGCTTTCTTAGCAACAGACTTCAAACCTTCTTGTACTGCTTCTTCATTCTTTTTTCCATAGTAAGCACCAAGAGCCATTTTCTTGCGTTCAGCCTTAGACTTACCAGCAAACTTAGGATTATCTGAATGAACAAAATCGTGAATGTAATCATAAGCAGATGCATCTTTAGAAAGAACTTCATTAATCATTTCATCAAGAATAGGTTCTTCGTAGTTTTCTTTCATCTTCTTAAGTGTGAAAGCTTCTTCTGGTAGATTTGGTTTAGAATGTGTACCTTGAGCAGATTTTAATCTATTCTTCAAAATGTTTTGTGAAGTTGAGTTAAGAGGTTTATTAGCAAAACGAGGATGGTCGGTAGTTATCTTTAGACGGCGCATCGGGTCATTGCTCTTGTGTGTAGTTTGGTTAAGCATATTTTGTGTGCCACCAAACTTCTCGTCAACATATTCTTCATTCTTTTCTTTTGGTTCTTCTTGTTCTGGTTTTTCTTTTTGTTTAGAACCACCGTAACGAGAACCTTTCTTTACACCTGAACCACCATTAGGTTCAGGTTGACGAGGACTCTTATAGTCAAAAGCATTTTCTTCAACTGCTTCGACATCTTCTTTGGCTAAGCGGTCAACGGCTTTATTAACACCGGATAATCTTTTCATTGCAAGTTTATCGGATACTAATCTTTGCGGATCTTTTTCTGAACGACTACCTGCAGCAAAAGAATAATAGGATGACTCATCTCCTGCTTTTTTTGCATAAGAAGCCAGAGTTGATTTCTTTAATTCATCAATCTGTTCAACATCTTCAGTTGCCTTTTTTTGTCCTCTTAGAATCTTAAAGTCTTGGCCATCAAGTTTACCATTATGGTTCTTATCCAATTTCTTTTGATTTCCTACTAATTCTTTTTCCATAATGCCTCTGATTACATCAGCAACTGGATCTTTTTTATTGAAATTTATCATTGTTGTTCTCCGTTTAGCAATTCCATTTACGCAAAGACTTGTTGATTCTAGAATCAGGATCATGTGCGGTCTTAGCAGACGTTAATCTCTTTTTCATCCCAGACATTCTGGCACAAAATGACTTTCTTCTATTTGCAGCTTTACTTCCTGCTTTTAACTTAGAAGGCTTTGTTGTAACAGCCATTGAAAGTTTAGAACCTGGATGTTCACTACGATATGAAGCAATACCCTTTCTATTTAAGCCACCTTTTGGATCTTTTCCAGCAGAACGCTGCCATGCTGGTGAAGATTCTTTAATATTCTTGGCAGCCAATTCAAATGTTTCACCTTTAGCTTCAGCGGCACCACCATGACCATACATCTTTTCTCTATCAGCTTGGTCTTGGTATTCTTTGGCCTTATCTTTTAGATGCATTTTCTGACGCTTAATTTCTTGAGCATCTTGTTTCATAGTTAATGCATCTACTTCGTATAAAAATTCTTTGAAAGTTTTCATTTCTTTTTCTTCTTAGGTACAGTTGTAATATTCTTGCTTTCATCATTGTTGTATGATTGCATAGGTTCTTTATTGGTTGCACCACCTAAAGTTCCGCCGACACCCATGTCAGTTCCACCTGGATCGTCTATTGCTTCTACAACTTTTTTTCTGAAATTCTTAAAGTCTATTTGTTCTCTGTATGTTACATCACCTAGACCAGACATAGGGTATACTGTTCCCTGTTGGCGTGTATCAAATTCTGGACCGATGGTCGTTACATTCCTTATTCTTTGACTTACTGTAGGAACATCGGTGTTTTTCTTCTTTACTGTTTCTTTGTCTTTGGAGAAGTTACTTTCTTTTGGCTTGGGGAAGATTTGGATTTTGGGGCCGTTGTTTTCTTCGCTGTAGGTTTTGAACGTGTAACTACCTCTTTTTTTGTTTCCGTCCCATTTAATATCACCGGAGTTGGGATCACCTGCTCTGTTGTCTGGTGTAATGTCTCCTGGACCATCGGCTTTTGGACCTCCTCCACTTTGGAGTCTTGGACCTTTGGTTTTAACTTCAACCAATCTATTACTTTCTTTAGCATGATAATTTTCCTTAAAATAATTAAATGTTTCATTGGCACCCAACTTACCATGATTTTCCAACCAAGAATAAGAAATTTCGCCATAGTTTTTACTGTCTATAAATGTATTTATTTTTTTATAAGTCTCAGTAATATCTTCTTCAATAGATTCAATCTCGGAACTATTATCAAAGTATATAAAATTGTCAAAGTTTTGTTTGTAAGATTCCTGACATGATTGAGCCAGTTGCCATTTTTCACGGCGAATTGACTCGGCAATCATTTTTGTCAATCTTAGATTTCTCTCTTGGCTGGCTCTGTCTGTGGTATTAACAAATACCATAATTGTTTCGTAACCAAGTTCTTCTAGTTCTTCTCTGATTGTAATGATACGTGAATGGTCATCAGCAGGTCCATTAATAATCAATGGACCACGGTTTCTGATTGCTTCTCTACGGAAGTCATTTGACTTTTCTGATAATTTCTGTTTGTCCATCAGATAATCAAAAGCTTGTACTGAATTCAATTCTACTGCCTTTGATTCAGCGATTGCTTCACGGATGATAACATCTTTACCAGAACCAGGTCCACCTGTTACAAAGATGGCCTTAAAGACACCACGATTGTAAGATTCATGTAATCCCATGCCTTTTCTTGTATCATGCATCAACTCTTTTGTATGAGCACCAGAAACATGACTAGGAACGCCATGTTTGAATTTTTCAAGGTCTTTGTTCTTGGCGTGTTCACGCATCTTGGTGCCAGACATACCTTCTGTACCTTCAGCGTCTGGATCACGGTGACCAGCAGAATGTACATGAATCTTTTTGAAATTATACAATGCACCAGGGTGTGTACCATTATATTGATGTAAATATTCTTTCATTTTATGAACACGGTCAGAACCAACCACCATATGCAGATGCGTTACACCTTGTTTGTGCAATTGAGCTGCATGATGAAAGTATGTTGGATGTTCTTTTGATGATGAATGAAAATTAGTACCAGGAGAATATCTCTTTAGGTGTTTCAATTTCTGTGCAGTTGACAAAGGATTTTTCTTTGCATCTTGCGAGTGTGAAGTGACAACTGAATGTGTTGCATTGTGTTGTTTAGCCACATCTTTAACTTTGTCAATTAATTTCAAATGGCCAGTAGTAGGCGGATTCATCCTACCAAAAGTGAAAACGTGATGTTTTTCACCACTCTTTTCTTCTTTTAATATATCTAAAAATGATTTCATTTACGTACTTTTAACAGATTTTGTTTTGCGAATTCTGCACGATTCACTAATTTAGTTGGTTCATTGTTATGATGAATAACGAAACCTTCTGGTTTAGATTTCTTGCCTTGAATGTGGTGTTGATAACGCCCTTCATGTGTTTCTAAAGAACTTACCAGTGCATTTTTGGCTTGATGTAAGTGATGATGCATTGCAAATAGATTGCCATAATGTGACTTATTCTTTTCAACATGAGCAATTTGTTTAATACCTTCACCAGTTTTTTCTGATTTGGCCTTTTCTGTTTTTACTTTTGCGGCTTGTTTTTCATGTACATCATGTAAGTGTTCTTTGAACCCCTTAACAGATGGAACTTCATCGTGTTTAACTGTTTTGTTGATGTATGTAGCTAAATGACCTGATTCGCCACTGTGTTTTGGATGAACAGAATCATACATTTTGTGACCATGTGTATCATGGATTTCTTTGGCTGCGGACATATGAGATTGAAACTTCTTCTCATTTTCTGGAGAATGTTTGACTTTACTTGTGTCATGTTCTGCACCATGGTGATGCACATCTGGATGTTCTTTGAAATTGTGGTGGTCAACATGAGGTGAAGCACTTTTCATGTCATCACTATATTTCTGATGAACTACAATACCTACTTTAGACTTTTTAATCTTTTTTGCTTCATCACCGTGAGAAGTATAGGTAATTGTATTTGGTGTAAAAGATACTTTAGAGTCTTTTGCTTCTGTGATAAAACCTTCATGTAGATGTTTAGTTTCTGCATGATGCATCAAATCACCTTGATAAACACCAGTCTTAGGTGTTACTTTTGGTAGGTGTTTAAGGGCGTGTTTTAATGTTTTTGCAAGACCCGGTACATGGCCATGATTTCTTTCGATATCTGCTTCTGTGTGATTAATCTTTGGATTCTTATTGAAAGCGGACTTAGTTGCAACAAAAAATTTACCATTCTTTGGATGATGACCAAAAACAAGTGATGGAGAACCATCATATTTCATTGTTAGGTTGGTGCTTTTTGCACCAGAAGTCATGTGAGAATGAGCTTTTGTTAATGCTTCGTGTGCGTGTTCAAAACCGGCATGGCCATGAAACAAAGGACGATCTTCGGCATGGTGGATATGCTTAAGTTCGGATCCTTCAGATTCTTCTTTTAAAAAAGATTGAAAAGTTAACATTGAATATACCTCTAGAAATGCAACACACTTTGGTTGCTGATGGGCTTATTTATACGTTTCGGAATTCCATTTATTCACATAATCCGTACAAACACCTGTAATGTCCAATGTTTTTACATAATCCCACTGACCTTCTCCAATTTCTGGCATCACAGCGATACTCTTAGGGAACAATTCTTTTATCCTAGGATAGGTCCAAATGTAACCCCAACTGGTCAGGGTAACATCATCTTCTTGGTGCCAAAAACAATGTAAGCCCTCCTCCCTCAATAGATTCAATGCATCTAGATTCTTGCAGTGAATCCATAGACCATCTTGTGACAAAAATTCAATGGTAGTTTCATAATCTGGTTTGTCGTGACCTAACCACCAACGGTCATGGTACCACCAAACATCAATCTCACATGGAATTCCCTCTGCAAGACAATGACGTATTTGTTTTGGATGGTTTTCTAATTCTTTATTGGGACCATCAAGTAGAGCACGGTGAGCTATGGCTATCATTTTTTGTGTGCCAAAAAGTAATTCAAATCTTCTGGAGTACCGATACCCCACATACCTGGAACTTCTTTGACACGAATTTTCTTACCATCATCAATTGCTTCGTTGAATACAGGTGCAACATAGAATTCATTGTTTGTACGGATGTTCTTGTCAATCATCTGTTCGGCATACTTTACATAATCAGAACCTTTGTTCCAATAATAGATACCAACTGTTGCTTGGTCTGAAATGACTTTCTTCTCAGCAACTTCTGAAACAAAACCATGGTCATCTAATTTTGCATAAGACCATTTAGGATGTGTTGCTTTGAATGTAAGAATACCACCATCAATTGAATCTGCCTTAAATGCATATAGACATTCATTTGAATTCCAATCAACATACTGGTCTGAGTTTGCCATAATCAATGGTGAATCATTGTTAATAAACTCTTTAGCTAATAATGTAGTACAGGCAGCACCTTCTGTTATACCATCAACTTGAACGATTGTACAATTAGGTGCAATCAAATTAAGCAAGTATTTTAGATTGTACTTTTCATAATGTTCTTTTTGAACCAAGAAAATATAGTTTGCTTCAATGTTCAAATTCTCAACCACCACCTGAATCATGGGTTTACCATTAACTTCAATAAGTGGTTTAGGGAATGTGTAACCTGCCTGAGCAAATCTAGAACCTGCACCTGCCATAGGAATAAGAACATTCAATTTCTCATCACGCCACGGAATCGTTGTATCTTTAATGTTAAAATTATCAATCATTTCTAAAAACTTAGTCCCTTCTAAATCATATGCATCTTTTACTGGATATAAATGAGCACCAGAATTCATGGCACCCTCACGACCTATATGTGAATCTTCAATAATGATAGTGTTCTTAGGCAAAGCTTTCATCTTTGTCATACACTGCCAATACATTTCTGGAAATGGTTTTGGATTGAAAACATCTTCGTTGCTTACAAAGTAATCCACATATTGAATTACATTCATTGAATTAAGAGCAATCTTAACTGTTTCACGGATGCTATTAGATGCAACAGCAACCTTCCATCCTCTTTTCTTCAATTGATCCATCAACCATGGAACTGAACTATTTCTTGGACAACCAGGAATCAACTTGAATGTTTCTTCCTGTTTTTCCCTCCAGATTTCATTATAGTATTCAACTGGTAGACCTTTGTCTGCTGTCAACATCTGTAATTTTCTGGTGGTGTTCAGACCATCATACCTTGATAGATGTTCTTCACGGGTAATTACAAATTCTGAAGTCTCTGTAACTTTAAGTAGAGCTGCATTAAGTGTTTCATAATGCATCTCACGGGAATCTATCATTACACCATCAAGGTCAAAAATAACTAATTTATTCATATTGATTCTCTTTCTTTATCATCTAGCCAATTCTTTATTCAATCCAATTGGTTGCCAAGGTAAATTTAACAATCCAATCATTGCAGTTGAAGTCATGTGAGGACATAACACACCTAGTTGATTATATATGTTAGGCAAATGATAGATAGCTCTACAGAAATTTGTGACATTCATTAGATTTCCAACTTGTAACATATCGCCGGTGCCTTGACCTAAATGATTGGCATGATGTATTGTATAAAACACATTTGGATTAAAATCAGGCATTTCTTGATGTACAAGCATATCAGGCCTCATTCTAATAACCAAATCATATTCAGTTCCTGTTTCTAAAATGTAATTTTCCAAAGAATGTATACCTTTGGCCATTTTATAGAACATGGAGTAAATATTCAATGAACGATGAAAGTAGTTTGTATATCTTTGTATCTTTTGTACAAAATCTGGTTTGATTGATTCAAAGTCATCAACATGAACCACCTTGGCAGAATACTCTTTTTGAATTTCATCGGCATATACTTTAGATGATCCACTTAGAAAACCATCAAGTTGGTCATTTTGATTTTGACCATACCAACCTTCATCATTCCATGTATTGATAAAGATATCAGGATTATATTTGGCAATTACCCTCTCTTTGAAGTTAGGTAAAACTTCTCTCCAACGCCTCATGTGACCAGTTAATACAACAGCTACTTTCATTCTAATTCCTATATTGTTTGTTCAAAACCATCACTTCTCAATAGATATTTTATGATATGCCTTGGATTTCTTTCCAAGTTGTGGTATCTAATTGCGTTTCTAAGAAAACCATGTGGTGGATGTATTTGACTATCATCATAAACTGGATTATAAAATTCATTATAACAAAAATCAGTCACATTGAATATAGTATCTCTTGTACCAATAAACAGGTGGTCAGAACCAAATTCATTATGTGGATTTGAACCTTGGTCATAGACAAAGTTATTTTGTGTGATGGATAGGTTTGGATTGTCGATGTAGGCAAGGTCACATCTGGTCTTAATGATTCTATCATATTTAAAACCATTCTTTTCTTCATTGGTTTTAACCATGTCCATAGCTTGTTTTATCTTACGATATTGACCGAAACAATTTGCATTTAGATTCTGCAATGATGGATGAAATTTTGGATCCTCTTGTTTTAATATTACATTTGCATCGTTAAAATCTTCAACTAAAATTTCTACCACATTCAAGCCAGAAAATGAATCTATTATCAATTGTTTATCAACAACATAATCTTCCCATGCTCTGTGTTGATTGGCTACATTAGGATGAAAACCATTTAACAGATTGTATGTTGAAATGAAAATGTCAGGGTTAAGTGGATTGAAAGTTCTGATGAAACTTTCTTTATTCTGTAACCATGTTCTAACATTTCCCGTAATTACTATTGCAGTTTTCATAATTTTATTTTAAAATATCATAATCAATTGTTGAGTCGGGAATAACTTTAATTTTGCAAAGATTGTGTAAGTAGTGACCCAACATCAATTCAGCATTTGAAATATCTATATTATCATTATAATACATAGATTCAATATAGTCAAACATTTTACAATATTTTTCCATATTTTCAGGATTACCAATACCAATATGGTCTGTTGTAATTATACTATTGACATGAGGATTAAATTTATTTGGTACAATTAAACCATCAGTTTCTTTTAATACTAAATTATTAATTTTTGTATCCAATCTTAATCTAACAATACAATCATATTTTAATGGATTTGGAATAAGTTTATATCCTTCTTTAACAATGTACCATTGGTCCCTCAATCTTTCAACCCATCTAGATCCGTGTTCAATAGCTCTAGCATTAGTTTTAAATACATTGTTTTCTTGTTTAGAATATATGTCAATTATTGGAAATCTAGTATTATAATATTCATCATGATTTTGAATATACGACACTAAAGGTTTATAACTTTCTATAACATCATTATTGTCAACCAAATCTATTTTTGGTGTGTTAATACTGGAATTTGTTTTATTCCATGTAGCAATATATACATCAGCATTATAAGTATCTAAAAACCTTTTAACACTTTCACGACATTCTTTATAACGCCTAGAATAACCTGTTAATATTAGTGCAGTTTTCATATCAGAAGTTATAATTTTCTACAACTTTACCGCCATGGCGGCAGAATTGAACATGACCATTTTCAAAATATGTTTCTTTAATTCTATATCAGGTTCACCACAAAATGTAGTTACGACCACTGCTGTATCTGAATGTTTCATATTAATTTCCCCAAGTAGTTCCTTCAAAATCTAACCAATATCTAACTATACGGCCTTTGCCTTGCAACAAATATGGTGGCATACAATGCATCATGCCACGGCCAGAGTTATAGTATAACAAAGTTTTAGGACCTTTGTCAAGTGACCATGCGAAATGGCTAGTACCAGTATCACCGCCGATGAATATCTCTGCGGTCATTATGTGTTTTATGTTTGTCATAAAGTCAGATGAGTATTGCCAACCTGCAACTTTACATCTGTCTCTGAATTGTTCCATACCACACACAATCTTTTCATAATCATTATATTCTTTTGTTGAATATTCTGAAATGATTTTATCAAATACGGGCTTAGGCCAGTTTCTGTATACGTTATAAGGTGCATCAAAGACTGGACATATCACAATCTTTTTCTCGGTTATCAATGGATTCTTTATGGTAACATTGTCACCAATAATATCACGGAAGTCCCAAAGATTAACTCTACGCCATTGTAAAAAAGCTTCACCTGGAGTTTCAGAAAAGTAATCTGTATTCTTTAAAAGAAATTGATAAAATTCTTGTATGTAATCTACCGAACTAACAGAACCTGGCATCATATGAAACTTAATACCTAGATTGTCTTTTCTTAGATAAGCCACAACATTGGCAACACCTATCATGTCACCATTCTTCATTTCATCACCAAAAACACCACGCTGAATATTTAAAATCATAATAATTCTTCCAATTTATCTGCACGAACAAGAATACCTTTTCTGTCAAGGTAGAAGTGTTTTTCAAAAATCTGTTCAATTGTCTTACCATTGTCCCATGTAATAGTATCGCCGGATCTCCATTCAGGATTCCAATCTTCTGGTTTCCAAACACAAAACAATTCTTTATCAAGTAAGTCTGCCAATACAGCAATACCTGTAAAATTAGTAATGAATGTTTTTGGTGAATTTTTGATGATATAACAATTCGTCAATATGTCATTATTATAATCAATGAATTCAAAATCTTTGAGATGTCTTAAAATGTTTGATTTTCTTCTGTTGTCAGTACTAAAGTGGTCCCATCTGTCACCAACATAATAGGTATCTTTGATTTTAATATCACATTCTGGATACTTCAATATGAATTTATCATCAACTTCAAAATCAATTTTATAAATATCTTTTAGAAAGTTTTCATACTTACAGGTTTCAATTGGTCTGTTTGGGTTTCTTTTGTATTCTCTTTCTGTGCCCCAATTGTCGAGTGGAATAACTTCATCTTGAAACTCATTGTCAAAATAAACATTCTCAAACAAATCCTGATACATTAAGAATTCTTTGAATCCTTTGAACTTTGCGGTTTGTTGTTTAACAATCAAATTGAATTTGCCAAATTTGTTATGTAGACCAGCCAAGACAGGCATACAATTTAAAAAATCACCTAAGGCATCAGTCTGTCTCACATAAAAATTCATTTCATAATTCTTTCATATAACGATTTAAAATTATCACCTTCCATTTTTTCCCACATATGTATAAATGGAATATAGTTATTCATTTCAAAAGGAACATTATTATCATCAATCAATATTTGTTTCTTTGATGGTAAAATTTCATTCTTGTCCAAATTGAATGTCATTACAGGATATTCATGGTACTCAATTGGACTGGCATCAAACTCCGAAAATGCCAACGAATAACAAGCTTCTTCGGTTCTGGATCCTCTAAAGAATCTTTTACATCCGTACTTGTCGTAATTCAAAAACTTTTCTCTAACCGATGCATAAAACTTATCTGTAGTTTTACTTTTTCTAATATATATGAACCCACAATGGACAGCAGGTATGTGTTTGCCTACGATATTAGATATATTGTATCCTTGATTCCAATGCCAATGTGCATCACACTTTTTCTTACCTAATGTCCTGACAGGAAATTCAGATTGTGACAAGTATTCCCAAAGATGGTCTGGATTGTATTGACATAACACATCACTGTCTAAGTTGATTGTTTCATCATACGGCAGAATCTTGTCAAAGTTAATTCTGGCATAGATGCAAAACTTTTCAAAGTTATTATTGCAATCCTTGTATGTTTCTTCATCCACTGATATATCAAATGGAGTATATTCATCAAAACAACCAAAAGACTTTGCATAATCCAAATCTTCTGGATTGATTAACAAACAAATAGGTCTTGTTGTATCATGTTTCTTAATTGTATTTGCTAGAAGTGATGCTTCAAGAATATATCTTTGGCCAAGAGCAATTAAAAAGTAACCCTGACTCATAGTGTTTCATTAAATGCATTGAATAGAACAAATGGATCATGTCCTAGTTGATGGTCAGGTATCTTATGCAATTCAAATATATGCGGATGTAACAGATATGAAACTAACCAAAGACCTTGGTCATCATCTACCAGATTATTCTCTAGCAACTGATTGAATGATTCACGCACCAATCCTTCTAGTTTAGGCCACATATCTTTATGTGCAACAACCTTGGCACCAAGAATGTAAACATCATTTGATAGAATTGCTTGTGATACAGGTGTCTTTCTATCAAAGTCTTTGTATGAGAATAGATGAATTTTTTCAGGATCAAAATTATAAGACCACTTTTTACTTGGTGGAATATTATTTTCTGACCTGCAATAACCAAAGTCAATCCATGCAATCATATCATTGGTTGTTAGTTTCTTACCAATCGCATAGTGTGTAAAGTATGCCTTCAAATCAGTTACCAAAACATAATCTGGATTCCAATATTCTGGATTCTTTGCTTGTGATGGCACAACGGCATTTTTGAATTCTGAACTTTTCTGCACTCGTTTAATTTGTTCACGCATATGAAAAAATTGTTTCTGTACATCAAATGCAATAATCTTGGTTCTGTCCATCCTATCGGCACAGACTTCTTGCAATCTACCAACTAAATCTTCGGATGTGAATACAATAATTTCATTTTCTAATTTGCACAGGTGTGAAAATCTTTCGATGTATGTTTCGTTACTTCTTTCCAAATAATGTGGTAGACCTTTACTAGGTGTCCAATCACCACGGCCAATATCAAAGAATGCTGTTACAATACTAATATCACTCATAATTTTTCTTTGCAATAATTGTTAAAATGTTAGGCAAATATGAAACAGATTTACGAATCTTATCTTCATCATTTGAAATATGTATCGGTGTAAATCCTGCTTTATGCACCAGTTGAATTAAACCATATGCGTCAAAGTGGTGATAATGTTCATTTTCTTTGCGGTGTTTCCATGTTCTAAACCATTCTGGACCCATACGTTCATGCATCCATGGTAAAGAAATCATCACGTTCTTTGTCTTAATTGAACCTAGAAATTCATGGATATTTGCATCATGTATATGTTCAATAGAATCAAAGAATGTAACAACATCAACACCAGCATCTTTCATGTCAGCAACAAATTCGATGCCATCATCTAATGGAAAATTAGAAATATCATGGCCATAACATTTAACTGTATCGCCTTTATATTTGCGGACATAATTCAGAAACTTACCATCACCATAACCAAAGTCACAAACAGATTCAAATGAAACATACTTACTTAATAGTTCTGTCCGTAATGCAGACATAGATTCATCCATCTTTGTGTAATAATTCATGTACTGAGAATTATATTGCATTTGTTCACCAGTTTTTTCAATTTGAAACCAATGACCTGGTTCAATCATTTTATAATTTTCAATCATTATGTTGTCCTATATGTAAAGAAATTATTTTGGTCTTCCTGACCGAACATGTCCATCACCAACTTTTTCCAAACTGGTACACGGTCATATTGGTGTACAATACAATGTGGTACATAATCCGTTGTTGTGATAATTTTATTTTCATAATCAAAGATAGGTTCTGGTTCAGTTAAGAGCGGTCTGAATTGATTTATCTTTGATGGGTCACCAGTCGTACCAAGTTGTACTGCCCATCCATCTTCTTGGTTGGTAAACAATACACTATCTTTATATGGTTGTGTATTCAGTAACACATTATAGACCGCTTGGTCAACGATAGGAATTGGCCTGTTGATTGCATTAGTGAATATGTTGAAACACATATCTCTAACATAATGAGATTTACCACCAATGGTTCCTACGTTAAAAATGGTGTTACCTTTGAACCTATTATATACTTCTTGTCCGTAAGTTTGAAGTAAGTTTTCATTACCCCATGGTTCATCTTGGTAACGAATAGATTCTGAACCAGCTACCAAAGACTTATTACCCATGTTATTGGTAATCCAATTACATGGATCTCTTTGGAAATAAACATCTTTAACATCGGTGGTTACAACGATATCATATATTGGAGTACGATGTAGGTAATCATATATTGACCAAAATCTTGCAACATGAATTGGTGCATTGATTTTTGGCATCGCAATCAATTCAAAGCCATGATGTATAAGTTCTGCACAAGTATTATCATCTGCATCACCAACAATCATTACTTTATGTCCTTTGAAACCACAAGTTTCAATAGATTCAACCCAAGGTTTTAATTGATTGTAATTGTATCCTGTAAAGGCACCGATGATTAAATTTTTCGCCATGGGAAAACTCCATTATATCTGTCATTCATTATTTTATTACCATTATGGAAAAACTCTGCGTTAACAGAACCTGGATTTCCATCTACTCTATAGTTTACTGTATACTTACCAGTACAATCGAAATTGGGAAAGTATTGTGATAGTGCCGATAACCAAACTCTATCTTGTCCCCAACCACCATGCCAAACTTGAGCCAATTTTATCGCAACTTCTGTTTTAAGGCAATAGCAATTAGTATCTATATGATTGACACCATGATAAGTTTGCCATTTACCAAGTGATTCACAGTCATCGTTGGTGATGAAGTTACCATCTTTGTCACAGATTTTTCTGAGTGAGTATGTCCAATCCAGTTTCTTTTCTTTGATTGTGTTGATACATGTTTCTACGTGTTCTGGATCCATCCAACAATCTTGGTCCAGATATAGAACATATTCAGTATCAATCAGATGTGTGAAAGCAGCATAGACTCGGTGGCCATAGAATCCGTTGGCACCAACATTGATGGGTAGATAACATCTTTCCAGGTTTTTTCTGGAAAGGAAGTCATCTGTAATGATTCTTGTTTTTGAATGGTGTTTGATACCATCAGAAACTACATAACATTTTGTTTCATAGGTTTGTTCAAGTACGGATTGAACAGCTCCTTTCAACTCCGGTACACCCGTAGTCGGTATAATCACAGTAGCGCTCATAATGAAATCCAAATATTATAATTTAAAGAAAGTTTGATATTCAGCAAAAGCTGGAGATTTTGATGGTGTTAGTCCTGCAAAATATTCAGAAACATAAAGACATTTACCTGGACCATCATCAACACCAATTAAACAACCTTCTTTTAATGAAGGCATAATAATCTTTAATTCTTCCAATGAATGCATTGCAATATCAGTACCACCTTCAGAATCAAGATATAGAAAATCTATTTTTCTATTTTGTGAAAGTAATGTTTCATTTAACTGTGTAAGATAATTTAAACTATCATCAAGTGTTACATGGGTATTTTCACATGTCATTCTACTTAAACAATACTCAACTTCTTTCTCACCAATATCAACAGTAAAGAATTCACCACCATATTCTTTGATGTATTTGTCAAATAATAAACTACTTTGGCCATCACCAGAATAATTGTCTACTTGTCTGGCACAACCAGTTTCAACAATTAAAGGATTTTCAATTGTTTTTAAATATTCAAAAATATAATCAAAACCACCAGTTCGATTGGCTAAAAGACCTCGTACATCATAATAAAATTGCATAATTATCCCCTTGTTAATTTTAATATTTTCTCTATTTGTTTTTCAATTGCAGGTTTACGGTTAGGCCAGTAGATATATTCCTTATCACCTGTACTATGTAGTTTCTTTAGGAAAGGGATAACCATTTTCTCCACTTCCGCTAATCGTGTCTTATAATCATCAGCAGTCTCAGCTGTTTTGTTGATTACTGAATTGTATTCCGCTTCGGATACAGCAGAGAAACCAAAATCATCTTCGGCATTCTCATACTGTTTCATAATTTTATCAAATTCTGTTAGTGGCATTAAGCTTCTAATCCTATAACATCGTTAGGTTGATTTGCTGAATTTTTGGTCCTCAATTTAATCCAATCATTATATTCTTTTTTATAATTAATTTTTGAATAAAAATTATATGTTAATTGTTTTCCTTGTTTGTTTGCCACGGCGTATGCAATACTCTTTTTCTTTAAAACTTCATCAAAAAATAATTGATAAAAATTATAAGAAGTTTGAGAATCAGTTTCTGTGGTCACTTCTAATATTTTTTCACATAAATGCGCTAAATTCCAAACAGTGTTTTCAGGAATTTTACCACCTTTCATAATTATATTGTCAGTTATCATTGCATATGCACTAATTAAATCTGCTTGAGTTAATCCAGAAACCCCAACATATTCGGTAAGAGGTGTTTTATATTTTGCGGATGTTAATTTACTAACAACAACATTTAAAACTTTTTTTAATATACTAACATTAATATTTTTAAAGTTTTTTTGTATAGTTGAAGATACTTTATTCATATCTTGTTTAAGCAAATTATTCACTGATAATAAAGGAACAGCTGCCATGTTTTTACCTCTGTAACCATAACCCATCATAGCTGATTCAGCAATAATTTTTGTACCTTTTTCTTTTATTTTTAATGAAGAATTTAAACTTTTATACCAATCATCAACATCTTTTATTGTATCAAAAACACTATCAAATTTAACAGTATTAACTAAACCACCAGCAACTTTAGATTTAACGCTTATTTTTAATGAATCATCTTCACTTTTTTTATCCATTGAAGATATACTAATATAATAATCAACTAAAGGATAATTAGCTGATTCTGGAAGATAAATTTTAATTTTACTTTTACTTAAATCCATTTTTGGAGGTATACCTAAAATAACTCTAATTTTTGGATCATTCGATCTTAATAATACACCCAATTTAACAGATGTTAATATTTCAAAAAATTCAGGTGGAATTAAATCTTTATGAACATCGAATGGTATAGTATTGTTTGTACTTTTAAGTGTCAAATCTAATAAATTTATAATATTTTTTTCAAAATTTGTTTCCAAATCTAATCCTTTAATATACATTTGTACATTTTTTACAATATCTTCTGGAGAGAACCAATCGTTTACAATTTGTGGTGTAATGTGTTTTGGTTTAAATAATGATTTTTTAATTGAAGATGCATTATTTGCTGGATCAATTCTTTTTTTCACTTCAATACTCATACCAGATATTTTTACTGCACCGGATTTACCTTGTGCCGGTTGAGTGTATTTTGATCCTAGACTTTTAAAACCTTTATCAATTTCTTTTAATATATTTATTCTATAAGGTCTATCTTCTTTACCTTTGGGTATTTCTACATAAATTATTATTTTTTTACCTGAAACATCTGAAGAAATGTTATTTTTACCATATAATTCAACTAAAGTTTTTTTTATAGCTGAAGTTTGTTGTGCGGTTAATGCCATTAGTTCACCTGATAATTTGTATATCTTTACCAGAGGTCCAGATTTCCAATTCAGACCTCGATCTACCCTCAGAATTAAGGGTTTCGTATCTATTTATGGACTTGTTTCTCCACCATTCAATCAAGTTTACCAGTTTGTGTTTTTCATAATTTTCACCAGGAATAAGCACGTCCGTCTTACAGTTTACATAATCAACCATGTTCTTAAAGCCATAGTCACTGATGTAATATCTTTTCTGCTCTGTCAACCCTTTAGCCTTCTCAATCGTTGCTTGGAATGTGCCGCCTTCAGATGTACCTTTAAGTGCTGCTTTGGTAAGTGATATAATCTTCATAGATGTTTTTAACTTCTTGCTAGAAATGTCATCGTCTACAAGTTTACCAACTTTACTTTCTACAAAATCACGTAAATCAGAATATGGTTTGCCGTGCATCATAGGTAAAAAATCAGAATCGGTAAGACCTTTATATCTGATATATGGTTTCATACCATCATATTGTGAAACAGTCTTGGTACTTCCATAGAGACTTGTTGTTTCAAACAAACACAGATTCATATTATACTTCTTATTCACAATCTCACGCACTTCATGTGATGTACAGATTGCAGCCAGAAGTTTACCACCAAGGTAATTAAAACCAAATGGTTGTGCAGGTACAATAACAAAACCCATCATAGAAGAATCATTGAATCGTTTACTCCATGCAGGTTGTTGCGTAAACACTTGACCAAGCATATCATTACGTGGTTTCATATTGATTACGGGTGAACCAAGTCGAATGAATCCTACGTACTTTCCTGTGTTCTTCTCACGTACTGCCAATCTAATCTGACGACCGACTGGTGAAATATTAATGTGTGAAGAAGTTATATTCAATAATGTTTCCCATGTTTCTGATGGTATTTCCAATACTTCAAAATCCATATCTTTTGGATGCATGGTGAAATTCTGAAACAATTCATCTTCAATTGCAAACAAAGGATTAGATGGAAGTTCAGCCAGAGAATTCAATTTCTGGTCACGCATATACTCATCAATGCGGTCAAAGTTACCAAAGTAATCTTCAAATACTTTGGCACAATGGACTGCATCAACAAATTCTAACTTCATACTTTAAATCCAGTAAATTGTTTCTTCTGTGTTTTTTCACGGTCACCAAATGTGTTCAATGGTTTATCTGTATGACCTGCATCAGCCAAACCTTGTTGTGCTGATTGTTCAATATCATACAGTCTCATCTTTGCTCTGTCAATACCCAAAGTAAATCTCTTATGAAATGTTGGATCATTATAACGATTCTTTAATTGCTTCACCATAATCTGACCAAGTTCTTCCAGTTCTTCGGAAGAAATCAATGCGAACATCAAGTCTGCGGTTGCCGGCAAACCAAAAGACTCACTTGTGTCCTCAAGTCCGGGATCGGAAGAAGTAAATCCACTTCTAGTTGTTTGTGTCGCAGAAACAATAGGTACTCCGAACTCA
>Ga0114959_10001685_pt1 | contig 18960 bp, 18 predicted proteins | sample C_130625_EF_Meta_FD_87317 | JGI IMG/M metagenome (GOLD analysis project Ga0114959, IMG submission 87317) | Freshwater microbial communities from Lake Croche, Canada to study carbon cycling - C_130625_EF_MetaG | ecosystem: Environmental > Aquatic > Freshwater > Lake | place: Lake Croche, Canada...
CACCCCGCGCCCGGCCACTGGAGCGGTACTTTGCTCAATGGCTTGTTGCACCTGGACCCGGGCTTAGCCTCCGTTCCACGCGCAGGCATCGTGCACCGCCTGGACAAAGACACCAGCGGCCTGATGGTCGTGGCGCGCAATCGGCTGGCCATGGACGCTTTGGTACACGCCATTGCGGCGCGCACCATGCACCGGCGTTACCTCGCTTGGGGCCACAAGCCCTGGGAGCTGGCACGTCAGCGCACCGTCGAGGCGCCCATAGGCCGCGATCCACGCAACCGCTTGCGCATGGCGGTGGTCGATTTGGCGCATGCCTCGGGCAAAACCGCGAAAACAGACTTTTTCTTTTTGGCCAATAGCCCGACGGCCTGCCTCGTGCGCTGCGTTTTACACACCGGGCGGACCCACCAGATTCGGGTGCATATGGGCAGTTTGGGGCACCCTTTGCTGGGCGACGCGGTCTATGGCGGCCACCAGGTTCCAGGTTTAGAGCGCCAAGCCCTGCATGCCTACAGTTTGGCGTTCGCGCAGCCCCAAACGGGCGAGCCGCTGGCCTTTGCGGCACCGCCCCCGGCCGATTTGCAGGCCTTACTCGCCCAATGGGGGCTCAGTTACAATGGTTTGGCCCTCTAAGCCCTGCCATTAGGCAGTCGCCCGACCTGCTCCCGCCGGGGAGCCCGACGCTCACCCCGTCCTGCCGGGCGTCCCACCATGATTTCTTTGGCGCCATCCTTGGCGCACTGCTCGCTTGGGAAACTACACGATGAATATTGCTCTTGCAATGCAAATTCTGGAAACCGCCTTGCTGTGCGGACAACAACCGCTGTCGCTGCGCGAAATGCACACCCTTTTTCCAGACACCTGGACCGATATCGAGTTGCGCGGCATGCTCGCTGACTTGGCCGCGCAGTGGGAGGGCAAGGGCGTCGAGCTGGTCGAGGTCAGCAGTGGCTGGCGCTTTCAAAGCCGTATCGAAATGCGCGAATACCTGGACCGCCTGCACCCTGAAAAGCCGCCGCGCTACACCCGCGCCACGCTGGAGACGCTGGCCATCATCGCCTACCGCCAGCCGGTCACGCGCGGCGATATGGAGGACATTCGCGGCGTCACCATCAACTCTTTGCTACTCAAGCAGCTGGAGGACCGGGGTTGGGTCGAAGTCATTGGCCACCGCGAGGCGCCTGGGCGTCCGGCACTGTTTGCGACCACCCGCCAGTTTTTAGACGATCTGGGGCTGGCCAGTCTGGCCGATTTGCCACCGTTGGAGGCCATGGGGCAGGCCAACCTGGAGGTGCTGACCGACGCGGTCGTGGCCGGCGCGCCCGGCTTGGAGCAACTGCTTTTGGCGCCCCAAGGTGCGCCTGAGGACGCGCAATCGGGCGAATTAGCCCTAGAGCCCACTGCCCCCCCACCGGCGGCACCTTCTGACACCGAGCCCGCTGCGGGCGGGGAATCACCGACATGAACACGCCCGACACCCCTGTACCCGCGCCAGCGGATGCCCCATCGGCGCCGCCCGACCACCCCGGCGCGCCGCTGGAGCCAGCCATCGCCAGCGGCCCAGCGGATTTGTTTGATGAAGTGGTCTCCGGCCTCTTTGATGAAGAAGCCGTCCAGCCCGAACCGGCACCTGCCAAGCGGGTGCTTGCGCCCATGGCCGAGTCGCCCAAGCTGCACAAGATCCTGGCCCAGTCGGGCATGGGCTCGCGCCTGGAGATGGAGCAGCTCATCATGGAGGGCCGTATTTCGGTCAACAACGAGCCAGCGCACATTGGCCAGCGCATCCAGTTCGGCGACCATATCAAGGTCAACGGCAAGCCCATCCGCTTTCGCATCGATGCGCCGCCGGCGCGCGTGATCGCCTATCACAAGCCCGTGGGCGAGGTGGTCACCCACGACGACCCGCAAAACCGCCCCACCGTTTTTCGCCGCCTGCCCAAGTTACACCAGGGCAAATGGCAGTCGGTCGGGCGTTTGGACCTCAATACCGAGGGCCTGCTTTTATTTACCAATTCGGGCGAGCTGGCCAACAAGCTGATGCACCCGCGTTTTGGCCTCGAGCGCGAGTACGCGGTGCGCGTGCTCGGTTCGCTCAGCGCCGATGAAAAGCGCATCTTGTTGGAGGGGGTGCGCCTGGACGATGGCGTGGCGCAGTTCGGCTCTATCGTCGCGGGCGGCGGCGAAGGCAGCAATTGCTGGTACCGGGTGACGATTTCGGAAGGCCGTAACCGCGAGGTGCGCCGCATGCTCGAAGCGGTGGGCCACGCCGTCAGCCGCCTGATCCGCATCCGCTACGGCGCCATGCAGTTGCCGCGCGGACTGCGCCGGGGCGCCTGGATGGAACTCGACGAGGGCGATATCCGCGGATTGGTCCAGGCCGCCGGCACGGCATCTAGTGCGCCGCTGGCCGATGCGTCTGGCCCCCCGACCGAGCGCCGTGGCCCGGGCGCGGGGCGCGGCCAGGGCGCGCAGCCAGGCGGGCGTGGAGGCCGGCCTGCCCGCCCGGGTCGTCCGGGCGCAGGCCCCTTTGGCAAACCCAAGGCTGGCGGTCCGTTTGCCGCCAAGCGCCCCGGTACGGCCGCGCCCAAGGCGGGAGGCGCGCAGATCGACCCCCTGAAAACCTCGGTCGGCTACATCGGCGCGGACAGCCTGTCGCGCCAGCGAAAACAAGAGGCCAACAAGCCGCGCGGCGGCCCTGGCGGACAACGCCGTACAGGGCGTGGGCGTTAGGCCCCCAATGCTAAAATCGGGTGCTTTGCCACGCGGTGTGGCGATTTCAATCCAACGAAGGTTCAAGTAAGACTATGGCTATCGAACGCACTCTCTCCATCATCAAGCCCGACGCCGTGGCCAAAAATGTGATCGGCCAAATTTACGCCCGTTTTGAATCGGCCGGCCTCAAGGTGATTGCAGCGCGCATGGCGCACCTCTCGCGCGGCGAGGCAGAGGCTTTCTACGCGGTGCACAGCGCCCGTCCTTTCTTCAAAGACCTGGTGGACTTCATGGTCTCTGGCCCCGTCATGATCCAGGTGTTGCAGGGCGAAAACGCCATTGCCACCAACCGCGACCTGATGGGCGCTACCGACCCCAAGAAGGCCAACGCTGGCACGATCCGCGCGGATTTCGCCGACAGCATCGATGCCAATGCGGTGCATGGCTCGGACGCGCCTGAAACAGCGGCCGTCGAAATCGCGTTTTTCTTCCCCGGCATGAATATCTACGCCCGCTAGCCTGACCATGGGGGCCAATCTTCTCGACTATGACCTCGAGGGTTTGGCCCTTTTTTGCGAGCGGCTTGGCGAGAAGCGTTTTCGCGCCGTACAGCTGTTTCGCTGGATTCACCAAAAAGGCGCCTCTGATTTTGACGCTATGACCGACTTGGCCAAGTCCTTGCGCGACAAGCTCAAGACCTGCGCCACGATCGCGCCTTTATCGGTTCTATCGCGCCAGGACTCTGCCGACGGCACCATCAAATGGCTGTTTGATGTGGGCGGTGGCGACGCCATCGAGGCGGTCTATATCCCGGAAACCGATCGCGGCACCCTTTGTATTTCCTCGCAAGCGGGCTGCGCCGTGGCCTGCCGCTTTTGCTCCACCGGCCACCAAGGCTTTAGCCGCAACCTGACGGCCGGTGAAATCATTGCCCAACTCTGGTTTGCAGAGCATTTTTTACGCGCCCATTTAGGGCGCGACGAACGCATCATCTCCAACGTCGTCATGATGGGCATGGGCGAGCCCCTGCAAAACTACGACCAGGTGCTTCCCGCCTTGCGCACCATGCTGCACGACCATGGCTATGGCCTGTCGCGCCGCCGTGTGACGGTATCGACCTCGGGCATGGTGCCGATGATGGACCGGCTGGGGCAAGATTGCGCGGTGGCGCTGGCCGTCTCCTTGCACGCGCCCCAAGATGCGCTGCGCGACAGCCTGGTGCCGCTGAATAAAAAATACCCGCTGGACACGCTGATGCAGGCTTGTGTGCGTTACCTGGACGTAGCGCCGCGCGACTTTATTACCTTTGAGTACTGCATGCTCGAGGGCGTCAATGACACGCCCGAGCTGGCCCAATCGCTGGTCGCGCTCTTGCGCCACTACGGCCAGGGTCAGTTGTCTTGGTGCAAGGTGAACCTTATTCCGTTTAATCCCTTTCCAGCCTCGGGTCTGCAGCGCTCTTCGGCGCCACGCGTGCAGGCTTTTGCGCAGGCACTCAGCGCGGCCGGGGTGGTCACCACGGTGCGTAAAACCCGTGGAGACGATATTGACGCGGCCTGCGGTCAATTGGCCGGTGAGGTCAAGGACCGCACGCAGGTGCTGCGCCGGATCGACAAGCGCCGCGCCGCCGACCTGGCCCAAACCAGCCACGAGGTAATGCATGCCCTTCCTTAATTTCCCCGGCGCGCTGCGCCGATGGTCGCGCTTGCTGGCCGCCTTGGGGCTTGTTTGGGTGGTTTTGGGCGCTTGTGCGTCGGGCGGTAGTGGCAACCGTGACATGGTCACCGCGGCAGACGATTCAGATGCCCGCAAACGTGCGCGCATCCATTTGGAGTTGGCGGTTAATTATTTCGCAGAAGGCAAAACCACGATTGCCTTGGACGCACTCAAGCAAAGCCTGGCGTCGGATGCGGGTTTGTTCGAGGCGCACAACCTGCGCGGCCTCATTTACATGCGCCTGAACGAACCGGCCCTGGCCGAAGAGGGCTTTAAAAAGGCCTTGGCCCTGCAGCCCCAAGCCGCGTCCGTGCAGCACAACTACGGCTGGATGCTGTGCCAGCAAGGTCGCATGGCCGAGGCAGGTGCCCAATTCAATGCTGCCTTGGCGAACCCGAATTACGACGCCCGCGCCAAAACCATGATGGCCCAGGGCGTGTGCCAAGCCAAGGCGGGCGAGGCCGCAGCGGCCCGCAGCAGTTTGCTGGGCGCCTACCAGCTCGAGCCGGGCAACCCGGTGGTGGTCTACACCTTGGCCGCACAGCTGGCCAAGCAGGGCGACAGCCGCAGCGCCCTGACCTATATTGCGCGCATCAACGAATCGCAGTGGGCCAATGCCGAGACGCTGTGGCTGGGTATCAAGTTGGCCCGGTCCAACAGTGACGGTGTGCGCATGGCGCAGTGGAGCACAGCGCTTCGGACGCGTTTTGCCGGTAGCCGTGAACTCAGTCTGATGGAAAGAGGGGCTTTCGATGAGTGACCTTCGAGACGAATTGCCGATTCTGCGCGCCGCCTCGGCCGAAGCGTCTGCACCCCCCGGCGCTGCCGTGCCCGAACTAAGCGTCGGTCAATTGCTCCAACAAGCCCGCCAAGCCCGCGCACTCAGTTTGCAAGATCTCTCAGACCGCTTGAAGGTGCCCGTCAAGCGCCTCGAGGCCTTGGAGGCGGACCAGTTCGAAACCGGCCCCGCACTGCAGGTTGGCCGCGCCATGGTGGCCAGTCTGGCGCGCCAGTTGGGCCTCAACCCGCAAGAGCTTCTGGCCAAAATGCCCCAAGCGGCCACGGTGAGCATCGTGCCTGCGCCCCACGAGGGCTCGGGCAGCTACCGTCCCAGTGCTAGTGCTGGGTCCCGGTCGTCCCGTTTGCAGTCCATGCCGCGCATTTGGTGGCTGACCGGCATTTTTTTGGTTTTAGCCGGTTTTGTTTTTCTCATGCCTTATGCCGAGCAATGGTTTACCTCCGCGCGTTCGGTACCTGATACGGCGGTGATGCCATCCGTCCCGGTCCAAGGCGCTGCCTCGGTAGCGGGGCCTGCGGCCCCAGCGCTCGCCGCGCCCGTGCCTGCCACTTCAGCCGCAACAGCGGAGCCGATACAGCCCTCGGTTGCTGCGCCAGCCAGTGCCAGCGCCTCGGCAGCCTCGATGCACCAGGCCAGTGCCCCGGCGGTGGCCGCGTCTGCGCCGACGGCCTTGCCGCTGATCGCCTTCAAAGCCCATGGGCCTACTTGGGTCGAGGTGGTAGACGCCAATGGCCAGGTGCTGCTGCGCCGGACTTTGACCAATGCAGAGACAGTCCAGACCGGTGGCACCTTGCCCTTGTCGGTGGTCGTCGGGCGGGCTGACCATACCGAGGTGACGGTGCGCTCCATGCCCTATCCGCTCGATACCGTGACCACTGAAAATGTCGCACGCTTTAAGGTGCAATGATGGACAACACTGTTAAAAAAATCGTCGCAGGAGCCCAGGCCCGCAACAGCCTGCAAGCGCAGATCCGCTGGCAAGACCATCTGGTCACCGTCGGTGGCGATGCGCCGGTGCGCATCCAATCCATGACCAACACGGACACGGTGGACGCAGTTGGCACCGCCATCCAGGTCAAGGAGCTGGCCTTGGCGGGGTCGGAGCTGGTGCGCATCACCGTCAATACGCCAGAGGCGGCGCAGGCGGTGCCCTACATTCGCGAGCAGCTCGACCGCATGGGCATTTCGGTGCCTTTGATTGGCGACTTTCACTACAACGGCCACCGCTTGCTCAGCGAATTTCCTGATTGCGCGCAGGCCTTGTCCAAATACCGTATCAATCCGGGCAATGTGGGCAAGGGCGACAAAAAAGACAAGCAGTTTGGCCAGATGATCGAAGCGGCTCTGCGCTGGGACAAACCTGTGCGCATCGGCGTGAACTGGGGCAGCCTGGACCAGGAACTGCTCGCCGACATGATGGACAGCAACAGCCGTTTGGCCCAGCCCCTGACCGCCAAAGAAGTGATGTACAAGGCCTTGATCAGTTCGGCGGTGGGCTCGGCCGAATTGGCCCAGTCCATGGGTATGGCGCCCAACCAAATTTTGATTTCCTGCAAAGTCAGCGGCGTGCAAGACCTGATCGCGGTGTACCGCGAGCTCGGGCGCAGCACCCGCTATCCGCTGCACCTGGGCCTGACTGAGGCGGGCATGGGAACCAAAGGCACGGTTGCTTCCGCAGCGGCGTTGTCGGTGTTGCTGCAGGAGGGCATTGGCGACACCATCCGTATTTCGCTGACACCTGCGCCCGGCGAGTCGCGCAACCAGGAGGTGGTGGTGGCCGCCGAAATTTTGCAGGCGCTGGGCCTGCGCGCATTCGTGCCTAGCGTAACCGCGTGCCCGGGTTGTGGTCGCACGACCAGCACCACCTTCCAAGAGTTGACGCAGCAAATCGACAACTTTTTGCGCGACCAAATGCCCGTCTGGCGCGCCCAGTACCCCGGCGTGGAGAGCCTCAAAGTGGCCGTCATGGGCTGCATCGTGAACGGCCCGGGCGAGAGCAAACATGCCGATATCGGCATCAGCCTGCCCGGCACGGGTGAGGCGCCGGCCGCGCCGGTCTATATCGATGGCGAAAAGCGCATGACTTTGCGCGGCGACGCCATCGCCACCGAGTTCCAAACCGTCGTCGAAAACTATATCCGGCAGCGTTACGGCGCGCCGCAGCATTCTTAGAGTCCGCATGAATTCAACACCATTGCCACGCAAGGCAGAGCGCCTCGTGGCCGTCAAGGGCATGAACGACATCCTGCCGCCCGACTCGGCGCGCTGGGAGGCCTTGGAGGAGCGTGTGCGCGCCCTCATGCGCCGGTACGCCTACGAAAACATCCGTACGCCCATCGTGGAGCCGACCGCATTGTTTGTGCGCGGCTTGGGCGAAGTGACCGACATTGTTGAGAAAGAGATGTACTCCTTTGAGGACCGCCTCAATGGCGAGCACCTCACGCTGCGACCGGAAAACACCGCCGGTTTGGTGCGTGCGGTGGTGGAGCACAACCTCTTATATAACGGCGGCAAGCGCTTGTTTTACATGGGCCCGATGTTCCGCCACGAGCGGCCCCAGCGCGGCCGCTATCGCCAGTTTTACCAAGTGGGCGCCGAGGCGATGGGCTTTGCCTGACCTGAGTTGGACGCCGAACTCATTTTGATGGCCCATGCGCTGTGGAAAGAGTTGGGCATCGCCGGCGTGGAGCTGCAAATGAACAGCCTAGGCCAGCCCGAGGAACGCAAACAGCACCGCGCCGCCCTGATCGCCTACTTTGAAGCGCATGCCGACCAGCTGGACGCCGAGTCGCAGCGCCGCCTGCATCTGAACCCGCTGCGCCTTTTGGACAGCAAAAACCCACAGATGCAGGCCTTGATCGAAGCGGCGCCGCGCCTCATGGACTTCCAGGGCGAAAAGTCCAAAGCCCATTTGGATGCGGTGCTGGCGATCTTGCAGGCCAACGGCGTGCCCTATGTCATCAATCCGCGGCTGGTGCGGGGCATGGACTACTACAACCTCACGGTGTTTGAGTTTGTCACCACCGAGCTGGGCTCGCAGGGCACGATTTGTGGCGGCGGGCGCTACGACTACCTGATCGAAGAGGTGGGTGGCAAGCCAGCCCCGGCCGTGGGCTGGGCCTTTGGCGTTGAGCGGGTGCTCGAGCTGCTCAAGGCCCAGGAGGCCAGCGCACCGAGCGTCGCCCCTGACGCTTTTGCCATCGTCACCGACGCCGCCGCGCTTCCCACCGTGTGCGCTTGCCTGGAGCAATTGCGCAGCAAAGGCGTGGCCGTACAGCTGCACGCCAGCTTGGACGGCAGCATGGCCAGCATGAAATCGCAGTTCAAACGTGCCGACGCCTCGGGTGCGCGCTACGCGCTGGTTTTTGGCCCCGACGAGCTGGCGCAAGGCAGCGTGACGGTCAAAGCCCTGCGTGACGCGGGTGTGGCCCAGCGCACCCTGGCCCTGGCGGACTGGTCCGATTGGGCCGACACCCTACAATCAAAGGCTTAAATAGAGATTGCCATGGCCAACCAACTAGACCTCGAAGAACAAGAACAGCTGGACCAGCTCAAACATTTCTGGAGCCAATACGGCAATTTGATCACCTGGCTGCTTATCGTCGTGCTGGGCTCGGTCGCTGCGTGGAACGGCTACCAGTACTGGCAGCGCAAGCAAGCGGCGCAGGCAGCAGCACTTTTTGATGAGATGGGCAAGTCCATTTCCGCAGGCGATATGGCCATGGCGCAGCGCACGTTTTCGGACATGAAAGAGCGCTACCCCGGCACTGCCTATGCCCAGCAAGCAGCGCTGGCTTTGGCCAAACTGGCCTCAGATACCGGCCAGGCCGATGCGGCCAAAGCCGCTTTGCAATGGGTTGCTGACAAATCGTCGGATGAAGGCTATGTGGGCATTGCCCAACTGCGCCTGGCCAATGTGCAATTCGCGGCAAAAGACTACGAGCCGGCCTTGCGCACCCTGGACGCGGTCAAAGGCGATGCCTTCGCCGCCTTAGTGGCCGATCGCAAGGGCGATATTTACATGCAGCAAGGCCAGCGCGAGCAGGCCAAGGCGGCCTATGGCCTGGCCTACCAAAAGCTCGAAGAGCGCTCCCAGTACCGCCGCATGGTGCAGGTCAAGCTCAACGCCTTGGGCGTAGAGCCGCAAGAGGCGGCTAAAACCGATAAGCCCTTGGGCGGAGAAAAATGATGGCAGCCTTCGCTCAGAACCGTACGCTTCGCTTCGCAGTGGCCGCCCTCGTGCTGCTGCTGGTGGCGGCCTGCGCCAGCACCGACAAACCCAAGCCCGAGGCGCTGGAAGCCAACCCAGCCCGGCTTGCGGTCAAGGAAGTGTGGCGCGTCAATGTGGGCGCCACGGCGCTTCCTCTGGAAATGCGCGCCGTGGGCGAGCAGCTGTGGGTGGCATCGACCCAGGGCGATGTAGTGGGCGTCAACGCCAGCACGGGCGCGCTTACGGCGCGCGCTGCAGCGGGCACCGCCCTGAGCGCGGGCGTCGGCGCGGACAAAGAATTTGTATCTTTCGTGACCCGTGAAAACCAGGTCATTACCCTGCGTGAACAGAAAGAACTGTGGCGCCAAAAGCTCCCGTCGTTGGTCCTGACGCCGCCTCTGGTGGCGGGTGCACGCGTCTTTGTGCTGGCCGCAGACCGCACCGTATACGCGTTTGATGCGCTCAACGGCCGCAAGCTCTGGTCGCAGCAGCGCCCGGGTGACGCCCTGTTGCTGGGCCAGCCCAGCGTGCTGATGGCTGTGGGCGACACCTTGGTGGTCGCCCAAGGCGGGCGCTTGTTGGGTCTGAACCCGCAAAACGGAAGTGCCCGTTGGGATACGGTGATTGCCAATGGCCGCGGCGTCAATGAAGTGGAGCGCTTGGCCGATTTGGTTTCCGGCGTGAGCCGGGTGGGCGACTCGGTCTGCCTGCGTGCCTTCCAGTACGCCGTAGGTTGCGTCGATGCACGCACTGGCCGCCTGCAATGGACCAAGCTGGCCTCGGGCGCCACCGGCGTGGGCGGCAATACCGACCTGGTCGTGGGTGCGGAGAGTGACGGCAAGGTGATTGCCTGGCGCCGCAGCGATGGTGACAAGCTTTGGACCCACGAAAAACTGCGCTTTCGCGGGCTAACCGGTGCCTCTTTGGCGGGTGAGGCAGTGGCCCTGGGAGATACCGAGGGCAATGTGCACTTTTTGTCGCCTGCTGACGGGAGTTTGCTGCAGCGTATGTCGGTCGATGGCTCGCCCATTGTGTCCGCGCCCTTGTGGGTCGGATCGACCTGGGTCGTGCTCACGCAGCGCGGTAACCTCATTGGTTTGAGGCCTTAAACCGGCCTTATTTGCCCGCTATGAAACCCGTCATTGCCCTGGTCGGACGACCCAATGTGGGCAAATCGACCCTGTTCAACCGCCTGACTAAATCGCGCGACGCCATCGTTGCCGACTACGCCGGCCTCACGCGCGATCGCCATTACGGCAACGCCAAGCTGGGTAAACGCGAGTTCATCGTGGTCGACACCGGCGGCTTTGAGCCTGATGCGACTGCCGGCATCTTCAAGGAAATGGCCAAGCAAACCCGCCAGGCCGTAGCCGAGGCCGACGTGGTTTTGTTTGTCGTGGACGCGCGCGGTGGCGTGACGGCACAAGACCACGAGATTGCCAAATACCTGCGTCGCTTGGGTAAATCGGCCTACGTAGTCGCCAACAAAGCCGAGGGCATGACCGAGAGCACCCAGTTTGGCGAGTTTTACGAGCTCGGTCTGGGGCCGGTGATTCCAATTTCCGCGGCGCACGGGCAGGGCATTCGCAGCTTGCTGGAGGCGGCCCTTGAGTCGCTGGGCCCGGATTTGGAGGGGGAGGCCGACGAGGAATCGAGCCCGGGCACGATCAAACTGGCGGTGGCCGGGCGTCCCAACGTGGGCAAGTCCACGCTGATCAATACCTGGCTGGGTGAGGAGCGCCTGGTCGCCTTTGACCTGCCGGGCACGACGCGCGACACGATTGCCGTGCCCTTTGAGCGCGGCGGCCAGAAATTCGAGCTTATTGATACCGCCGGCCTGCGGCGCAAAGGCAAAGTTTTTGAAGCCATTGAGAAATTCTCGGTCGTCAAAACGCTGCAAGCGATTGAGACCGCCAACGTCGTACTTCTGCTCATTGATGCCATCGACGGCGTGACCGACCAAGACGCCCATATTGCCGGCTATATTTTGGAGTCCGGCCGCGCGGTGGTGGTCGCCGTGAATAAATGGGACGCAGTGGATGAATACCAGCGCGAATTGGTCAAGCGCTCCTTAGAAACCCGCCTGGGTTTTCTCAAATTCGCCGCCCTGCATTTGATATCTGCGCGCAAGCGCCAGGGCTTGGGCCCGGTGTGGGACTCTATCGCGCAGGCGCACCGCGCTGCCAACCGGAAAATGCCAACGCCTGTGCTGACCCGCTTATTGCTGGAGGCGGTGCAATTTCAAACGCCCAAGAAAACCGGCATGTACCGCCCCAAATTGCGCTACGCCCATCAAGGCGGAATGAATCCACCGATTATTGTGGTCCACGGAAATTCTTTGGAACATGTCACCGAAGCGTACAAGCGGTTTTTAGAGGGACGGTTTCGCAAAGAGTTTGATTTGGTCGGCACACCCTTGCGTATCCAAATGAAGTCGGCCGCCAACCCTTATTCGGACAAAGATTAATTATCAATTTGGTATATTTTTTGTTGCCGACTTGCCTAGCGGCCCCAAAATTGACAACCAATGTGTTATCTTCTAATCCTACCTACTTAGCTCAACACGGAAAATATCGTGACCAATAAAAGTCAGCTTCTACAAGATCCATTTTTGAATGCTTTGCGCCGCGAACATATTCCGGTGTCAGTGTATTTAGTCAATGGCATCAAACTTCAGGGACAAATCGAATCCTTTGACCAATATGTCGTATTACTGCGCAATACAGTAACGCAAATGGTTTACAAGCATGCGATTTCCACTATTGTTCCCGGACGCGCGGTGAATTTCGCCTCGTCCGACGAAGCTTCCGCCCCCTAGGGTTTGGCGCGCTGCCGAGTTTGAAATCACCGCCGGATAAGCCCACTGCGCGCACCATTTTGGTGGGCGTGGATTTAGGGGCGGATCATTTTGATTCCACGCTTGAAGAGCTGGGCTTGCTCGCCCAAACGGCCGGCATGGAGCCGGTGGCGCGTATTACTTGCAAACGTCGCGCGCCCGACGCCGCCTTGTTTGTAGGCACGGGCAAGGCCGACGAGATCAAACAACTGGCCGTGGTCCACGGCGCGCAAGAAATATTGTTTGACCAAAGCCTCAGCCCTGGCCAGCAGCGCAATCTCGAGCGCCGCCTGGAAATGCCGGTCAATGACCGCACTTTTTTGATTCTGGAAATCTTCGCCCAACGCGCCCGCAGCCACGAGGGCAAGTTGCAAGTAGAACTCGCGCGCTTGCAATACCTGAGCACACGCCTGGTGCGCCGCTGGTCGCACTTAGAGCGTCAGCGCGGTGGAATCGGCACCCGCGGCGGCCCCGGTGAAACCCAAATCGAGCTGGATCGGCGCATGATCGCCAGCCAAATCAAGCGCACCCGGGAGCAACTGGACAAAGTCAAGCGACAGCGCCAGACCCAGCGCAAGCAGCGTGAGCGGCGAGGCGCTTTCAATATTTCTCTGATCGGCTACACCAACGCCGGAAAGTCCACCTTATTTAATGCACTGGTCAAAGCCCAAACCTATGCGGCCGATCAGCTTTTCGCGACGTTGGATACCACCACGCGCCAGCTGTATTTGGGGGAGGCAGGGCGCTCGGTGTCCTTGTCGGACACGGTGGGTTTTATCCGTGACCTGCCGCACGGACTGGTCGATGCCTTTCAGGCAACCTTGCAAGAGGCGGTCGATGCCGATCTGCTGCTGCACGTCGTTGATGCGGCTAACCCCGATTTTTCGCTGCAAATAGAGCAGGTTCAGCGGGTTTTGGCCGAAATTGGCGCAGACAAAGTGCCGCAAATCCTGGTTTTCAACAAAATCGACGCACTGGCGGCCGTAAACTCGCCCTTGCGCCAGCAGGACTGGTTCGAGTTGGACGGGCTGCAGGTTCCACGCCTTTTTGTCAGTGCGCGCACTGGTCTGGGCATTGCGGCTTTGCGCAGCGCCTTGGCCCAGACCGTGTCGCAGGACGGTCTGGCGCCGACCGACCGGCCTGATACCCCTTTTTTGCATGAGGAAGGGGCGTGATTGTGGACAATTGGAGCGTGCTCATCGCTAGGTATAACAATGAAATCATCAACGCCAATTTTTAGCCTCGACGCCTTGCGGGCGCGGGTGCGCGGCATGTTCAATCTCAATGACAGCCGCTGGGGTCGCAGCGACGAGGCCAAGCCGGGCCCGTCGTCGCAGCCCGATGCGAAGCCGGACGCTAAGCCTGAATCCCAGCCCCAAGCCGCGCCGTCCGACGAGCGCCCCAGTGCGCCCAAGCGCCCCGGCGCGCAGAGCGGGCCGCCCGATCTGGATGAACTGTGGCGCGACTTCAATCGCAAACTCAACGGCTGGCTGGGCGGCGGCAACGCGCCACCGGGCGGGCAGGGCCCTGGCGGCCCCACTACGCCGGGCTTTAAAAATGTGCGAATTGGCGGCGGTTTGATTGCCGCAGTGGCTTTGCTCATTTGGCTGGCCACCGGGTTTTTCATCGTGCAAGAGGGCCAGCAGGCGGTCATCACCCAGTTTGGCCGCTACAAGACGACGGTCAATGCGGGCTTTAACTGGCGTTTCCCCTACCCGATCCAGCGCCACGAGCTGGTGTTTGTGACCCAAATCCGGTCGGTCGATGTGGGCCGTGACAACGTGTTGAAGGCCACCGGTCTGCGCGAATCGGCCATGCTGACGCAGGACGAAAATATTTTGGACATCAAGTTCGCGGTGCAATACCGTTTAAGTGACGCCCGCGCTTTCTTGTTCGAAAGCAAAAATCCGACCGACGCCGTGGTCCAGGCCGCCGAGACTTCGGTTCGCGAGGTGCTGGGCAAGATGAAGATGGACGCCGCCCTGTCCGAGGAGCGAGACCAGATCGCCCCCCGCGTGCGGGCCATGATGCAAGAAATCCTGGACCGCTACAAAGTGGGCGTCGAGGTGGTGGCTATCAACCTGCAGCAAGGCGGTGTGCGCCCGCCCGAGCAGGTGCAAGCCTCATTTGACGATGTGCTCAAGGCCGGCCAAGAGCGTGAACGCGCCAAAAATGAGGCCCAGGCCTACGCCAATGATGTGATTCCCCGCGCCGTCGGCTCGGCCTCACGCCTAAAGGAAGAAGCGGACGCCTATAAAGCCCGCGTGGTGGCCCAGGCCCAAGGGGATGCGCAGCGCTTTCGCTCGGTGTACAACGAATACCAAAAAGCGCCCCAGGTCACCCGTGATCGCATGTACCTGGACGCCATGCAGCAGATTTACAGCAACGTGACCAAAGTGCTGGTCGATTCCCGCCAAGGCGCGACCTTGCTCAATCTGCCCCTGGAAAAAATACTGCAGATGAATGCCTCTGGCGAGCCGCTGCCCGCCGTTTCGGCAGCGCCTGCGCCCGCTGCCCCAGCGGCCCCGGCGCCTGCCAGTGCGGTGGACGTGCGCAGCCGCGACGCGGCCCGCACCCGTGAGCGCGATGTGCGCTAGGAGTACCTTATGAACCGCATCGGATTTGTGATTTCTACTATTTTGGTCGTGCTGGCCTTGGCCAGCTCTACCTTGTTTGTTGTGGACCAGCGCCAATTTGGCGTGGTGTACGCCCTGGGCCAGATCAAAGAGGTGATTACCGAACCCGGCCTGAACTGGAAGCTGCCGCCCCCTTTTCAGAACGTGTCCTATATTGATAAGCGCCTGCTCACCCTGGAGAGCGCCGATACCGAGCCCATGCTGACCGCTGAAAAGCAGCGCGTGGTCATTGATTGGTATGTGCGCTGGCGTATTTCCGAGCCGACCGAATACATCCGCAACGTTGGACTGAACGAAAGCGCGGGCGCCAACCAGCTCAACCGCGTGGTGCGCAACGCCTTCCAGGAAGAAATCAACAAACGCACCGTCAAGGAGTTGCTATCGCTCAAGCGTGAGGCCTTGATGGCCGACGTGAAGCGCGAGGTTTTGGACAAGGTCAAGGGCGCCAAACCCTGGGGCGTGGATGTGGTGGATGTGCGTATCACCCGTGTCGATTACGTCGAGGCCATTACTGAGTCGGTGTACCGGCGCATGGAGGCCGAGCGCAAGCGCGTGGCCAATGAACTGCGCTCCACCGGTGCGGCCGAGGGCGAGAAAATCCGCGCCGACGCCGACCGCCAGCGTGAGGTAACCATCGCCAACGCCTACCGGGATGCCCAAAAGATTAAAGGCGAGGGCGATGCCGAGGCGGCCCGCATTTACGCCGAAGCTTTCAACCGCGACCCCCAATTTGCCCAGTTTTATCGCAGCTTGGAGGCGTACAAGAGCAGTTTTAACGCCAAGAGCGACGTCATGGTGCTTGATCCGGGCGCCAGCGATTTCTTCAAAGTCTTTCGCAATGGCGGCGGCGCCAGCGCGCCAGCCAAGAAATAAGCCAGCAGGGCGGGGGGCGCCCCCCGCCGGGGGCCGGCGTTTGGCCGGTAAAATCGCCGTTTTAACAGCACCCCTATTTATCCATGTCCGCTTGGGTCCTGCCGGATCATATTGCCGATGTGCTGCCCTCTGAGGCGCGGCGTATCGAAGAAATCCGAAGAAAACTTCTCGACATGGCGCGTTGCTATGGCTACGAGCTGGTCATGCCGCCGCTGCTGGAGCACCTGGAATCGCTGCTGACCGGGACGGGCGAGTCGCTGGATTTGCAAACTTTCAAGCTGGTGGACCAAATTTCCGGACGCATGCTGGGCATGCGGGCCGACAGCACGCCCCAGGTTGCGCGCATTGATGCGCATTTGCTTAACCGCCAGGGCGTTGCGCGCCTGTGCTACTGCGGTCCGGTGCTCCATACCCGCCCGGCCGCGCCGCACGCCACCCGCGAACCCTTGCAACTTGGCGCCGAAATTTACGGACACCGTGGCTTAGAGGCCGATCTAGAAATCCTCACGCTGGCCATGGACTGCTTGCGCGCAGCCAGGGTGCCGGCCTTTACCGTCGACTTGGCGGACGTGCGTATCGTCAACAGCTTGTTGGGATTGGCCGCCCTCAGCACCCAAGAGACGGCAGAGGTACAGCTCGCCCTGGCCGCCAAAGATGTCACCGCGATCGCGGGTTTAACCCGCAAGGCCGACGCTGCAGTGCGCACCGCTTTGCAGGAACTCACCCGCTGCTATGGCGACGTCCAGGTGCTAAGCCATGCGCGCCAAGTATTGCCCGACTTGCCCGCCATTGGCCAGGCCTTGGATGAATTGCAATGGTTGGCTGGCCACATTGAGGACGCCCAGGTGTCCTTTGATTTGGCCGATTTGCGCGGCTATGCGTATTACAGCGGCGCCCGATTTGCGGTGTATGCCCCGGGCGCACCGGACGCGCTGCTGCGGGGCGGACGTTATGACGCCGTGGGCTCGGTGTTTGGCCGCGAGCGACCCGCCGTTGGCTTTAGCCTGGACGTGAAATCCTTGGTGCAGGTCGCGCAAGCCAGCAGCCTGCGCTCGGCGGTACGGGCGCCTTGGGGTGAGGACAAAGCCTTGCGCGCGGCCATCGCCCAGCTGCGCAGCGCGGGCGAGACCGTAGTCTGTGTCTTGCCCGGCCATGAGAGCGAAATTGACGAGTTCCATTGCGATCGTGCGCTGGTTGCGCAAGGCGGCGATTGGGTCCTTGTACCAGTTTAAACAAAGCGAATTTATGAAAACATCTGCAGGTCGAAATGTAGTCGTCGTCGGTACCCAGTGGGGCGACGAGGGCAAGGGCAAGCTGGTTGATTGGCTGACCGAAAGCGCGCAAGGCGTGGTGCGCTTTCAAGGCGGCCACAACGCGGGCCACACGCTGGTGATCAACGGCGTCAAAACCGCCTTGCATCTGATTCCGAGCGGCATCATGCGCCCGGGCGTGAAGTGCTATATCGGCAACGGCGTGGTGCTATCGCCCGCCAAATTGTTTGAAGAAATTGCTGGCTTGGAGCAAGTGGGAGTCGATGTGCGCTCGCGTCTGCGCATCAGCGAGGCCTGCCCGCTGATCCTGCCTTTTCATGCGGCCCTGGACTTGGCCCGTGAGGCGGCCCGCGAGCACGGCGGTTTGGTCAAGATTGGTACCACCGGGCGCGGCATCGGTCCGGCCTACGAGGACAAAATTGCCCGCCGCGCCCTGCGCGTACAGGACCTGAAATTCCCCGAGCGTTTTGCAGCCAAGCTGCGCGACCTGCTGGCTTTGCACAACCACGTGCTGACCAGTTTTTTAGGTTCCGCCGCATTTGACTTTGGCCCGACGTTGGCGCCTTTTATGCGTAATGGCGAGGTGCAGTTCGATCCGGTCTATGCGCAGGCCATGGCGCACGCCAAGTTGCTCGCGCCCATGATGGCGGACGTCTCGCGCGAGCTCAACGAGGCGCACCAGGCAGGGGCCAATTTGCTTTTTGAAGGCGCCCAAGGCACCTTGCTTGACGTGGACCACGGCACCTATCCTTTTGTGACTTCCAGCAACTGCGTGGCCGGCAATGCGTCCGCTGGCGCGGGCGTTGGTCCGGGGATGCTGCACTATGTGTTGGGCATCACCAAAGCCTATTGCACCCGCGTGGGCAGCGGCCCTTTCCCCACCGAGTTGGATTGGGAGCGCGAAGGCACGCCGGGTTACCACATGAGCACCGTGGGCGCCGAAAAAGGTGTGACCACCGGCCGTTCACGGCGCTGCGGCTGGTTTGATGCCGCGCTACTGAAGCGTTCAGCCCAGGTCAATGGCCTGAGCGGTCTGTGCATTACCAAGCTCGATGTGCTGGACGGCTTGGCCGAGTTGCAGCTGTGCACCGGCTATATGCTCGACGGCGCGCACACCGACATTTTGCCCATGGGCGCGGACGATATTGAACGTTGCCAGCCCGTCTACGAAACACTGCCGGGCTGGACCCAAAGCACCGTGGGTGTGACCCAATACGAAGCCTTACCCCCCGAGGCGCGGCGCTACCTGGAGCGCATTGCAGAGTTGACCGGCGTGCCCATTCACATGGTCTCTACCAGCCCGGACCGCGACCACACCATCTTGATGCGTGACCCTTACCAGGCGCGCTAAAAAAATCTACCACGAGGAGCCTCCCATGTTGACTGAAGACGGCAAGCATTTGTATGTCAGCTATGACGAATACCACAACCTGATCGAAAAGCTGGCGATCAAGGTGTTTCAGTCGGGCTGGGAGTTCGACACGATTTTGTGCCTGGCGCGCGGCGGCATGCGCCCTGGCGACATTTTGTCCCGCGTGTTTGACAAGCCGCTGGCCATCATGTCCACCAGCTCCTACCGGGCAGACGCGGGCACGGTGCAGGGCAAACTCGATATCGCGCGCTTTATCACCACGCCCAAGGGCGAGATCGCTGGCAAAGTGCTGCTGGTGGACGACCTGGCCGATTCCGGCCACACCCTGAACGTGGTGATCAACCAGCTCAAGAACAACTACCAACCCATCACCGAGCTGCGCAGCGCCGTAATCTGGACCAAGGGCTTGTCCACGTTCACGCCGGACTACTCGGTGGAATTTTTGCCTACTAACCCTTGGATTCACCAGCCTTTTGAAAGCTACGACGCCTTGCGTCCTGAGCAGTTGATTCAGAAGTGGAGCGTTTGAGACGGA
>Ga0114959_10001686_pt1 | contig 18957 bp, 21 predicted proteins | sample C_130625_EF_Meta_FD_87317 | JGI IMG/M metagenome (GOLD analysis project Ga0114959, IMG submission 87317) | Freshwater microbial communities from Lake Croche, Canada to study carbon cycling - C_130625_EF_MetaG | ecosystem: Environmental > Aquatic > Freshwater > Lake | place: Lake Croche, Canada...
CTCGTAAATCAATGGGAATGTAATAACTGCAAACGACGAACGTTTCGCACTAGCCGCTTAATTGCGGTTGCCCCTGAACTGATTCTCTCTTGGGTCAGGTAGCGCAAGCTACATCAGGGTCATATACAAGAGATAAGATCATTTCATGTCACGGGGAATGATTCGAAAACTTAGTGAATCGTCAGCAAGGAACGTGTCAATCCGTGCCTAACTGATTAAATTAAATGATATGACTAAGTATGTAGAACTTGTTGTAGAGGATTTGCGGACGCGGGTTCGATTCCCGCCGACTCCACCATTTTGAAGTGTGTAACAGTCCAACGCCACCCACCAGGGTGGCGTTTTTCTTCTCATCAAATGAGTGTGTGTATCAATTAAATTGATAACTCATGCCAGCTTGAAAGTTGAGTGGTGCCCCAGCAAAAATACCATCTGGGCTACGACTGGAAATATATCTCTTATCAAATACATTATTAATTACCCCAAATACTTTCCAGTCTTTATTGACAGCATAATTTGCACTCCAATTCACCGTTGCAAAAGAGGGCACTTCACCTAAAGTTCCAATTGCATTTTGCTCAACAGTATTTGCTGAGTCGGCATACTGAGCGGAAACATAATGAAGACTAACTAAAGTATTGAACCCATTCTTCTCGTAGCCGACGCCTAGGTTAGAAGTCAATTTAGGCGTGTAGGGAATGCGGTTGCCATCTCGTCCTAATGAGTTTGTTCCCACAAACTTTGCTACTGGTATATAGGTAGCGTTTCCATTGAGACCCCAACCACGCCCTAACTGATATGCTAAAGCCAACTCAGCGCCTTGATGCAAGCTTTTGCCACCGTTCGCCTTGGAAATTCCAGCAGCCAAACTTTGGTTCACAATTTGATTGCTAAAGTTCATACTAAAGACTGCCGAGTCATAGGAAAAAGCGCCAGAACGTCCTCGTAGGCCCAATTCCATATTCGTTGAACGCTCCGGCTCTAATTGCTGATCTACTCCTTTGTCATTAATCGCAGTCGCCAGTTGAGCGGGAGCAAAGCCCTTGTAAATACTTCCATAGGCCTGAGCCTGGGGTATTAATTGCCACGTAGCTCCGATCTGCGGAATAGTTTCTACATTTTTAGCACCACCTGCTTTACCAGTCATGACGTTAGATCGAGTTTGGTTATAACTTTCAACGCGCACCCCGGGGATCAGTGCAAAGTCTTTGCTTATTAGAAAACGATTTTGACCATACATTGCAACTGAGTTAGCTTTATTGTCTTCATGCAAAGAGAGTTGACCAGAGTACGCCAATGTTTTAGAGCTCACCAGTTGATTAATTTGTGATTCTGTATGCAAGCGAATGCCAAACTCGGATTCATTCTGAAGCCCTAGAGCACTATAGGCATGAGTCACTCGCGAATCAATGCCTAACATTTGAAACTCTCGATTACGCCCAACTAAACAATTGGATCCCATATTACAAGCATTAAAAACCGTAGCATCTTGTGTGCGATTGACAATGCTCTGTCTCCAATAATCTCGCGTTAACTTACTCCAATACATTAATGTATTAATCTTGGTTTCGGGGCTTATCTCAATTGAGTGATTGAGATCCACTGCATTTCTTTGGGTAACGAAGCGATCATTGGGCGCGGGATTAGCAGTCGATCTATTGCTGAACTGATTGGGGCGCAGTCCAACATAGGAAGTGTTGATATCGTTGTCGTAATGTGTGTACTTGAGACTCAACCACTGATTCTGATTAATCTCGACACCACCCTTCATTAAGATGTCGTACATCTTAAAACCATTGCCCTGATATCCACTGGATTCCGATTGAATCAGGTTTATTCCACCGATTGCACCATTGGAATCCGATCTACCCCCTGCCTCAATCTCAGCCAATCGATAGCCATAATTACCTACTTTGCCAGTCAACTTAAAGCCTTGTGAAGGTGTTTTGCTGAGGTAGTTAATAACACCGCCAATATTAGAGGGTCCATATTGAAGTCCGGATGCACCTTTCAAAACCTCAAGACCGCCGATTCTTTCCACAGGTGGACTGTAGTAAGAGGCGTTTGATATAAATAAACTTGGCTGAATGGGAGCGCCATCTTCAAGCAATAGGACTTTTGAGCTACGACTTGGATTTAGACCGCGAATACCAATATTGGGAATGGCACCAAAGCCACCTTCATCTCCGCGAATATTGACGCCAGGAATAGTTTTTAATACATCTTGCAATGACTGTGGTTGCAACTCCTCCATCCGCTTCTGATTGATAACATCAACAGTACCGGGAATACTACTAAGCGCATTCTCCTCTCGTCCAACAATATCAATTCTGGGTAGCTCAATCTGCTGCGCTTTTAGCAAGCCAGAAAATGAGCTTCCATACAACAATGCTAGGGATGAAAACCATGCAACTTTATTTCGCGAGCGAAAAATATCTTGATGCTTCATATACTATCTCCAGTGATAACAACATAAAATCGCTGGCTATATGCATATGAAAATGCTCTTGCTGGCTAGTAACTGATTTCAGGCTTACTTAGTGAGAATTAATTTCCCTAATTTAGTGATGCGTAATTGATAGAAATAACCATCGTGCAGAATCACAAGCTGCTTCATTTGTCCCAACAGGGCCTCGCTTGAAATAGTCTTTGGAAAATGTTGAGAATGCGTGGAGTGATTTTTTAGTAACTCCACATCTAGGGTATTTGTCTCACTCAATCACTAACTCTCAAGAGTGAATTGAATCGGGGTGTGATAACACCGCAAAGTTGAACTAGCAACGACAGACGGTATTGGCGTAAATCTCCACTCCGCCAAGGTCCTGAGGGCTGAACGATCTAAATGCTGGAAGCCTGAGCTCTTAACAAGGCCCACATCATCAACCGTACCCTGTTGATTGATGCAGAGCTTGATGACAACTAGGCCCTGCTCCTTAAGGCGCCTACTAACCAGCGGGTAATGAGGCTTTGGGCCATGCACAATATTCCGGGAGGTAATTTCTGCGGAATGAGCGCCTTCCTCGCCAACAACTCCAGGCACATTCGCAGATTGAGTCACACTGGAAATGGCGGTAGATGATGGCGCATGAGAATTGGCCTGAATAGGGTATTTACTCTGGCTTGATAGATCATTGCCGGCATTCGTTAAATTGATAGATAGGACTCCAAGTGTAGGCTCTCCAGCGCCAATGGCAGTGCCGAAAAGCAAACAAAGCAAAACCAAGAAATGAGAAATGCTTACAGCTGAAATGAGTAGTAAGTTTCTGGGCCTCAAACTACAGAGCAAGCTTCTTCCTTCAAAGATGATTGGGTTATATGTAGAAGAATTTACTGAAAACTTTTGTAGTAAATGACTACTATTCGCATTCATTTTAAGGATGATGCTTTTGATTAACAACCATGATCCCTATGGGGGCGATGGTTATAAGGGTATTTGTATTAGACTATTTTGAAGCTAAACGCCAAAGTGAGGTGACCTCAGCTGAGCGGGCAGCATGAAGTGCATCGGTTTTATCAAACGCCTTTTGATGCTGAGGTTTAGTATCGAAACGAGCCATCACTTTTAAGCCGGCAGCATCAAACCAAGCAAGCAATTCTTCTCGAGTACGTAAACCCAAATGCTCAGCGAGATCCGAAAGAATGAGCCAGCCTTCACCGCCAGGTAATAAATGATCTTTTAAATTACTTAAAAAGCCTTTTAGCATCTGGCTCTCTGGATCATACACAGCATGCTCAAGTGAAGAACTCGGCCTTGCTGGCAACCAGGGTGGATTACAAACAATCAGCGCTGCTTTTTCTGTTGGGAATAGATTGGTTTTGAGGATTGTAATTCGGTCACTTAAGTTCAAGCGAGCAATGTTTTCTTTAGCACAAGCAATGGCGCGATCATCTTGGTCGGTTGCAATAATCTTAGTGATTTCTCGCATAGCCAATACAACCGAAAGCACCCCGGTACCCACGCCGATATCAAAAGCAATCGAGCTTTTCTGAATAGCAGCAGGTAGTGGCGCCTTCAGAACCAATTCAATATATTCCCCGCGGATTGGAGAGAACACTCCATAGTGTGGATGAATGCGAATCTCTTCATCATCTCTTGCAAGAATCGGGACGCCCTTCTTGCGCCACTCATGGGCGCTAATAACACCAAGCAGCTCCCGCAAAGAAATGGCATAAGGCTCTGTCTGCTCTCCATAAGCCTCAAGACAGGCGCTTGCAACATCCGGAGCGCGCCTTAATGAAATACTATGGTCTGCATTAATCGGGATCAGCACCATCCCTAAAATGCGTGCTCGCTGAGATTGCGCTAAGCGATGAAGATTGAAGGTGTCTAAAGGAGTCTTCGTTTTCTCTTTAGCAACTCTATCCACTCTAGTGGACTTCTTGGAAGGCTTATCAACTCTCCTCACCAAGGCCTGCAGAAGCTGTCTAGCATTCTGAAAGTCACCCTTATAAAGCATGGCAGTACCTTCACAGGCCAAGCGGTAGGCAATGTCAGCCGTTAGTGTATCGTCCGCAATCTGAATTTTTTTATGGGGCGCAATGCCATTTTCTGAATGCCATCTTGCCGAATGGATTTGACCACCCTCATCCCACTGGATCATGTATTCAGCTTGATTCAATTAGGCTGGCGGATGATCTTCAGGGTTTACGTCCAAGGCAATCAAGAAACGGGAGACCATGTTGTAAGCAGCAATGACTGTTACCAACTCTACAGTATCGGTGCTTCCCAATTCTTTTTGCAGGCGCTTCATCAACTCAGAGTCCACCTTGATATTGCGAGTCATCTGAAAGGTTAAATCAACAGCATCATTCTCTACTTGAGTAAAAAGATTTCTAGGAAAGTCGGCCTGACCAATCAACCTAAGGCCCCGAACCTGCTCCTCAGTGCCACCAGCTTTCTGAAAAGGAGGGGCATGATGAAAGAACTCGTACTCTGCGCCATTCAGTACTGCTACACCGCACATTGCCAGCTCACGGAGCTTTGGGTCTAAAGATAGATTGTTACGAATCTCACCAATAAAGTGATTCCAGCCCTCTGCGATCGGCACGCTATGCAAAAGCATCCGGTCTAGATTAATGAACTGGCCACCACGTCTTTTGCGGATGGCGGCAACTAACTCGGCTGGCTCTGCCAGATCCATTGGTTGATACGGAATTAAACGTTCGGACATATTTACTCTCTACTGACCAGTTTCTTTAATATTGTTCTCGATTACGAACTTGCCCCAGATACCAATTTGTTTGCCAATAAATTCACGGGCCGTCTCAGGGCTACCGCCAACGATTTCAATTCCTTGGGATTTAAATTTCTCGGCAACTGCAGAGGTTTTTAGCACTCTATTCAAAGCCTTATTCATAGCATCCACAAGCGCAGGCGAAGTTTTCCCTGGGGCGATCACCGCCCACCAAGCTGGTGCGCTAAAGCCTGGGAAGCCGCTTTCAGAAACTGTCGGTACATTAGGCAACGCTGCTGTTCTTTTAGCTGTCGTGATGACCAAAGGAATTACTCCGCCACTATCGATGTGGGGCTTAACTAAGAACTCTGAACCAACAGCCAATTGCACTTGACCGCCCAAGGCATCTTGCATCAGGGGGCCACCACCGCGATAAGGAATATGATTCCAATCGAAGCCCGCTTGCTTAGCAAGGCGAGCCATGGATAAGTGCCCCAGGCTTCCAATGCCAATCGAGCCGTAACTAAATGGTTTGCCAGCCTTTGATTGTTCTGCTAATTGCTTAAAGCTGGTAATACCAGAACTCTTGCTTGCCACCAAAATCATTGGTGAAGTACCTACCAAAATCACAGGCGCGATATCTTTGATCGTATCGTAGGGGAGTTTGTCTTTAAGACTAGGATTAACACCGTGCGTATCAAATACCACTGCAAAGGTATAACCATCTGCATCAGCCCTTGTTAATGCTGAGGTACCAATCACACCAGAAGCACCGCCGATATTTTCGACGATCACGTTTTGCTTTAATTCTGATTGCAAGGCTGGCGCCAAAACACGGGCAACCTGATCCACTGAACCGCCAGGCGGAAATACCGCAATCAAGCGAATCGGTTTTTGCTTAGGCCACGTACCCACACCAGCCGTTTGGGCAATTGCCAAGCTACCCGTCCCCAAAGTAAATAGCACTAGAAATAGGGCTCTTTTGGCCATTTTGGCTAGATACAGCATGGGTTGTCTCCTTAGAATAAGACCTCAAGATTACCACCCCCAGGATCTAATTGCTCGATAATGGCAGGTGAGCTTGAAGAGAGAGAAAATGAAGTCGATTTTGAACATTGCCGCATATTTATTTGTCAGCCTTGATGGGCTGCCAGACTTACGCGCCAAAATGCTGAACGAATGCAATACCCGAGAACTAAAAGGCACCATTTTGCTCACTGGCGAGGGCATCAATATGTTCCTGGCTGGCAAAGAGACAGCATTGCGTGGCTTTCTGGATTGGTTGCGTGAAGACTCTCGCTTTAAACCTCTCCAAGCAAAAGAAAGCTGGTCAGAAGAACAGCCTTTCAAGAAGATGTTGATCAAGCTAAAAAATGAAATCATTCGCATGAACCACCCTGCTATTCGCCCCGAGGAAGGTCGTGCAAACTTCATTACACCCAAGAAGTTACAAGAGTGGCTGGATCGCGGTACCGATGATTTAGGTCGACCAGTGGTCATGGTCGATACCCGCAATGCTTTTGAAGTTGACTATGGCACCTTTGAGAATGCCCTGCACTTTAATATTGAAAAGTTCGCAGAATTTCCACAGGCAATTACCGCACATAAAGACGCGCTTGCAGATAAAACTTTGGTGAGCTTTTGCACTGGCGGCATTCGCTGCGAAAAATCAGGCCTCTACATGCGCGAGATTGGTATGCAACATAGCTACCAATTAGAAGGTGGCATTCTCAAATATTTTGAGGAAGTTGGTTCCGCACACTACAAAGGCAGTTGCTTTGTGTTTGATGAGCGCGAAGCCCTTGAACCAAGCCTTGACTCCATTCCAATCGAGCACTCGATCAGGAAAAAGCTCAAGGCTGGTTGATAGCTTCAACTAAGCAGACTTCGCAACCAAAGTCATATGCTCAACATGGGGCGGCTTTACGAAGAAGGGTCCAACAATGGCACGCCAGTCTGCAAAGGCTGCAGAACCCCGAAAATCGACCGTATGGTTCTCTAGGGTGTCCCAGTAAATCAACAATAGATAGCGAGCCGGCGTCTCCAAGCTATGGTTAACCTTGTATCCCCGAAACCCTTTCGCCTTGGAAATGACGGTCTCAACTCCCCGCACAATAGCCTCCTCGAAGTCTTTCTGCTTAGATGGGTCAATTTCTAGATCGCAATGCTCCAAAATCATAAGGTCTCCTGAGTCAAAATAGATTGGTCATCAATAGTAAACTTACTACATTAGATTGTATTGATACATCACAATAAACCGGACTTGAGACATGTCTACAGCTATTAATCGGCCAATGCCGATTTTTTTATCCAGCCTTATCGCCACTTTTGGTTTAGCGATTAGTATCAGCGCCCATGCGCAAAATACCACTTCGGTATACCCCGTCAAGCCGATCAAGTTGATTGCACCTGTCGCAGCTGGTGGTGGATTAGACAATATTGCTAGAGCAGTTGCAGAGAAGCTGTCGCGCTCACTTAGCCAAACAGTCGTAGTAGAAAATATGGGCGGTGGCGGTGGAACCATTGCATCCCAAGCTATCGCTAAAGCGCCAGCCGATGGTTATACCCTAATGATTGCTTATGTAGGCACTCATGGCACTAATCCTGCGGTTCGCAAACTTCCTTACGACGCCATCAAAGACTTCACACCGATTGGCATGATCGGCGCAACACCAAATGTCTTGATTATTAATCCAGAATTACCCATTAAGAACTTTAAAGAGTTTGTGGAGTATGCAAAGAAGAATCCTGCAAAATTGAGTTATGGTTCCGCAGGTCCTGGAACCCTGACCCATCTTGGCATGGAGCAATTGAAATTAGCTGCTGGAATTTTTATGGTGCATGTGCCATACCGTGGTGTAGGTCCTGCATATACTGATTTATTAGCTGGTCAGACTCAAGCCATGCTCCCCACTCTATTTGCAGCCTTACCATATATCAATACTAATCGGGTCCGCGGACTAGCGATTACGGGCGCTAAACGAAGTTCTGCAGCACCGACTATTCCGACATTTAAAGAGTTAGGCTATAGCGGTTTTGATGGTCAGCAATGGTACGGCTTAGTTGGCCCTGCCAACCTACCACCAGCAATCGTGAGTAAATTAAATGCAGAGCTCAATCAAGTGCTTGCCTTACCTGACTTCTCAGAAAAAATGACGAGCGAGGCAATGACACTAATGCCAATGACTCCAACTCAATTTACCAGCTACATCAAAGACGATATCGCGCGCTGGGCCAAAGTTGCCAAAGATCGCCATATTGAAATTGACTAATTCAATCCAGACGCAATTAATCTAACCGCTTTTACTATTTACAGGAAATCCTATGTCTCACGCTATTGCTGCTGCAGCTGATCTGAATGCGCCACCCGTTACTCAAATTCTGGCGGATTTTGTAACCTCTCATCCCAGTCATGGATGGACGCCTGAAGTGGATCATGAAGCACACCGCACTTTCTTAAACTGGCTAGGCTGTGCAATTGGTGCTGCCAACCATGAGAGCGTGGAATCTTCATTAGCAGCCATTCGAGAATTTCAACCCGCACCGCAAGCCAGCATTCTGGGGCGTAAGGACAAGGTTGACATGGGCGGTGCCGCGCTGATTAACGGCATCAGCTCACACACTTTCGACTTTGATGACACTCACCTCAAGACCGTAATTCATCCTGCAGGCCCAGTAGCATCTGCAATCCTAGCCTTAGGCGAACACACCCATGCTAATGGGCGCCAAATAATTGACTCACTCATATTGGGTATTGATGTTGCGTGCCGTGTTGGTAATGCCATGTATCCAGATCACTATCACCGTGGTTGGCACATTACAGGCTCTACTGGTATGTTGGGTTCTGCAGCAGCATGCTCACGTCTCATAGGGTTGGATGTTCAAAAAACAACTATGGCGCTTGGTATCGCAGCATCTCAACCCGTTGGTATGCGCGAACAATTCGGCACTATGACTAAGCCATTTCATCCGGGTGGTGCTGCACGTGCAGGCCAACTCTCTGCACTCTTAGCCAAGCATGGCTTTACCGCAAGCCCAAAAGCACTTGAGGCAGGTCGCGGTTATATGCAAACCGTCTCCACCAAATGTGACTGGTCAGAAATCGATCGCGCCCTAGGTAAATCATTTGAGATTTCTTTAAATACATACAAACCTTTTGCTTGCGGCATTGTGATTCATCCCGCAATTGATGCCTGCGCTCAATTGCGTGCACAAGGTGTCAAGGCTGAAGATGTAGAGCGTATTGAATTACGTGCCCACCCCCTCGTATTAGAGTTGACGGGCAAGAAAACACCTAAGGATGGTCTCGAAGGTAAGTTCAGTGTCTATCATGGTTGTGCTGTTGGTTTGATCTTTGGTCAAGCCGGTGAAGGCGAGTACGCTGACGAAATTGTAAATCGCCCTGATGTTGTAGCCTTGCGTGCTAAGGTCAACGCAACCACAGATACATCGATCAGCGAGGCCTCCGTTGATGTCAAAGCATTCCTGAAGAATGGTAAAGAAGTGCACATCTTCGTAAAGAATGCGATTGGCTCAGTAGAAAACCCAATGACAGATGCTCATTTAGAGCAAAAGTTCACCAGCCTTACCGAACCGGTAATTGGTGCAGAAAAAACTCGTCAGCTTATTGCTGCGCTCTGGAACTTAGGTCAAGCATCTGACCTCAAACAAATTCTGAGCCTTTGCACTCCAGACTAATTTAGTAGAAAGTATTTATCTATGGCTTCATTACCAAACATCGTCATTCTTGGAGATTACGAACGTGCGCTGCGTCGTTTTTCTAACTGGGATAAGTTAGAAAAGCATGCAAAGTTAACGATTCATCACGATCCTTTGCGCGATGAGGCTTTGTATGAAGCCGTTAAAGATGCCGATGCTATTGCTATCGTGCGCGATCGCTCGCCTTTTAATGAAGCAATGATTGCGCGCTTACCCAAGCTCAAATTTTTGATGTTTACTGGTGAGCGCAATGGCACGCTTGAAGCAGCAGCCCTGGTACAGCGCAATATTCCGATGGCTTGCACCCCGGGTGGCCCCTCTAAAGAAACCACTGCAGAACTTACTTGGGCCCTGATTTTAGGCGCCTCAAAACGCCTCATTGAACAAAATACACTGATCGCCTCTGGCGGTTGGCGGGATCAACTCTCAGTTCTTCCAATGCTCTCTGGTGAGCGATTGGGTGTGATGGGTCTGGGCGCCATTGGTAGTCGCGTGGCTCGTGTGGGTGCAGCGTTTGGCATGGAAGTAGTTACCTGGAGTCCACGAATGACGCCGGAACGCGCTGCTGCCGAGAATGCAAAATCCGTTAGCCTCGAAGAGTTGCTTAAAACCTCTAAGGTCGTCACTATGCACCTGGTTGCAGGCCCAGGAACCAAAGGATTAATCAGCGCAGATCAATTAGCCCTTATGCGTCCTGATGCTATTTTGGTTAACACCTCACGCTCAGCCCTCATCAATATGACGGACTTACAAAAGGCCTTAGGCGCAGGAAGGCCAGGACAAGCAGCCGTCGATGTATTTGATGTCGAACCACTGCCTGAGAAAGATGTCTTGCGCAATATGCCGAACTTATTGGTCACCCCGCACCTTGGTTTCATTGCCGAACCAATTTTTTCCGCCTTCTCTAAAGGTATTACAGAGACTTTAGAAGCATGGCTAGACCAAAAGCCAGCACCACACCCGTTTCAACCTTAGTAAGTCTCGGTAATCTTGAAAACACTTACCCCAAAGCAACTCTTCATTGGGTTTAGCAAGATTGGTATATCTGGCTTTGGAGGTGTTCTTCCTTGGGCACGTCGTACGATTGTCGAGCAGGAAAAGTGGCTTAGCGCAGAAGAATTTAATGCCATGCTCGGTGTCTCTCAAATTGTTCCAGGACCAAATATCGTTAATCTTGCGGTTTGTGTAGGTAGCCGCTTCGCCGGAGTGGCCGGAGCATTCTCATCGGTGCTGGGTCTCATGTTATGCCCGAGTGCAATCGTAATATTGCTAGGCATGCTGTATGAACACTACAGCTATTTACCAGCCGTGCAAGGGATGTTGCGCGGAATCTCAGCTGTCGGCGTTGGCTTAATTGCTGGCACGGGATTGAAGATGATGCGCAATGAATTTAGTTTTCCGCCGATGCTATTGGTGGTGGCGATTACCGTAGTTGCAGCCGGTTACTTTCAACTGAATTTGGGATGGGTGGTATTGATCGCCTCGCCCCTCGCCATTTTTCTAGCCTGGAAAAAGGCAAGTCAAGCATGAGTGCGCTGATTAGCTTATTTCTCAAGCTCTCCGCATTTTCAGCATTGGCTTTTGGTGGTATCAATGCTCTCTTGCCAGCGCTTTATGAGCTCTCAGTCAATCAAGAACATTGGCTAAATACACAAACTTTTGCAGATTTCTTTGCGATTGCGCAAGCGGCGCCCGGACCGAACTTAATGACAGTCACCTTAATTGGGTGGCACGTCAGCGGTGTGATTGGAGCAATCGTAGCTTCAATTGCGATCTGCTGGCCCTCCTCAATCATGATTTACTTTTTGCAAGGCTACATTAATAACTTACGCAATCCCATCACCAAGAAAACCGTGCAATTTGCTGCCAGCGCATTAGCGGTTGGATTGGTATTAGGCTCCGCATGGGATATCTCTCAGCGCATTAATCACAGTGCAGCTGCTTTTGCATTAACAGCAGCATCTATTGCTGTAGTAGTGTTCACCCGCTGGCATCCTCTCTATCTCATCGCAATTGGTGGGGCACTAGGCGTCTTAGGATTTATTTAAATCTGCATTGGAGAAAAGGTATGCGATTCATTCAAAAACTTTCTATTTGTGTATTTAGTCTTAGCACCACTTTCTCCTCAATCGCCTTTTCACAAAGCACCTATCCAAATAAACCAATTAATTTCATTGTGCCTTATGGTGCTGGCGGCAGCGCAGACTCACGCAGTCGTCAGATTGCTCAAAAACTGAGTGTGCTACTCAAACAACCAATTGTGGTTGATAACAAACCTGGTGCTGGCGGCAATATCGGCACAGAATTTATTGCACGTGCTGCTCCGGATGGCTACACCATTGGGATGGGCAACTTTGCACCGATGGCAGTCAATAAAACATTGTTCGGCAATTTGCGCTATGACCCAGAAATTGATTTAAGCCCGATCATCTTGATTGAAAAAGGACCTCTAGTATTAGTGGTCAACCCAAACTCACCCTATAAAACGATTAACGATATTGTGGCAGCTGCAAAAGCGAAACCTGGTGTACTGACGTTCTCATCAGGAGGAATTGGTGGTAGCCACCAACTATCTGCCGAACTCTTTGAACTCAATGCTGGCATCAACATGATTCATGTGCCCTACAAGAGCGGCTCTGCCGCGCTGACCGATCTCATGGCTGGCAATGTCGACCTCATGTTTGATCAAATGTACTCAGCAGTACCCAGTATTAAGGCCGATAAAATTCGACCTCTTGCGATTACCAGTAAAAAACGTTCACCCCTACTGCCAAACGTTCCCAGTTTTGCAGAGCTAGGCTATCCTAAAGTTGAGGTTCTCAATTGGCAGGGATTGATTGCGCCCAAGGGAACGCCTAAAGCGATTATTGATCGATTGAATGCCGCAGCGAATGAAGCACTTAAAGATCCAGCTTTGCGCGAGCTCATGCTCTCTCAAGGAAATGAAATTGGCGGAGGTAGTCCCGCAGAATTTGCTGCGCTCATTAAATCTGAATCTGCAAAATGGAGTGCTGTTGTTAGAACGGCCAATATGAAGCCTGAGTAAATTAACCTGATTACTTACTTCAGAGCTTGATAAGTCAGGATACCCAAGAAGGTTAGAGCTAGTGAGCCAATCAGGTGAAGTAAGGCTGTACCCAAGGCCCAAGTAACTTCGCCACGCTGCATCAGGCCAACCACTTCAGCGGAAAAACTAGAAAAAGTGGTTAAGCCCCCAAGGAAACCGGTAATCACAAAAAGCTTCCACTCAGGAGAGAGGTTTGGATTGTTTCCAAAAAAGGCGATGGCAATACCAATCAGGTACCCACCAACGAGATTGGAAAGCAAGGTTCCCAAAGGAATGATTGAAGCGCTTCCTACAGTTAAGAAATTAAACCCTGCTCTTAAGAGGGCACCGAAACCTGCACCGCAGAAAATTGCAAAAATGGATGGCCACATAATCAGTATTTATTGAATTGAAAAACCCAGCATGCTAATTGAACTCATCTCAATGCCGTCTGTGTAAACTTTGGCATGCTCTCCCTCTTCTTGTAAAGCTAAAGTGTAGAGAGCGGGCCAGTAATGTTCTGCCGTAGGAATGGACATATGGGCAGCCTCACCAAACTTTTCCCAGTCAATGAGAGGTTCATGCTGATTAGCAGCCATCTGCGCAATAAAGAAATCATTAAAGTCTTCTGCCCAGGAATAAGGCTCAGCATCTTCTTGCCAATGAATTGTGCGTAAGTTGTGAACTACGTTGCCACTAGAAAGAATCAGAATATTTTCATCGCGCAAAGGGCGCAATTGCTTGGCTAACTCATAGTGCTCACGGGCTGACTTGGAGCCATCTAGACTCAATTGCACCACTGGCACATCCGCATGGGGATACATATATTTCAGGACCGACCAGGCTCCATGATCTATTCCCCACTCGTTTTCTTCCATCACGATGGGAACATTCAGCAACTCTTGAATACGATCTGCTAAAGCAGGACTACCGGGTGCTGGATACTGAATTGCAAAAAGCGCTTCCGGAAAGCCACCAAAATCATGAATGGTTTTTGGTTTTGGCATAGCGGTAACCCATACACCTCGGGTTACCCAGTGGGCTGAGATGACCAAAATTGCGTCTGGACGCTTTAAGGATTTACCGAGAGCAGTCCATGCCGCTGTAAAGCGGTTGGGCTGTATGGCGTACATCGGACTGCCATGGCCAGCAAATACTGCAGGTTGGCGATGGCTAGACATTAATACTGGTTAACCGAATACGTAACCAGTATGAGCAGCAACTAATGCAAACAAAATAGCCAAGCTAGTAGCTGCGGCCAACATTACAACCAAAGTAATGATCTTTTTATTGATTTCTTCTTTAGATTCGTTATGCCATTCGTTCATGCTAAATCCTCTGTAATTACATTAATTAGTGGGGTAATTATCCACTATCGCCCGCGACCAGCCTTGCGCATCATGCCTTTTCCGCCCCCAAAGCCTGCCTGAGGCCTTCCCGCTGGGCCGGATGGTCCTTTAGGTACTGGTGGACGTGCTGGCGGCTTAGCAAGGACAGGCTTTGCCGGGTTTTTTGGGTCAGGTTTCTTATCGTCAGTCACTTTTAGCTCCTATGGATATCATATTGCCATGATTACTGACTATTCTATCCAAGCCGTCGCTATTAATGCGATTCCCCTCATTTTTGCCATCACCATCCATGAAGCGGCCCATGGTTACGCTGCCCGGAAATTTGGGGACAACACAGCTTACATGCTGGGCAGAGTGAGCCTTAACCCCGCAAAACATATAGACCCAGTTGGGACCATCCTGATTCCCTTGGTATTGATCCTGACTGGATCCCCTTTTTTAGTGGGGTATGCCAAGCCGGTGCCGGTCAACTTCGGACGATTAAGAAATCCCAGAATTGACTCTATTTGGGTCGCCCTAGCTGGCCCTGGATCCAATTTTATTCAAGCACTCATTTGGGCGATATTGCTGATTTTGCTGCTGGGCTTCGGAATTGATGAACGATTTTTAATCTCCATGTCCCAAGCAGGTATTCTCTGGAATCTATGATTATTGGTTTTCAACCTCTTCCCACTTCCACCTCTCGATGGCGGCCGCATACTTTCTAGCCTACTTCCAGCACGCCAATCCATTGCGCTTGGCAAATTAGAGCCCTGGGGCTTTTTTATTGTGCTCGCGCTAGTTTTCACCGGAATCATCGGCAGTCTGTGGATGGATCCCCTAATAGCCCTCTTTAAGTCGGCAATCTACTTTCTAACTATTCCATTGCAGATGCTCTTCTAATTTGGCGGTCAAACCAAAGTCATCATTCTGGAGTATGCTAATTATTCAATGTCTGCAATGTCTGATTATGAAGAAATCCTTACTCACCAATCATTAGAGGTTTGATATGAAATTACAAAAGATTGTTTTAGCAACTACAGCAACAGTCCTCGCAATAAGTGCAGGTTTTGCTTTTGCGCAATTCCAAAAACCTGAAGATGCCATTAAATATCGTCAGAGCGCGTTTACCGTGATGGCCAACTCCTTCGGAAAAATTGGCGCAGTGGTAAAAGGTGAGGCGCCCTACAACAAAGATGAAGTGGCTAAGAATGCCGCTATCGTTGCAACCCTTTCAACATTGCCATGGCAAGCATTTGGTCCTGGCACTGAAGGCGGCAAAGCACAAGCTGAAGTTTGGTCAGATAACGCCAAGTTCAAAGCAGCCTCAGAGAAGATGCAATTGGCTGTAGTGGATTTAAATAAAGCCGCTCAATCAGGCGATCTGGAAAGCATTAAGAAAACCTTTGGTGCCGCAGGTGCGACATGTAAAGGTTGTCACGATGATTTCAAGAAAAAATAATGCTGGAAATGGTCTTACTTGGTGATCAAGTAACCCACTACTACCGCAATTAAGCTTAAGAGCACTAAAGCTAAACCCCGTTGCAAAGCTCCATCTTTGGATGCGCGGCCCAGGTCAGAAGGCAAATAACTTGCCTCCTCGCTTGGGTCGATTTCTTTATCGCCACTGATCATTGGCTTGATGAGATCTTCACCTTTGAATTTCTGGTAATAAATGATGGCAGCAATATGAATGGCAATGAAGGTATAGATCAGAACTGAATTGCTCTCGTGAATCTCAGAGAGGATAGAAACAAGTGAGTTCGATACATATTTTGCTAATGGCCCTTGGAAGGCAATCTCATCATCGACAAATAATCCCGTAAAGACCTGCACACTTAAAACAATCATTAAGGCAAATACGGATAGCGCACCTAAGGGGTTGTGTCCTAAAACGCGTGGCGCTTTACCTTGAAGGTAACTGAATATCTTTTCGCGACTAGGCAAAAAGGATGCGAAGCGTGCATGCGTAGAACCTATAAATCCCCAGATAATTCGGAAGATTAATAACGTTAATACGGTATATCCAAAATACGCATGCCACTCAATTGCATTACCGCCAAGATTCACACTAATTAAGCTTCCGCTGATGCACAACACCAATAACCAGTGAAATACACGGACTGGCAAATCCCAAACACGAATGATTTTCTTCATGTCCCTAGGATACGGCATAAAAATTAGATTTATTTGATCTGAGGCAAGTCTTTTTGGATAATTTTCAATCCTGCACGAAGCGCCTCTTGATAACGCTCACGCTCAGCCTTGATTGTTTCTGCAGTCCATGGAAAAAATCCTTCGCCTGTTTTCATGCCGAACTTACCACTGGCTACACGGTCACTCAAGCACTTAGCAATATTGGGTGAGTTATTAAGGCTTGGATAGATTTTGGTGCCTCCAGCAGCATGCACCTCAAGCCCTGCATGGTCCCGTTGCATTGCTGGCCCCGCTGCAATATAGCGAAAGCCAAAACCAAAACGCACTGCTTTATCAATATCTTCAAGACTACAAATACCTTCGTCGACCATTGAAAAAGCTTCTCTAGACAAAGCATGCTGCAAGCGATTTGCCAAAAATCCTGGTAAATCTTTTTTCACCGTGACCGGCACCATCCCGCATGCAGTCATCAATCTTGACAAACTATCGCCCACCATTGGAGAAGTCTTTGATCCATAAACTACCTCTACACATGGCACCAAATGAGCGGGCATAAAAAAATGCAGACCGATCATGCGTGCTGCAGTTTTTAATCCTTCCGCAATTTCACTAATGGGATAGCTGGTGCTATTGCTTGCTAATACTGCCTCAGGCTTTGCATATTTTTCTAGCTTTGCGAATAACTCTCGCTTGATATCTAAACGCTCCGGCACGCACTCAATTACCAAATCAATATCAGACCAGTCCACTTCTTCAAGGGAGCCTGCAACGCTCAATAAGTGAATGCGACTTTCATAAGCAAGCTCAGTCATAGTGTTAACAAAGTAATCCGGCAATAGGGCTCGGCGCTCTGTAGTGGGCTCGACTACCTGGACCGCACAGCCGCCTCGAGCGCAGACCGCAGCAACGTCCGCACCCATCGTGCCGCCACCGACAATCACTACTTTGGTTTCAGCAGGGGTAAACAACATTACATATTCTCCTAAAGGGGCAGACTTTTCATTGAAAATCCACATACAATGAAGCCATTATTCCAATAAAAAATATAGTGAGACATGATCCCCGTCAATTCGGTGCTACAGGTAGGCCATTTCCCTGAACTAATGCAGTCGGAAATTAATCGACGCTTTAGCCCCACATTCCATCCAGATCCTCAAGCCCCAGCACCAGCTGGTAACTTTGAGGCTATTTTGATTCGATCCAATACTAAGCTGCCTGAAGCCTTAGTCAAGCAGATCCCCAGTATCCGCATGGTTGCCACCTGCGGGGTTGGCTATGACAACCTACCTCTGGCCTACCTTAAAGAGCAAGGCATCAAAGCCACCAATACTCCCGGCGTTCTCAATGATGCAGTCTGCGAACTGGCTATTGGCATGATGCTTGGACTACTTCGCAAAATCCCAGAATCTCAGGAGTTTGTTAAGAGCGGTGCTTGGTCAAAGGCGCCCTTTAAGCTATCAACTACTCTAGCCGGAAAGCGTGTGGGCATTGCTGGCATGGGTCGTATTGGGCAAGATTTAGCAAAACGTCTAGAGCCTTTTAGGGTCAAGATTGCCTATAGTGGCCCAAGCCAAAAACAAGTACCGTACATCTACCATCGAGATGTCAAAGATTTAGCCCAGAATTGCGATGTTCTATTTCTGGCCTGCCCCGCCACCCCAGATACCGACAGGATGGTCAATGCAGCGGTTTTAGAGGCATTGGGCCGCACCGGCTTTTTAATCAACATCGCCCGTGGCAGCGTGGTTCATGAAGATGCTCTTTTAGATGCACTGCAACATAAAAAGATTGCTGGCGCGGCCCTGGATGTTTTCGAGAATGAACCAAACCCCAACACAGCCTTCCTAAATCTTGATAATGTTTTGCTAACGCCGCATATTGGTAGCGCCACCACAGAAACACGGATAGCCATGACCAATCTAGCCGTAGATAATTTAGAAGCCTTCTTTGCAAAACAACCCCTTCTCTCTGAAGTACATCATTAAAACGGAGTCAGCATGACCATTGCTTTACAACCTTCCACCTTGCCAGCAGTGTTATCGACAGAGCAAACACCCTTCAAAGCAGACGGAGAACCGGATGAACAAAAATTACTAAAGCAGTGCAAATGGCTAGAAGCGAATGGCGTAGGTCAGGCGATCTTTGGCACAAACTCCGAAGCAAATTCCATGTCTGCTCCACAAAAAATGCATGCCTTGACCGCCTTAATTGAGGGCGGATTAAATCCAGGTCACATGATGCCTGGTACTGGTGCAACTTCCATTCACGCCACCGTCAATATGACCACTCACGCAGTGAACCATAAGTGCGCTGGCGTATTAATGCTGCCACCTTTCTATTACAAAGATGTCACTGACGATGGTTTGTTTGCTTATTTTTCTGAGGTAATTCAGAAGGTTGGCAGCTCTGCTCTTCAGGTCTATATCTACAACATTCCGCCAGTAACCAAAATCAACCTAAGTCTTTCCTTGCTAGAACGCTTGGCTAAAGAGTATCCAAAAACGATTGTGGGCATGAAAGATAGCTCCGGAGA
>Ga0114959_10001687_pt1 | contig 18950 bp, 16 predicted proteins | sample C_130625_EF_Meta_FD_87317 | JGI IMG/M metagenome (GOLD analysis project Ga0114959, IMG submission 87317) | Freshwater microbial communities from Lake Croche, Canada to study carbon cycling - C_130625_EF_MetaG | ecosystem: Environmental > Aquatic > Freshwater > Lake | place: Lake Croche, Canada...
GCCCTTCCCGGTACGACGACGGCCATTGTCGGCGGAACCGGTTCAGGCAAGTCAACACTGGTGTCGTTGATCTGTCGGCTCTACGACGTGACCGCTGGGTCCATCCGCGTCGACGATGTCGACGTGCGCGACTACGACGCCGAACACCTGTGGGCGTCAGTCGGCCTGGTGCCGCAACGCGGATACCTGTTCTCCGGCACCGTGTCCGACAACCTGCGCTACGGTAAGGCCGACGCGACCGAGGATGAGATGTGGGCCGCACTTCGGGTGGCCCAGGCCGAAGATTTCATCGCCGCGACCCCCGACGGGCTGGGTACGCGGGTGGCACAGGCGGGTATCAACTTCTCCGGCGGCCAGCGCCAGCGGTTGGCGATTGCCCGAGCGGTGATCCGCGCGCCGGCGGTCTATCTCTTCGATGACGCCTTCTCCGCGCTGGACACCGAGACCGATGCCCGGGTGCGTGCGGCGCTGCTCGAATCATCGGCTAGCTCCAACGTCATCATTGTGGCGCAACGGATTTCGACGGTAACGGCGGCCGATCAGATCGTCGTACTCGACGCCGGCCGCGTGGTTGATGTCGGTCGGCACGAGGAGTTGCTGGATCGCTGCGCGGCGTACGCGGAATTCGCCGACTCGCAGACGATGACCGCCGGAGTCGGGCCATGACCGCTCCGCCGATGCGCGGTGCCGTCCGCGCGATGATGACCGATTCCGCCGCAACGCGATCGCGCGACTTCACCGGTTCAGCACGGCGGCTGTTCCGGCGATTGAGTCCACAGCGTACAGCTATCGCCGCGGTGCTCGCGCTGTCCATCGGCAGTATCGTGCTGTCGGCGATCGGCCCACGGGTCCTGGGCCACGCCACCGACCTCTTATTCACCGGAGTCATCGGACGCACACTGCCGGCCGGGATCACCCGGGAGCAGGCGATCGCGGCGGCGCGGACCCGCGGAGACAACACCTTCGCCGACCTGTTGGGCGGGATGAACGTGATTCCCGGCCGTGGCGTCGACTTCAACGCCGTCGGGCGAACCCTGCTGCTGGCCTTAGCGATGTATCTCGTTGCTGCACTTCTCATCTGGGTGCAGGCCCGACTGCTCAATGTCATCGTCCAGCGGACCATCACCGACCTGCGCTCCGAGGTAGAACGCAAAGTCCATCGGTTGCCGCTGTCCTATTTCGACTCACGTCAACGCGGTGAACTCCTGAGTCGGGTGACCAATGATGTCGACAACATTCAGGCCTCGGTGTCGATCACCATCAGTCAACTGTTCACGGCGGTCCTCACCATCATCGCCGTGTCGGTGATGATGGTGACCATTTCACCCCTGCTGGCACTGATCACGGTGTGCACGGTTCCGCTGTCACTATGGGTGACCAGGGCGATCGCACGGCGGTCGCAGAAATTATTCGTCGCACAGTGGGCCAACACCGGCCGGCTCAACGCTCACATCGAGGAGACCTACAGCGGTTTCACCGTGGTTCGTACGTTCGGCCATCGCGCGTCGGCACAGGAACGATTCGGTGAACTCAACGCCGAGGTCTACACCGCGAGTTTCGGTGCGCAGTTCTTTTCCGGACTGGTGTCGCCGGCGACGATGTTCGTCGGCAACCTCAGTTACGTTGCTGTCGCGGTGATCGGCGGCTTCCAGGTGGCGAGTGGGCAGATCACCCTGGGCAGTGTCCAGGCCTTCATCCAGTACGTCCGACAGTTCAACCAACCCCTGACACAGGTCGCGGGGATGTACAACACGCTGCAGTCCGGGGTGGCCAGCGCCGAGCGGGTGTTCGATTTCCTCGACGAGCCGGAGGAATCCGCCTCCGCGCCAGACGAACTCCCCTCCGGTCGCGGTCAGGTCGTATTCCAGAACGTCTCATTCGGCTACTCCCCCGACACCGCAGTGATCGAGGATCTGTCGTTCACCGCTGAGCCAGGTTCGACGGTGGCGATCGTCGGCCCGACGGGAGCAGGTAAGACGACGCTGGTGAATCTGCTGATGCGCTTCTACGACGTGGACACCGGACAGATTCTGTTCGACGGCGTCGATATCCGCAACGTGAGCCGGTCGTCGTTGCGATCCCGGATCGGCATGGTTCTGCAAGATACCTGGCTGTTCGGCGGGACGATCGCCGAGAACATCGCCTACGGTCGACCAGAGGCGACCGAGGACGAGATCGTCGAGGCGGCGCGAGCGGCGCACGCGGATAACTTCATCCGGTCACTTCCGCACGGATATCAGACCCGAATCAGCCACGATGGCGGCAACCTCAGCGCCGGCGAGAAGCAGTTGATCACGATCGCCCGGGCATTCGTGGCCCAACCGCAACTGTTGATACTCGATGAGGCGACCAGTTCAGTAGACACCCGTACTGAGCTGCTGATTCAACAGGCGATGGCTGAATTGCGCAGGAAAAGAACGAGTTTCATCATTGCTCATCGGCTATCCACGATCCGCGACGCGGATCTGATCGTGGTCATCGATGGGGGTCGAATCGTCGAACAGGGAAGTCACTCAGACCTTCTGAGACGACGCGGTGTCTATTGGCGGATGGTCTCGGCGCACTAGAGGCCGGGGCCCTGACTGCGTCCGCCGACCACCTCTGCCATGGCCGCGCGGAGTGTGAATGGCACCGGATTGGTCGGCCTGTTGCCAGCCACCCGGACGCCGGCGGTAAGAAGATGCGGACTTCTGTTTCATGTATTGCCTGCACACATCGTTAAAATCCACTTCACGCCCCTTCGCTGCGGGCGGATTTCTTGATCAAAGTTGCCCGGCGGATTCCTCCGGCCGATGGATAATGGCGCCATGCCAGGAAATGAAATCGATCCCCAACGTGCCCGAGCCGCTCGCGATGTGGTCCGGCAGCATCCGGCCATGACCCTGGCCGCGGTGTCACCGGCCCTGATCGGGGCCGGACTGGTGTGGTGGCTGGTCGGCCCCGGATGGGCTCTCATATTGCTGGCCGGGGCGGCATTCATCGGTGGCCGGGCGCTGTTGCGGAAGCGCTGACCGCATCCGGGCTCTAGCCCGCTCCGGTCAATTTCCGGGTAAGCCCCGGGGGAATTCTCCTGGGCGGACCCGGTATAGGTCCACACCGTCCCGGATGCCACGCAGCCGTCGGGCACCGGCGTAGGACCAACTGAAGCGCTTGTCGTCACCGATCTGCTCGCGGGCGGACTCCGCGACCAGCACTGCCCCGGGGCGCGCGACCGAGGTGACCCGGCTGGCCAGGTTGACCGGGCTGCCGAACCAGTCGCCGGCCCGGCTCACCGCCGATCCGTACGCCACCCCCACCCGCAATTGCGGCAGAAGTTCGTCGGCCTCGGCGGCGTCGACGAGAGCGAGAATGACCTCCAGCAGCGCGCCGGTATCCGGCGAGATGAGCATCACGGCGTCGCCGATGGTCTTGACCAGACGCACCGGCGCGACCAAGACCTGACGGGCGATGTCGGCCAGGCGGTTGGCTAATTGCTCAACGCCCTCCGGCGGTAGCTCCTCACCAAGTCGGGTGAATCCGACCAGGTCGGCGAACGCGCATGCCACCTCGCGCGCACCCGGCAGTGGTGCCCCCGCCCTGCGCTCACTGGCATTGACCGCGCCGGTCTCCACCTCATGACGCAACTGCAGCAGCAGCATGTCCTGGATCATCGGACCCAACATCGGTGCCGCAGCACTAACCAGATCCCTTGTGCCCTTGGCGATCTCGAGTTCGGTGACGCCCGGGTGAAAGACGGGTCCCAATGCGGCGGCGCGCATCACCTCAGCAGCGCGAGACAGACCCTCGGCCAGAACCCGGACGATGGTCAGCAATTGATCCGGATCGATACCAAGCTCAAGGAATCGCTTGATGTGAAGCGCGGTGTCGCCATCGGACCGCATGAACACGGGCGCGTCGGGGTCATCGATCTGGGGCTGTCCGCTGGCGCGCTGGAATCGGTTCAATTCGTCGATGTCGATCCCCACCTGCTCGCTGATCTGCCGCGCCGACAGATACGTGCCGTCGTCGCCGAGCACACGCCGCGCGGCAAGCAGCATCGGCGCGAACGAATGCCGAATCTCCTCGACGGTGATGCCCTGATCGAGCAGCCACCGGATCAACTCGGCGCGCTCACTGCGGTCCTCGCCGGCCAGACCGTCAAGCAAACCGGAGGATTCCAGATCGACGGCGCCAGGGTCGACGGCGCCGGTCATGACACCGGCGGTCGCCGGTCCGCCCAGGGCCGCGCCGCCTCAATCTGGGAACTAAGCGACAGCAGTGTCGCCTCGTCTGAGGGACGACCGACGAGTTGCACCGACATCGGCAGGCTGTTGTCGTCCAGGGCCCACGGCACTGCGGCCGCCGGCTGACCGGTGGCGTTGAAGATCGCATTGAACGGCACCCGGGAGGCCACCATGGCCAGCGTCGCGACCCCACCCCGGTGCTGGTAGCGCCCGATCCGCGACGGACCGGACGCGGCGCACGGGGTGATCACGACGTCGATGTCGTCGAAGATCGACTGGACCCGCGCCGCCAGCGCCGGCTCGGCGGCACGCACCTTCGCGATCTGGCTGTCCGAGATCAATCCGCCTAGGCGGGCGACGGCCCTCGTCCGGGGCTCCAGCCGTTCCGGGTACGGCAACTTCTGTACGTCTTCGTAGACCCCCCGCCACATCCGGGGCAGAACATGGCCGTACAGCGCCCAGGCCGGATAGTCCGGATCACGCCAGAAGACCTCGTGGCCAAGGTCGCGAAGCAGTTTCTCTACCCCGTCGAGGGCTCTCTGTTGCGCCCGGCCGACCCGGCCCACCATGGTCGGAGGCAGCTTGGCGCTCAACGCAATTCGCAATCTGCCCGGTTTGCGTGCCGCCGCTTTGACGAACCCCCCGCGCGGAGCCTTACCGGTGTTGGTCACGTCCAGGAACAGTGCGGCGTCGGCCACCGTCCGGGTTAGTGGGCCGTTGACGCTCAGTCCGCACCAGGCGTCGTCGTGCGGTGCAATCGGTACGCGATCGCGCTGCGGCTTGAGACCGAACAGGCCGCACCACCCGGCCGGGATTCGGATCGATCCTGCGCCATCGGAACCCAGCGCGATCGGCGCCAGACCGGCAGCCACCGCCGCACCGCTGCCGCCGCTGCTGCCGCCGGGCGTGTAGGCGAGATCCCACGGATTGTGCGTGGCGCCGAAGGACACCGTTTCGGTGAACGGCCACAGCATCATCTCCGGGACCGAGGTCTTACCCAGGATCACCGCGCCGGCCGCTCGAAGCCTGCGGACCACCTCGGCGTCGGCGGTGGCGGGCAGGTCGTAGGCACTGGTGCCGCAGGTGGTGAACTCCCCGGCAACGTCGACGTCGTCCTTGATCGCGATCGGCACACCGAGCAGGGGCAGGCGCTCGCCGGCATCGAGCTGCTCCTGGGCCGCTGCCGCCTCACGACGGGCGCTCTCGGCCATTACCACCCGGTAGGACCGCACCTCCCGGTCCAGCCTGGTGATCCGATCGAGGTACAACTCAAGCAGTGCGGGGGCGGTGATGGTGCCCGCCGCGAGCATGCGGGCCTGTTCGGCGGCGCCGGCGAAGGCGATCTCGGTGACGTCCACTCACCGCAGCGTAGCGGTGCCCCGGCCCGGCCGCGCCGGTGACGCACCGCTGCGGTCCGATGTACCGTCACCCGGTGAGCGATTCGGTCGACAGCCATTACGCCACCATCGCGGACTCGATCGGATCCTGACGTCATGGCATGTGTGTTCTGTGAGATCGTGGCCGGGCGCGCCCCGGCGATCCGGGTTCACGAAGATGACGATTTCCTCGGCATACTCGATATCCGGCCGTTCACCCGCGGCCACACCCTGGTGATCCCCAAGTCGCACAGCGTCGATCTCACCGACACCCCGGCCGCGATTCTGGCCGGAATGCTCGCCGTCGGGCAACGCATCGCCCGGGCCACCCGCGCCTCGGGCCTGGCCGCGACCGGCAACAACGTGGCCATCAACGACGGCAAGTCGGCGATGCAGACGGTATTCCACATCCACCTGCACGTGATCCCGCGCCGCGACGGCGACAAGGTGGCCTTCGCCACGGGCATGCTGCTGCGTCGCGATCCGGACCGGGACACCACCGGTCGGATACTGCGCGAGGCCCTGGAACGGCTGCCGTGAGCGCACTCGCCGATCGGGCGCTGCGACTCTTCGCTCGCGCCCACGACACGCTCTACCAGCGCACCGGGGGCCGGATCGGACACCGGATCCCGGGCGCTCCCAACAGTCTGCTGTTGCACACCGTCGGTGCCAAGACCGCTCTGCCGCGCACGAATTCGCTGTCCTACGCCCGCGACGGCGACAGCTACCTGGTGGTGGCCTCCAACGGCGGGGACCGGCGCTCCCCGGGCTGGTTGCACAATCTGAGGGCCGAGCCCAGCGTCGAGATCAACGTCGGCCCACGGCGAATTGCGGCCACCGCGGTCACGGTCGGGGCCGACGACCCGGACTACGCGCGGCTGTGGCGAATCGTCAACGCCAACAACGGCAACCGCTACGACAGCTACCAGGCCAGGACCGACCGGCCGATCCCGGTCATCCGGCTGACGCCCTGAGGCCGGCCCGGCGGGCAGCCTCGGCGAAGACCGCGTCGAGCATCGCCGGGGTGAGTCGTCCGGTGAACATGTTCTGCTGACTCGGGTGATAGCAACCGAGCAACACCAGCCCGGACGGCAACTCCGCCAGCGCGGCGTGGCCGAATTTCGGCTTGGGCGTGAGCTTTTCACCAACCAGACGCAACGCCGCCTGCCAGGCAAATCCGCCCAACGCGACCACCACCCGCACGTGCGGTGAGATCAACCGCCACTCGGCGTCCAGCCACGGCTCGCACGTCGACCGTTCAGCCGGTGTAGGGGCATTGCCCGGTGGTGCGCAGCGCACCGCGGCGGCTACCCGAATTCCGTTGGTCTGCAATCCGTCTGCCGCGTCGACACTGACCGGCGAGTTCACCAGACCTGCGCGGTGCAGCGCGGCGAACAACTGGTCACCGGATCGGTCGCCGGTGAAGACCCGGCCGGTGCGGTTGGCGCCGTGGGCCGCCGGAGCCAAACCGAGCACCAGGATTCGCGGCTGAGCCGCACCCCAACCCGGTGCCGGCCGGCCCCAGTACGGCTGGTCGGCGAAGGCTTTGCGCTTGGCCATCGCGACGTCTTCGCGCCAGTCGACCAGTCGCGAACAGGCGCGACAGACGCTGACGTCGGCGTCGAGGTCGGCAAGGCCGGACACGGCGCCGGCCAGTGCCGCAACCTGCCCGCCGTCGCGGGCGACGGGCGTCGTCGACGTTGCTGGATCACCGGGCCAACCGGACCCGGGCGGCACCGGCGAGTCGAAACGCGCACCGGTGCGCGGGTGAGGGAACTCCACGGCGCGAATCTATGCTGCCTGGAGTGAGGACGTCGCGGTGGCCGGTGCTGCTGATTCTGTCCTCGGCGTTCCTGGCCGCGGCGGGCAACGGCATCTCGCTGGTCGCCTTCCCCTGGCTGGTGTTGCAACGCACCGGCAGTGCCACCGAGGCATCCATCGTCGCCGGGGCGGGAACGCTACCCCTGTTGTTCGCCACCGTGATCGCGGGCACGGCGGTCGATTTCCTGGGGCGGCGACGGGTGGCCATGCTTGCCGACGCGATGTCGGCACTGTCGGTGGCTGCGATCCCGGTGTTGGCGCTCACCCTGGGCATCGGGGTACTGAGCACGGCGGCACTGGCCGGCCTGGCCGCCCTGGGCGCGTTTTTCGATCCGGCCGGCATGACTGCGCGGTTATCGATGCTGCCCGAGGCCGCGCGTCGGGCGAACTGGACACTGGACCACACCAACAGCGTCTATGAGGCAGCCTTCAACCTTGCCTACATCACCGGTCCGGGTATCGGTGGTCTGCTCATCGCCACTCTCGGTGGCGTCAACACCATGTGGGTCACCGCCGCGGCGTTCGGGCTCTCAATCCTGGCGATGATGGTGCTGCGTCTGCCCGGAGCCGATCGGCCCGAACCCGAGGAGCGACCCGACGGCGTGGTCTCCGGCGTGCTCGAGGGCCTGCGCTTCGTCTGGCACAACCGGGTGTTGCGGACGCTCGGCCTGCTCGAGTTGGCCGTCACCGGGTTGTACCTGCCGATGGAGAGTGTGTTGTTTCCCAAGTACTTCAGCGATCGCAACGAACCCGCCCATCTGGGCTGGGTGTTGATGGCGCTGTCGATCGGCGGACTGGTGGGCGCACTGAGTTGGACGGTGCTGTCGCGCATCGCCAGCAAGCGGACCACGGTGCTGACGGCAGTCGCCACCTTCGGGGCCGCGGCGACGGTGATCGCCTTCCTGCCGCCACTGCCGGTCATCCTGGTGCTCTCGGCGATCGTGGGCCTGGTGTACGGGCCGATCGGCCCGATATACAACTCGGTGATGCAGACCCGAACACCGGAGCAGATGCGCGGCCGGGTGGTGGGGGTGATGACGTCGATGGCGTATGCCGCCGGCCCGGTCGGCTTCATGATCGCGGGCCCTCTAGTCGATGCCTTCGGGTTGCGGGTCGCGTTCCTTGCCCTGGCGCTGCCGGTTCTGGCGATCGCCCTGACGTGCCCGTGGGTTCCCGCACTGCGGGAGTTGGACCAGGCCAACCGTTGACAGCCGTCTCGCTACCTAGGATGAACCAGTGCATCCACGGGCGAGCGGACCTGTCGCAGCAAGGCCTGTTGCGCTGCTCGTCAACGGGCCTAGCTCATCCGGAAAGTCGACCCTCTGTCGGGCGCTGCAGGAACGTCTGACTGGATCCGCTGACGACACCACATTCGCGAGTGTCGCGTTCGACGATGTCGTCCTGTTGATCTCGGACACGCTCTTTCCGATCAGTTTCGTGGCCCTCTCCGGTGGAGATATCACCCGCCTGGTGTCACGCAAGCCGCACGATGGCCATGCCGCGTGGGAGTACGTCGACGAGACCCCAACCGCGACCGGTGGCGACGGACACCCGCGGGTGCGACTCGTCCTGCGCACCGACACCCGCCGACTGCTGTCCGGGATTCACCGGGGCTGGGGTGCGCATCTGACACTGGGCACAAGTCTGATCATCGATCACTTCCTCCAGGACAGGGATTGGTGCGATGAGGCCCTAGGCGTCCTGGAGAATTCCGGCGCTCACATCTTCTCAGTCGGGGTCTACTGCTCGGTGCAGGAGCTGGAGCGTCGCGAAGCCTCACGGGCGAACGGCAACCTCGAGGGAAGGCCACTCGGGCTGGCCCGCCGCAGCAACGAACTGTGCCACTCGCACGGCCTGGAGTACGACGTGTCTGTGTGGACCGATCAGCAGACCACCGAAGAGTCGGTTGATGCGATCGTCGCTGCGCTTTACTCTCTACCAAACGGCGCGCCGCGCCCCAGGGGGAACACATGACGATGAACGCGTTATCAGCTCTGATCGACGAACTGGGCGCCGGCGTGGTCGTCACCGACCCGGCGATCCTGGCCTCCTACCGCTACGACTGGGCCAGGGACCCGGACGCCGGTACGCCGCTGGCGGTGGTCCGGCCAACCTCAACCGAGCAGGTTCAGACGGTGCTCCGTTGGGCCAGTGCCCATCGCGTTCCGGTCGTCCCGCGCGGAGCGGGCACCGGACTCTCCGGTGGGGCGACCGCGGTCGACGGCGGGATCGTGCTCTCGACGGAGAAGATGCGCGAGATCACCGTCGACCCGGTCACCCGGACTGCCGTCGCGCAGCCAGGACTGCTCAATGCCGAAGTGAAGAAAGCCGTTGCGGCCCACGGACTCTGGTACCCCCCGGATCCGTCGTCATACGAGATCTGCTCCATCGGCGGCAATATCGCGACCAACGCCGGCGGGCTGTGCTGCGTCAAGTACGGCGTCACGACCGACTACGTTCTGGGCCTGCAGGTGGTGTTGGCCGATGGGACCGCGGTGCGACTTGGTGGGCCGCGCCTCAAGGATGTGGCCGGGCTGAGCCTGACAAAACTGTTCGTCGGCAGCGAGGGCACCCTGGGCGTGGTCACCGAGGTGACATTGCGATTGCTGCCGCCACAGCCGACCACGGCAACGGTGGTCGCCACTTTCGACTCGGTGGAAGCCGCAACGAGTTCGGTGGTCGCGATCACCAGAAAGATCCGCCCGTCGATGCTGGAGTTCATGGATTCCGTCGCCATCAACGCCGTCGAGGACAAGCTGCGGATGGGCCTGGACCGCAATGCCGCAGCCATGATGGTCGCCGCCTCCGACGACCGCGGTCCGGCGGGAGCCCAGGATGCCGAGTTCATGGCTCAGGTATTCACCGACGCCGGTGCCACCGAATGCTTTTCGACGGATGACCCGGTGGAGGGAGAGGCCTTCGTCGCAGCCCGCCGGCTCGCCATCCCGGCGGTCGAAGCCAAGGGCTCACTGCTCCTCGAGGATGTGGGCGTACCAGTTCCCAAACTGGCCGACCTGGTGGGCGGGGTGGCGAAGATCGCCGCCGACGCCGGGCTGATGATCTCGGTAATTGCACACGCCGGGGACGGCAACACACACCCGCTGATCGTGTACGACGCCAGTGATGCCGCGATGACTGCCCGGGCGCACAAGGCGTTCGGCGACATCATGGATTTGGCAATCGCGCTGGGCGGAACCATCACCGGTGAGCACGGCGTGGGCCGGCTGAAGAAACCCTGGCTGGCCGGGCAGCTCGGGCCCGAGGCGATGGAACTCAACCGTCGGATCAAGGCAGCGTTGGACCCCGACGGCATTCTCAACCCGGGCGCGCTGATCTAAACTCCTTGACAGCAGTCGACTGGTGTCGTAGAGATAAGACATGATTGCCGATCTGTCTCATCCTCGGTTCGCGTTGCGCAGCGGCGAGACCTGGGCCGATCCCTGGCCGATGTATGCGGCGCTGCGCGATTCCGACCCGGTACACCACGTGGTGCCGGATAACCCCCAACACGACTACTGGGTGCTGTCCCGGCATGCCGATATCTGGAGTGCCGCCCGCGACCACGAGACCTTCTCCTCCGCGCAAGGCCTCACCGTCAACTACAACGAACTGGAACTCATCGGACTGGCCGACAATCCGCCCATGGTGATGCAAGACCCGCCCGTGCACACCGAGTTCCGAAAGCTGGTGGCGCGCGGGTTCACTCCGCGCCAGGTCGAGGCGGTCGAGCCCAAGGTGCGCGAGTTTGTGATCGACCGCATCGAGCGGTTGCGGGAAGCCGGCGGCGGAGACATCGTCGCCGAGTTGTTCAAGCCGCTGCCCTCGATGGTCGTCGCGCACTACCTCGGGGTGCCAGATGACGACCGCGCACAGTTCGACGGGTGGACCGACGCGATCGTGGCGGCAAGTGCCTCCGGACCGACCGGAGTCGTCAGCGCCGGCGACGCGGTGATGTCAATGATGGGCTATTTCAGCGAGCTGATCGAGCGGCGTCGCCGCGACCCGGGCGACGACACCGTCTCCCACCTGGTAGCGGCCGGCGTCGGCGCAGACGGCGACGTCTCCGGCGTGCTGTCAATCCTGGCATTCACCTTCACCATGGTCACCGGCGGCAACGACACCACGACTGGATTGCTCGGTGGCGCAGTGCAATTGCTGCATCAACGTCCCGAACAGCAGCAACTGCTGGCCCGGCAACCGGAACTGATCGGCGACGCAGTCGAGGAGTTCCTGCGCCTGACCTCCCCGGTCCAGGGACTGGCTCGCACCACCACCCGTGACGTCACGATCGCCGACACAGAAGTCCCAGCCGGCCGGAAGGTGTTTCTGTTATACGGATCGGCCAACCGGGACGAACGGCAGTTCGGCCCCGACGCCGGCGAGTTGCAGGTAACCCGTCGACCGCGGAATATCCTGACTTTCAGCCACGGCGCACACCACTGCCTGGGCGCGGCAGCGGCCCGGTTGCAATCGCGGATAGCGCTGACCGAACTCCTGGCCCGCTGCCCCGACTTCGAGGTAGACGATGCCGGAATCGTCTGGGCGGAAGGAAGTTACGTTCGCCGACCGGTCTCAGTTCCGGTTCGGCTAGCGGGCTAGGTGGCGGGCACGGACTGGCTGGGCTCCCGGCGCGCCGAGGTCGCCGCCGAGCGGATCCTCGATGCGGCGGGCGGTTTATTCGCCGAACGCGAGGTCGCCGCCGTCGGAATGAATGACATCGCCCGCGTTGCGGGTTGCTCGCGAGCCACGCTCTACCGGTACTTCGAGAATCGCGACGCGCTGCACGCTGCTTATGTGCATCGCGAGGCACGAGCGGTGCACGGCCGGCTGGCCGATGTGATCAGCGGGATCACCGAGCCGCAGGAGCGACTGCTGGCCGGATTGACCCATGCCCTGGCCCTGGTGCGCGAAAACCCCGCGCTTTCATCGTGGTTCGCCGGAACACCGATCGGTGCGGAAATGGCTGAGGGATCCGAGGTCATCCAGACGTTGACGGCGGGGTTTCTGCAAACGCTGAACAATGCCGATGATCCCGACCGGCGGGCGCGCTGGCTGGTTCGCGTGCTGACCTCGCTGTTGATCTTCCCGGGCCGCGATGCCGATGACGAGCGAGCCATGTTGGCGGAATTCGTGATTCCACTGGTGGTACCACGGGTCAGGAACGCACCCGGGTAAAGCGGTGCAGGACCCATGCCGCCGGGATCGTCAAGGCCAGAGTGACGGCGAACAGCACCGGCATGGAACCGGTGTACACCCGCCAGTGCAGAACCGCGACCATCGCGAACTCCATCACGATGAGGTGCACCAGGAAGATCTCATAGGAGATCTCACCCAGCCACACCATCGGCCTGCTGCCCAACAGTCGCGAATACGCGCCGCGATCACCCAGGGCCAATGGCGCAACCACCAGTGTCGCGATCACCGCGTAGAACGCGATCTTGACCACGGCCTGCGCCAGTCCGGTCGGCGAGGTTGTCGCCTCACCGGCGATCGGCGTGGCGGCAATGACGTAACACAGCCCCGCCAACGGCACGGCGAGAAACCATTGACACCGGCCGCCCATCGCGGCCAGCACCGTCAGCATCATCCCGCCGACGAACCACGCGAGATATCCCGGCAGCCACAGCCTGGCGCCGTCGGGGAGGAAATCGACGGTGTGCACCAGCACAATCCACGCCGGGCTGATCAGTGCCAGGCCAACCAGGCCCGCCAGCAAAAGACCTGGCCTCCATCGCCGCCGACACAACACAACAAGTAAAAGGTATGCGATGACCGGCAGGGTTACGTAGAACGCCACTTCGACTGCCAGACTCCACATCTGGGTCAGACCCTGGTGTAAATGAGCGAACAGATAAGAGTCGGTGTAGATCTGCGTCAGAGTGAGATTACGCAGCAGACCATTCCAGGAGTGACCGGGATTCGGCCCGGCGTCGTGAAAGTGATAGATCAGGTACGCGGCCAACACCGTCACGACATAGGCGGGCATGATCCGCCGTACGCGGTGTCGCGCATAGCGGCGTAATGACGGCGCCGTCGCGCCCGCGGCGGCGACGTTGACCCACGGGCCAAACAACAGGAAACCGGACAGCACGAAGAAGATCGGCACACCGATTTCCATGCGCGAGTAGAGCAGTCCGACGTATCCGTGGGTGTACTTGCCGGTGGTGTAGGCCGCGTGGGTGGCGACCACCAGAATCGCGGCAAGCGCGCGCACACCGGTCAGCGACGGGACCCGGCTGACCTCGGCTGCAGCCCCGAGTCCGCCGCGGTCGACCGAACCGGTGGCCGTCATTTCGCTGTGCGGCGCGGCTTCCCGCCCGGCGGCCGTGAACCGCGCGCATCGTGTGGCTGTTTGTCGCGGTCAGGTTTCAGGTCGATTAGGATGCCCGAGATCCGGGTCTTCTCAAGGGCTTTGAGGGTCGACGTGGGTAGCTTCGCCGGCAGTTCAACCAAAGAATGATCGGTCTTGATGGTGATATGCCCGAAGTCGCTGCGATTGAGATTGCCTTCATTGGCAATCGCGCCGACGATCGAACCGGGACCGACCTTGTGCCTCTTGCCCACCGCGATGCGATAGGTAGCCAGGTCGTCGCGGGTCCGTCGCGGTGTCCGCTCCCGATCCGGCTGTTCATCGCGTCGCTGGCGTTCGGCCATCGGCGGCGGCTCGGTCATCAGGAACTCGGCACCGTCGCGGGACTGCAGAGCGAGTGCGGCGGCGATATCACCCATCGGCACATCGTTATCGCGCTCGTAGTCCTCGATCAGACGACGGAACATGTCGAAGCCGGGCGCGCGCAGTGCCTCGGTGATCGAGTCGCGAAACTTGGTCACCCGCTGGGCGTTGACGTCTTCGACGCTCGGCAACTGGATCTCGACCACCTGCTGCCGGGTCACCTTCTCGATCGACTTGAGCAGGTGCCGTTCCCGGGGTGAGACGAACAGCAGCGCGTTTCCGGACCGGCCGGCACGGCCGGTCCGGCCGATCCGGTGCACGTAGGACTCCGGGTCGTGCGGGATGTCGTAATTGAGTACATGTGAAATGCGCTCCACATCAAGGCCTCTGGCCGCAACATCGGTGGCAACAAGGATGTCGATACTGCCGTCTTTGAGTGCGGCGATGGTGCGTTCCCGCTGCGCCTGCGCGAAAGCGCCGTTGACGGCGGCCGCGGAGAATCCACGGGCACGCAGCTTTTCGGCCACCTCCTCGGTGGCCTGTTTGGTGCGAACGAAGACGATCATCGCCTCGAACTGCTCGACTTCGAGGATTCGGGTCAGCGCGTCCATCTTGCGCGGGCCGGCAACCTGGATATACCGCTGGGTGATGTTCTCGGCGGTGGCGGTCTTGGACTTGACGGTGACCTCGACCGGGTCATGCAGGTACTTGCTGGTGATCTTGCGGATGGCCGGTGGCATAGTGGCCGAGAACAACGCGACCTGCTTATATTCGGGCGTGCCGGACAGGATCCGTTCGACGTCCTCGGCAAAACCCATCTGCAGCATCTCGTCGGCCTCGTCGAGCACCAGATAGTCGAGGTGCGAGAGGTCGAGTGTGCCGCGTTCGAGATGATCGATTATCCGGCCCGGCGTACCGACGACGATATGCGCGCCGCGGCGCAGACCGGCCAACTGCACGGTGTAGGACTGGCCGCCATAGATCGGGAGCACGGAGATCTTCGGCATATGCGCGCCATAGCGGCTGAATGCTTCGGCGACCTGTAACGCCAGTTCCCGGGTGGGTGCCAGAACTAGTGCCTGGGTGTTGCGACTGGCGGTATCGATACGGGACAGGATCGGGATCGCAAACGCGGCGGTCTTGCCGGTGCCGGTCTGAGCCAGGCCGACCACGTCAGAACCGGCAAGCAAAGCCGGGATGGTGGCCGCCTGAATGGGCGATGGCGTCTCGTAGCCGACATCGGCCACGGCCTGCAATACCGCGGCGGGTAACTGCAGGTCGGCGAAAGTGTTAGCGGGTGCGACCGCGGCGTCGGCCGAGCCGTCTTCGGGGAATGTCATTGCACTGGGAGTCTAGTGCCTGCGCGCGTGGCAGTCGGTTCGCCGCCTGCCCGGCCGGTACCGTGCTGCGGTGTGTGGAATCGGCTGATGGCACCGGCAGCGGTCTGTGCTGTCGTCGCCGCTCTCGCGGGTTGCAGTTCCGGGGACTCGACAGCGTCCAAGACACCGCTGCCCACGATCACGCCGTCGAGCACCGCAACCGCAAGCCCCGCACCGGAAAAGCCGTCCAGCCAGGTGCCACCGCCACCACCGCCCGCACCTCCGCCGCCGGACCCGTGCACAGTCAACCTTGGCTCACCCGAGATCACCCGCGCGGTCTCCGGATTGCCGCGCGACCCGCGCAGCCAGCAGGGCTGGAACCCCGAACCACTGGCCGGAAATTACAACGAATGCGCCCAACTGTCGGCGGTCATCGTCAAGGCAAACACCAATGCCGCCAATGCCAACACCCGGGCGGTGATGTTCCACCTCGGCAAGTTCATTCCCACCGGTGTGCCAGACACCTTCGGGTTCAACGGGATCGACAGCACGCAGAGCACCGGTGACACCGTTGCACTGACCTTCGCCGGCGGCATGGGCCTGCAGAGTGTGGTGAAATTTCGCTGGAACGGAGCCGGCGTCGAGTTGATCGGCAACATCGGCTGAGCCGTTCGGGCCGCTAGAGTCTGGGCGCCTAAAGTCTGGGCCCCCAGAGTCTGGACCCCTAAAGTCTGGGCCATGGCGACACTGACCGATCACCTGGCGGCCATCGTCGGAGCCGACCACGTCAGCGTCGACCCCGATGTCCTGGCGACCCGCGCCACCGACTGGACCGGTCGCTATCGGGGCAGCGCCAGCGCTCTGGTGCGACCGGGCAGTGCCGACGAGGTCGCCGCCGTGGTGCGGACCTGCCGGGATTCCGGAATCCGCGTCACCGTGCAGGGCGGGCGCACCTCACTGGTGGCCGGAACCGTCCCCGAACACGACGACGTGCTGCTGTCCACCGAACGGCTCACCGACGTCGGCGCGGTGGACGTCGCCGCCCGCCGCATCCGGGTGGGCGCCGGGACGACCCTGTCCGCGGTGCAACAGACGGCGAGGTCGAAAGACCTGCTTTTCGGCGTGGATCTGTCCGCCCGCGACTCGGCCACCATCGGAGGCATGGTCTCGACCGATGCCGGTGGCCTTCGCACCGTCCGCTACGGCACGATGGGTGATTCCGTGCTCGGGTTGGACGTCGTACTGCCCGACGGGTCGGTGGTGCGCCGGCATTCCACAGTCCGCGCGGACACCACCGGATATGACCTGGCGGCACTGTTCGTGGGAGCGGAAGGCACCCTCGGCGTGGTGACATCGGTGGATCTTCGCCTGCACCCGATACCCGCATACCGGGTGACCGCACTCTGCGGGTTCGCCGACCTCGAGTCGCTCGTCTCGGCCGGCAGCACCTTCCGCGAAATCGACACCATCGCCGCGCTCGAACTCATCGACGGCCGCGCCGTCGCCATGGCAGCCGAGCACCTGGGATTGCCGGTGCCGGTGCGTGGCACCTGGCTGCTGCTGGTGGAACTGGCCGCAGATGACGACCAGACCAGCCGGTTGGCCGACGCACTAACCGTTGCGCTGGTGTGCACAGAACCCGCCGTGGGCGTCGACACCGCCACCCGGCAGCGGCTCTGGCAGGCCCGGGAGTCAGTCGCGGACGTGGTGGGATTGTTCGGCCCACCAATGAAATTTGATGTCTCACTTCCGTTTTCGTCAATACCGTCGTTCGAGAGGGACGCCGGCAACCTGCTCCGCCGGTACGCGCCGGAATCGATGCCGGTGCTGTTCGGCCACGTCGGCGAAGGCAACCTGCATCTCAACGTGCTTCGTTGTACAGGCGAGCAGGAAGCAGAGATCTACCCCGAGATGATGAAACTCATTGCGGCCCACGGCGGCAACGTCAGCTCCGAACACGGCGTCGGCAGTCGCAAACGGGCCTACCTGGCGATGTCGCGCACACCCGAGGACATCGCGGCGATGCGAACCATAAAAAACGCGTTCGACCCGACCGGCTACCTTAATCCGGCGGTGCTGTTCGGCTGAGGTTGTTCGGCACCGGTTGTTGTGCCGCAGCATTCTTCGATGATCCGCCGACCAGAAACATGGCGGCTACAACTCCGAACAGCGCTACGAAAGCGGGCAGCAGGATCGACTGAGACATCGCAGTGGCGAACGGCTCGTGCAGGAACGCCGGTAGGTTCGCCATATCGGACTGTGCGGCACCCGGCGCGCCAGCCGTAACTGGAGGTAGTTCGGCCGTGACGCGAGCCGACATGAACGCGGCCATGCTGGCACTGCCGAGCACCGAACCCACCTGCCGGTTGGTGTTGTACACCCCGGAACCGGCGCCGGCGAGTCGCGCGGGCAGGTTGCGGGTAGCAGTGGCGCCCAACGGAGCCCAGATGAACGCCATACCCACACCCATGGCACACAGTGGCAACATCAGCCGCCAAATCGGAGTGCTCGGGTTCATCTCAATCGACAGCCAGAGCAACGCGATCGCCAGCGTCGAGAAGCCGAACCCGATGATCGGCCCCGGTTGCGAGCGGTCAACTAGCCGGCCGACGAACGGTGCCAGTACGCCGGAGGCGACAGCCATCGGTGCGGTCAGCAATGCGGCACGGGTCGGGGTCAGGCCGTACACCGATTGCGCATAGAACATCACCGGCAGGATCATCGCCGTCACCGCGAACGCGATGACAGCGATACCGACATTCGCCAGGGTGAAATCGCGGTCGCGGAAGATCTCCAACGGGATCAGCGGCTCATTGCGGTTGACCGACTGCCAGTAGACGAACGCGGCCATGGCTCCGATCCCGCCTGCGATAACCGCCCAGATCCAGGGCTCCCACTCGTGGGTCTGACCCTCCTGCAGACCGAACACGATTCCGAACAGACCGATGCCCGACAGCGCCACCCCGAGGACATCAAAGCGATGGGGGTGAGTGGGCAGGGTCGGCACCAGCCACACCGCAAGTGCCACACCGATGATCCCGATCGGAACATTGACGAAGAAGATCCATGCCCAGCCGAGGTGGTCGACCAGGACACCGCCGGCCAATGGGCCGACCAGCGTGGCCACACCTGCCGTGGCACCCCATGCGCTCAACGCAACCCCGCGCCGGTCCGCCGGAAAGATCCGGGTGATCGTCGACAGGGTCTGCGGGGTGAGCAGTGCCGCTCCGATCCCCTGCACCACCCGCGCGGTGATCAGCATGCCGATCGAGCCGGATAGCCCGCACCACAGCGATGCCAACGTGAAGACCACCAAGCCGGCGATGTAGAGGTTCTTCGGGCCGAACCGATCGCCGAGCCGACCAGCCAGCAATAGCGGTACCGCGTAGGCCAGCAGGTAGGCGCTGGTCACCCAGATGATGCTGTCGTAGCTGCTGATATTGAGCGCAGCCATGATGCTCGGGTTGGCCACCGCGACGATGGTCGAGTCGACCAGGATCATGAAGAAGCCGACCAGCATGGCCCATAACGCGAGCCA
>Ga0114959_10001690_pt1 | contig 18938 bp, 18 predicted proteins | sample C_130625_EF_Meta_FD_87317 | JGI IMG/M metagenome (GOLD analysis project Ga0114959, IMG submission 87317) | Freshwater microbial communities from Lake Croche, Canada to study carbon cycling - C_130625_EF_MetaG | ecosystem: Environmental > Aquatic > Freshwater > Lake | place: Lake Croche, Canada...
ACGGCAAGGAAGCCAGACGTAAGCGGAACCCATTCAGGGAAGAGATTGCCCAGATAAGGAGGTTTGCCCCTGATATCGTTTTTTTTGGCCCCTCCCACCCCACCTTTTTTGAAGAAGAATTGGCTAGCCGGCTTCAGAAACAGAAAATCGGTGGCTTTGTTCTGGACGAAGGGAAGTGGTTGTCTGAAAGCATCGTGGATCCCTTCGAGATGAGCCGGCGCTATGATCTCAAGGTGCTGATGCGTTTGGGGGATGCGGAACCGGAACGAAATCGTAAGGCGGCCGAAAACATACTGGGGCGCCCGGTCGAGGTTTCTCAGTGGATGCTTGAAGTAACTGAGGGGCCGCTTGTCCCGAAAATCGCTGACGGCGATTCCTTTATCGTGGTAAACCCCTCCCGACGAGTGGGAGACTACTTCCAGGGATTGGGGGATGAAGGATGGATCAGGGAATTGGCCATTCTCGAGCAGTGCGTGTCGGAGCGCTTTGTCTTTGTCGGTACTCCGCCCGAGGCGGCATCTAATACCAGAATCCACGCTGCACTTCCTGGCCGTGACCGGCATCTTGATCTCACTGGGAAGTTAGCCAATCTGACTGAACTGACCCGAGTCATTGCGTCATCAGGGGGATATGTAGGCAAGGACTGTGGCGTGATGCATCTGGCATCTTCCATGAAGAAGCCGATCGTTGCCGTATTTGGAGGAGGGCATGGCAGAAGATTTTTCCCCACGGGAAAGCGTGCCGCCGTGTTGACGGTGGATGTTCCATGCAGGGGTTGTGACTGGCGATGCCATCTTCCCGAGCCGCTGTGCGTGAGGGATCTCGAGGATGGATGCGTTGCCAACGCATGGGAGAGGATCAGGGCCTTGGATGGTGAGGTCACTTTGGTTGTGGAACAACCAATGAGCGCCAAGGGTAGAGAGATCATTCTAAATCAGCCGCAGGATGATTATCCTTCCAGAGTACATGCTCTCAAGAAGGATCAACTACGGAGGGAGAGGAGTGATGCATTAACGCCAATCCACCAAAAACTCCTCAAAAAACTCTTTCCGAAGCCGTGAAAACTAAGGGCTACTTTCTGCAGAAATAGATGCGGCGTTCATTGGTTGCGAGCGGATGAGAGGATGAGATCGGCGGTCTGAGCACTAAGCGGGAAACGACTTCTGGTTTGAAGTTGGTATCCGTAATGATTTCAACTTCAAAACCTGTGGCGCTCAGTCTCGCGATGAAGTCATCTCCATACATCCTGACATGATCCTTCTGGCCAAAACGCTTTTCCCGCTCTCCCTCCGATTTCACAGAGGGATCTTGATCGGTCACTGCGGGAGGATCCATCTGAGGAACCGAGAGGATGGCAACACCCCTTGGACGAAGAATGCGGTGAAGTTCCCTCATTGCGGCAAGATCGTCCGGCACATGCTCAAGCACATCGCAAGCAATCACGATATCGTAAGAAGAGTCCTCAACAGTTGGCATGGCGCTCATGTCGAGCTTGAGGTCGCAGTCCCCCCTGTCGAAGTCGGCCGTTGTATATTTTCTGGAAATATTCCTGATGCGCTCTCTCAGTTGGCGCTCGGGTGCAAAATGCAGGATGTCCTTGCCCTGCAGAAGATACGGCTCCGATAAGTCGGTGCGATTGCTTTGGCCATTCAGGGTAGCAGTGAATAATCGGTGTCGCACTTGGCTTCCACATTCCGGGCATACGGTCTCGGGGTGCCAGTGATCATCCGTAAAAGCTCTGCCTTCCCATCCACAGATGTTGCATTGGACTCCGGCCACTTTCAGACTTTGCAGTAAATCTGCCTTCTGACGCCGGGACCGCAGGTCATACCACCAATTGCCCAATGTTTTTCGCAGAGTTAAAGGAATCAACTGTTTCATGAAGAGCTGTTGGGGTGATGCTGATAGTGTAAAGATGCACGATAAGACACAAAATCCTGAGTTTGTGACAACAGATTCGTGGAAGGTCTGGTGCGATGCGTCCTACTGGAGCAACGAGGGTCCCTCCGCTTCGATGGACTTTAAGGCAGGTGATGTGGTTTTTTGCAAGATCGATGAAGTTACCCGATTCTTTGAGCGACTGAGGCTAACGCGAAAGAAGATCATTCTTGTGACGGGGGAGGGGGATCTTCCGTGTGATGGTGTTAGGCAAGCGTATCTGCCTTCAAATGTGATTCATTGGTTTGCAACAAATGTTACCCACCCTCATCCAAGGGTAACGGCATTCCCTCTAGGGCTTGGTTCGCCTCGATCGTCTACCACTCTAACGGCCTACGAAATAGCTACCGCAAGGAATTCAGGGATAGTCCGAGAACGTAATCTTTATGCCAACTTCCGAACAGATACGAATCCCGCCGAGCGACAGGCGCCCTACCATCACTTTCAGGAAATATCCTCGAGTTGTGACTGGCTGACCTTTGATCAACCGCTGGATAGGGGGTGCAATGAGAAATTCCTTGAGGCGCTAGTCAGTCATCGCTTTGTCCTCTGCCCTCCTGGTAATGGAGTGGATACCCATCGGATGTGGGAATCCTTACTGGCGGGTGCCATCCCGGTTGTGATGAGATCTCCCGCCATGAAGCCGTTTAGTGATCTGCCGATTCTCTTCGTGAATGACTACCGTGAAGTCACCAACGAACTGCTAGAAACTGCATGGAATGAGATCAGAGCACCATCTCCTCCACACTTACTGATGTCTGAATCATATTGGACCCAGATTATCCGAGCAAAACAGGGTGAGATTCAGGGGGATGGATTAATGAGATGGAGGTCGTGGATTGCTGAATCAGCAAATTACGGCAGCGAGATGATCTCGCGACGCCTCAGAATTACTGGGAGGGCAAAGTGAAGCTCTCCATTATCATTGCTGCTTACAATGCGGAGGAATTCCTAGAGGCAACGATTCTCAGTGCGGTAAAAATTACACCTCCTGCGCTAGAGGTTATCGTTGTTGATGATGGAAGCACAGATCAGACATCTGCCATCTGTGCCTCTTTCGGGAATAAAATCTGTTACCGGCGGGTGAAAAACGGCGGGGTATCGCGGGCTCGGAATATAGGGGCGGCAATGGCGACCGGGGAGTGGTTGCTCTTCCTTGATGCCGATGACCTTCTGCTACCCGATGGGCCTGTAACCCTAGTGACTGCAGCTGAAAAAAGTGAGGCTGATATGGCATACGGAATGGTCAATGAAAGGCAGGAGCCTCCCAAAGAACCCCGAATCACAGGAATGGGGTATGCGGAGGGAAAGGCTCCGTTTCCTGCAATCCAAAACTATGGGCGCTGTGCCATAATCACTCCGGGATCTGCCATCATACGAAAAGAACTGCATGAGCGGATCGGAGGTTTTGTTGCCGGGTATGAACCAATGGAGGACCGGGATTATTGGATCAAGGCGGGGATGCTGGCGACATGCGCTTTTGCAGCGACTGTGGTGCTAGACAAGATCTGGCGAAGAATCTCGGCCGGCAAGATGCACGAGAAGCGCATCTGGAATGGATGGCGTTCACGGATGGCATTGCCCGCATGGTGCAAAGAACATGATGTGGCGTGGCCGGAGATGCTACCTCGTGATGATAGGACTCTTCTTGAGCGGTCGGTGAACGAGGCCGTGCACTACGGATGCTGGGGGCTCGTTGGAGTTCTTCTCAGCGAATGCCGTAAATCCACAGTGAGGACATTCTGGACTACCAAGGCTGCTTTGGAGTTTTACCTGAGAGGTGGAGAGCGTATAAATCCGTCGCCAACATGGCTTGGAAGCAACCAATAATTAGCATGAGTAATAGTAAAAATGAATCCACGAGCCGATTGCATCATCTTGATGCTATCAGGGGGATTGCAGCGCTGAGCGTGCTCTTGGGGCATGTCTACTTATCCGGCTATGATACGCGTTGGAATACGATGCTGCTGAGGCCTGCCGTTACTGTTTTCTTCATCCTCAGTGGATATGTCCTCAGCAAGTCCCTAATGAATTCGAGCGGTCATCCATTGGCTGGTTTCTTGAGTTATTGCATACGCCGATTCTTCCGATTGTATCCGGCTATTTTCGTTACGGTGATATTCGCAGCGGTACTTACGAAATTTTATGTGATTCCTTCGCCTCAGACGGATGTTACCCCGTGGTTTTCAAAAAATATCTTTAAGGCCACTACTATTCATGGACTCTATGAGTATGTTGGGTCGCTACGATTATATTATATGCGATTGGATCCTGTCTTCTGGACGCTACAGGTCGAATTTTTCTGTTCGTTTTTTCTGCCCCTATTGGTGTGGCCAACCAAAAACAATATTGTATTCAGATGGGCACTGCTACCTGTTTTAGCAGGCATCAAGTTTTTTTATCCCTGGAAGCTTTGTGGTTTTCCGGGATTTCTCTTTGAATTTTACCTAGGATACCTTGCTTGGACCTTGTTTCCTCAGCTTTCAAAAATTGATCAAAAGACCACAAAGTTGCTGATATTAATCCTGTTCATTGCGATTTATTTATGGATGTTATTTATGGATGCTTCTTTGGTTACATTAAGATCATGTATGCTGGTTGCTGCCTTTATCGCAATATTGGGGCCGTGCAACTGGGAGAACCTTAAATCCGCTCTCCGGGTACCGCCACTTCAGTTTTTTGGAAGAATCTCATACAGTCTCTATCTGATCCATTTGCCGATCTTAATGTTCTGCTGGTCCATGATCTGGGGTAAGGGATGCATGGTTTGGAATAAAAGCTTTTCGCCAAACATTCTGGCCTTCGTGGTTTTACTCATTACCGTTCCACTTGCAATCCTCTTAGAGCGCTTTGTGGAGCAACCCCTCAATAAGTTGGGACACAGGCTTTCCGGAGGTCTTGAAGGAGCGCTTAAGGGATGGATGCTCAGGTTCAGATAAAGGGGTGAATCCATACTTTACCGTTATCACTCCCTCTTGGAACCAAGGGGAATATCTCGGTGAGTGCATTGAATCGTTGTTGAAACAGGGTGATGATGACTTTGAGCATCTGATATTTGACAACTGCTCCACGGATTCTACTGCCAGAGTGATCGCACCATATCCTCATGTTCGCTGCGTCGTTGAGCGCGATAGGGGGCAATCGGATGCGATCAACAAGGGGTTCCTCGCGGCAAAGGGAGAAATCATCTGCTGGCTTAACAGTGATGATGCTTATCCAGAGGGCCTTTTCCGACGATTAAAAGAACTCTTTACCGATCCCACTGTGGACGTAATTTTCGGTGATGTTCTCCAAAAAAACTATGATGGTAGCGAGGACGGTCTTGCACTGGCACGTTTTGAAAAACGTGAAGATCTGGTGCGGTGGTGGAGTCGCGATGTGAAACTACACCAACCGGCAATCTTCTTCCGCCGTAGCGTGAGGGAGAATATTGGGTTTCTGAACGAAGCCCTTCATTACACCATGGACTACGAATACTGGTGGCGCATGTCGGAGAAGCACCGCTTCCAGTATGTTCCAGAGGTACTGGCTATCCAGCATCGCCAACCTGAATCCAAGACGATCATGGCGTGGCATCGGGTGATGGAAGAAAGGGAGAGAATTTTTTCCCCTTACCAGCAGATGCTTGGGGAAGATCCGGGCAAGCTCTCCAAGGAAAGAAAACAATCTCTGGCGCGTCTCTACATTACCATTGCTTGGTCGGTTGTTTCCTCTGACCGTGCCGCTGCCAGAAAAAACTATCTCAGGGCTTTCAAGGAGGATTTTCGCGAGGCCTTGAAGCCTAAACAGATCGGCTTGATTAGAAGGATGGCTATTCCATGAAGGTCTGCATCCTTATCAGCACTTTTGAGAAATTCAGGCGCTTGGCCGAGTGGACTGCGGGGCGCATTGAGGAGGAGTGGAAGGATCATCCCCCGATTTTCTATGCGGGGCTTGATGCCGACGGAGGCCCAAGTCTCGGGTTCCACGGCGAGCCCTCCGACTGGATGAGCGTGAATCTGGATGCCGTGATGAGACTTCAAGCGAAGGATTACACGCATGCCTATCTGATCCTCGATGATCATCCTCCGGTGGGACGCTGTAACGAGAGTTTTCTGAATGAGGAGCTACTGCGTTTAGCATCTGAACTCGATGCTTCATACATCGGTCTTCTTGGATATGGGCAGCATAGAGAAACCAAGGGGGATATTTTAGGAAAGGAAGCTACCCATCTCGAAAAGAGTGACCTCGACTACCGATGGAAGTTTTCCCTTCACCCTGGTCTTTGGAAGCTTGCGTCCTTGGAAAGCATTCTTCGGGTGCGTTTGGATCTTTACCAAGGGGGGGGGAGATCTCCTTGGAACTTTGAGCGGCATCGGGATGAGTTGGAGTTTAGTCAGAGGTTCGGAAGCTACCGTGTGCATGGTGCTTCTTCCGTTGCAGGAGGGGTTCTATCCAAAATCAGTATTGCAGTTAAGGCTTGCCGGCGATTTGTGGCTGATTGTGCTCTTTTTGCAGCAAAAGCCACGGGAGGGAAAGCGGCTCGAGATGAGGCTGAGATCCGCAGCATGTGGCTTTACGGTCACTATCAAGGCCCCTATCCGATCTTCTGGAGCGGGTGCATGCGGCAGGGGTGCGTGAATCAGGATTTCGAGAGATGGGTAACCCGCTACGGGAGCAAGAACTTTCAATCCTCATGGAATGGGGTGAAGGCGGATTGTTCGCTGGAATAGTTATACCGATAAGGATTCGATTCTTGATTCAATGATTGCCGCAGTTCGCAAATCCGTCCGCTCGCTGTTGCGATCCGTGGGGCGAGTTATGATCGCTCCGGTTGTAGTTGCTGCGGCAAGGAGGCCCGATGGTGATGAGTTGCCCGTATCGGTTCATCTCTTGGTATCTTCCAAGACATGGAAGATGGGACTGCTGGCAGCTCTGAGCCTTGAGCATTTTTCGGGCAGGAGATGGAAAATCTTTATCCATGAGGATGGTTCCGTGGATGCCAAGGCGCGGTCCCAGATCAAGGCCAAGGTGCCTGGGGTGAGGTTTGTCTCCAGAAAAGAGGCTGATGAGGTAACGGAGAAGTTGCTGGCAGCTTATCCTGCCTGCCGACGGAACCGAGGCCGTCATAATCTCTTTCTCAAGTTTTTTGATCCCATTGCCTTTGCGCCCGGCCACAAATATCTGATTCTGGACGCTGATCTCTTTTTCTACCGCCGACCGGATCTGCTTTTGGATTGGGCCGAAGGAGATGAGAGGGCCTGTTATTACAACAGGGACTACAAGGAAGTGTACGCGCTCCCGAGAGAGGACATCGAGAGAGTGACGGGGGTGCGACTCTGGGAGTGCTTTAACAGCGGTTTGGTATGCATCTGCCGGGATGCGATCAATCTTGATCTCGGGGAGAGACTTCTCACGGTCTTCGAGTCGGAGGCCCCTCATCCCCAGTTCTTCGAGCAGACTCTCTACGCCCTGTGTGCCTCGGCTTTCAATAGGGGTGGCCCATTGCCTCCGGAGTATGAGATCACTTGGAATATCTTTCGGCGACCTGATTCCATCTGCCGGCATTACGTGGGGCCAGCAAAATTCGATCATCTCTATTTTGAAGGGCCAGCAACCCTCTTCTGGCTTATGACATTGCCCAAGCTCCGCTTTTCTGTTTCCAAAGAGGTCTGATTTTATGGCTTATCTCAAAAACTCCCTAGCACCATCGTTTCATCCCGGATTCTGGATCAAGACCGCGCTCCACCTCCTGACACCCGGAGGCTTCGGCTACATCCGCAAGCTTCGCAAGATGCAGGACGCTGCTTATGTGCATGAGCGCGACAAGCACGAGGTCCGCAAGAAGCATCACGGAGAGGGGGGATGGAAATCCGAAAAAGACGGGGATGTCCTGAAGCGTGACTACGCCAGCTACGAGGAATACGTGACTCATCAGAAGCAGAAGCTCGATGAGATGCTGAAGATCAAGGGAGGATTCAGCAACTGGGATATCTGCGAGTATCGGTTGAAGTTCTACTCCCGCTTCAAGCATCTGAAGGGACTCTTGCCAAAGGATGCCGCTATTGTCTGTTGTGGAGCACGTCAGGGTACCGAGGTGGAGGTGCTCCATGATCTGGGCTATCGCAATGCTTACGGGATCGATCTGAACCCGGGACCCGACAACCGGATCGTCCGCGAGGGCGATTTTATGAAGCTTGCTGCTCCAGACGACTCACTCGATCTTCTCTACACGAACTGCGTCGACCACTCCTTTGACTTGGAGAAGATGATCGATGAGCATTCCCGTGCCCTGAAGCTCGATGGATTCCTTCTGTACGACATGGGAATAAACATGGAGAAGGGAGCCGGTGGTCCCTTTGAGGCCGTCTCTTGGGACAGGACCGAGGATCTTGTGGTGCAACTCCTCGGTAAGTTCGAAAAACTGATCCGTGCGGAACGCGATGAGAACTTCGGGGGACAATGGCTTTGGGTGCTCCTAAAAAACAAAAATTAGCTATCTTTTGAAGCCCATGAGATTAATAGACATTATCAGAAGAAGGACTCGAAAATATTTGAGGATGTTTTTTGGTGATGGCTTGTTTAAAAAAAACTTATATCAAAAACTGCTTGGTTATGTGCTGAAGGAGGATGGTTTGGTCGAGGAGAATTGCTGGGGTATGAATTTAAGGTATCGCTTTGACTCTCTTCCTGGCCGTTGCGTCTTTTTGGGGGGGGTGTACGAAGAGAAAGATTTCTCTTTCTGCTTGGATTCCATCCGTGCTGTCAAAAATCCGGTATTGATTGATGCGGGGGCAAACGCGGGTTTTCATTCTATGAGATGGTTGCAAAGACGTGAAGACCTTCATTTGGTTGCCATTGAGGCAAGCCCAGAAACAGCAACACTTCTAAGTCAGAACATTGCGCAGAACGGATTTGGATCAAGATGCCAAGTAAAACAACTGGCTCTCGGGGATAAAAATCAAGAAGTGGAATTCATATTAAGCAGGGATGATGCATTCAGCAGTTTGTTTGCCAATAATCGTACTCCCGAAAAAGAAAGGGTCCGGGTAGCCATGAGAACTTTGGATCAAGTCGTGGAAGAGATTCGCCTCAGCAAGATAGACTTGATTAAAATTGATGTAGAGGGAGCAGAGCACATGGTCATATTAGGGGCAAAAAATACCCTTGAACGATTTCGGCCAAAAATCTTTATGGAAATCTATTCGGGCAACAATCCTTCAATATCGCCCGATGAAACCATTAGATTGATGGAATCAATGCATTATGAAACACGTGTTGTGGTTGATGGCGAGGCGTTACCTCTAACAAAGCACGACGACAGGAACATGAATTATTATTTTCTGCCATTATAAAAAGGATTTGAAGTGGTGAGTAAGATCATAGGGGTAGTTCTTGCAAGGAATGAGGATATCTTTGTGGCTCAGGCGGTATCTAATATTTTAAATTTGTGCGATCAGATCATTCTTATAGATCATGCGTCAAAGGATCGAACGCCTAATATCTTCAGCAACTTGGCCGCTCTCTACCCTGATAAGATTTCCTTTCACGCTATCCGGCACCCCCGAGAATCCCACGATCTCCTGAAGCCGTATGTAGGGACTCCTACCTGGGTCTTTGCTGTGGACGGGGATGAGATTTACGACCCGAAGCGACTGAGGTCGTTCCGTATGCGTTTGCTCTCGGGGGAGTTTGACAAGCACTGGATGATTTTGGGGAACGTACATCATTGCGATCATCTGGATGTTACGGCGGGGGTTGCGGACGGATATTCGACGCCGCCCGGGCGCAGTATCACCAAGCTCTATAACTTTGCGGCAATTCGGTCTTGGAACGGGGACACCCCGGAACGACTTCATGGGGGAAATCCGGAATTCCTTCCCGGGTATGACGAGCAGATGAAGAGACAGCTTCAGAACGAATACAGCTGGGAGGAATCGCCGCTCCGATGCCTGCATCTATGCTTCGTTTCAAGGAGTAGCCTTGATGGTCCCGGATCAGGATCCCGGGAAAACATCATGGAGACCTACGAGGGAGGATGGACGAACCAAGTGAAGCGGTTTCTGAGAAAACTTGAGGGACATCCTGAAAAATCGGACTGGAAGCGCGAGCGCTACGCACGGGGGGTGCGTTCCAAGGTATCGATAACACATTTTTTCCCCACCCGCTGATGGCTCCCCTCTTTTACAAGCCCGTGGCCACGGTTGCCGTGAACCTGAAGCCGCGTTCCGGTTCTTGGGGTGGTGCTAATCAGTGGACCTCGCAGTTGGTTCGTTTCCTGAAATATAACGGATGGCGGGTTCGGTTTGATCTTAATGGCCATGCCGATGCCATCGTGATGACCCATACAGGAGTCAGTAACGCCACGACCTTTGGTGTTGCGGAAGTGGAGCGCTACAAAAAGAACAACCCTTGGTTGCGATGCCTTCATCGAATCAATGACAATGATATTCGCAAGGAGACATCGGAAATGGATTTACTGCTGGCGGATAGCAACAGGGTGGCGGATCACACGGTATTTGTGTCGCAGTGGCTCCGCGATCATCATGCTGCACGATGGTTTGATGCCTCCCGGCCCCATTCGGTGATAACGCCAGGGGCTGATCCGAGGTTTTTTCACCCGATTGGTAATCATTCCCCCAAGAACGGAGAGCCACTAAGGCTGGTGACACATCATTGGTCGGATAACTGGAAGAAGGGATTCGATATCTACCGTGATATTGATGGATTAATTGCCGAACGACTCTCCAGAGTGTACGAGCTGTGGGTCATCGGCCGATGGCCTTCTGATTTAAAATGGAAGGGTGCCAAGACATTCGGGCCGGCGAGCGGCGGGAAGTTGGCGACGTTGCTCAGGCAGTGTCATGGCTATGTGAGCGCCTCACGTTTTGAGCCGGGAGCGATGCATGTTGCGGAAGGACTGCAATGCGGTCTGCCATTACTATATCATCGTGACTCCGGAGGAACCGTGGAGCAAGGGTGCCGGTATGGGATGGAGATCTCCGATGATCTGGAAAAAACCTTGATGGAGTTTCATGCAGCCCTGCCGTCACTTCGTGAGAGGTTGATCTCATCCCCCCCATCGGGAAGCAGAATGGCTGCTGAGTATTTCGAGTTGATCCAAAAGCTTGCAGCAACTGCCTGAGATGCCCCTGAAAGTTCACTTTACCGCGGGGGATGGCAAAGGATGGGCGCTCGATGAGGATCTCCGACAGATCCGCATGGCGCTGAAGGGAATGATCGTGGAGAGTGGTGCCGCGGGAGCTGAGGTCATTCATGCCCCCTTCTGGCAGAACCTCGGGATGGTTGCTCCCGCGATCCTGAAAAAAGCCTTTGTCATCGCACACGCCGACAATCCGCCGTTCTTTTATCTGAAGCAGCCGGAGTTTCTGACAGGTCAGCAACAGGTTGATCTCTGGGTGGCCCGATCCAATGAGGCCCTCGGTCAGTTTCAGGCTCTTGGACTTCCGGCAATTCACATTCCCTACACGATTGACCCCGGACTCTTTTTTCCGATTGAGGACAAGGCCAAACTCAGACGCGAATTCGGCATTCCCGAGGATGCCTATGTGATCGCTAACTTCCATCGGGATACCGAGGGGGCTGATCTGCGAATGCCCAAGGTTCAGAAGAATCCGGAATTCATGGTCGCGATCCTAAGGCGCCTCAAGGGCGAGGGGATTCCCTTCCATGTCTTGCTTGCAGGACCAAGGCGTCATTGGATTCGTGAAGCGCTTAGGAACGAGGGGATGCTTTTTACCTTTGTGGGTAACGAAGTGGAGGGAGACGATTTCGGTTCCAATATCCTCGATCGCGCCACGCTAAACCGACTATACAATGTAGCCGATCTCTATCTGATTCCATCGAGGTGGGAGGGAGGGCCGCAGTCCGCAATGGAGGCGGCGGCCTGCGGATGCAAGATCCTCAGCGTCCCCATCGGGGTGGGAAAGGATATCTTGCATCCACAATCGCTCTTTCGCACAAGCACTGAGGCGGTGCAAAAATTGGGCAACGACATTCGTCATGGCGAACTGAACGAAACAGTGCAGCCCCAACGGGATCGATGGGAGGCCTCGCATACGACGGCAACCCTGAAACATGGATTGCGGGAGCTATACCGGAAGATTCCCGATATGGAGCCCTACCGGAGAAAGCTCTGCAATCCACGTCCTGCATCACCTTTGGTTGGGCTTTCACAGGGTGCGTTCACGATTCGCCGTAGAATCTCACACGCCAAGTTGCCTACCGAGGTCTCTTGGAATCATAGGGAGGGATCCAATGCGACGCTGGATCGGGTGATGAAGAACGTGAAAAAAATACTTCAGGATCTCGGTGTGACGATTTCCAAGGAGGCTGGTGCGGCAGTTGAGATTGTCGGTTTGCCGCATTGGAAGAATGGTCGGGCGGTTCGGTTTCAGTGCGTGGTGCCGGGAATGTCGAAAGAGGAACTGCTCGAAAATGCCTCCCTGTTTGCCCTCTCTGTCCAGGATGTCGTCAATTTGCGCAGGGAAGGATGTCGTCAGCCCTCAATTGTGATTCCCCTGCTAGATCCGCCTGAAAAGATGTCCGATGAGCCAGTTGTGGTGGAGCAGGAGGATCGAGGTGCCTCACTTCGAATCTGGGAGGCGATCAGTGAGGGGCGCCCGGTGATCTACCCGGAGAACAGCGCCTATTATGAGCAAGTGTTCCATGCGGGGCAGAGCTATCAAGAGGGTGAAGACCCCTCATCATTCGCGGAGCAGGCACGCCTTATGGCATCTGAGCTCAGGGAGTTAAGGAATCTGCCCTCTTCGAAGACATCAGCAAGCCTCTTGAGTGCGTTACTTCGAAGTAGGAATTAAGAAGGAGATGAGTTCCCTGATTCCATGGCAGCTCCGAGAGGGAATTCGATCCCTTGTAGAATTTCCGAAGCGGAGACAAACACTGAAACGCCATAGGCTGATACGTCGGAAGGGTAATTCTAGCCCCTCCGTGGGCTTTGGGGGAGTATTGGATGACGGGCGTCCTGTGCACGGCGGTGCGGTTAAGCTTTTACCACTGCGGGATATGTTCGGTGGTGATGAACAAAACTTCGACATCCTTTACGCCGTCAGCAGCAGCCAACCGCAATGCGCTATTGATCTTTTCCGTCGCTGCCGAGAACGCGGAATCCGCATTGTTTGGAATCAAAATGGAGTGGGGTACCCTGCATGGGCCGGTCGGGAGAGCGAACGCTGCAATGCCCCGATGCGCCATCTCCGTTCGATGGCCGATTACGTGGTCTATCAGAGTCACTTTTGCCAGATTTCGGCAGAACGTTATCTGGGCCCTTCGGAATTTCCCTCACAAATCCTTTATAACCCCGTCGATCTTGCCCGATTTACGCCGACAGCAGTAGTAAAAGGTAATGGACCATTAAGGGTTCTGGCCGCCGGAACGCACGGAACTCGCGACAGGGTTTTTTCAGTCTTGGAGATGCTCTCGCTCTTGAGAGGGGGTGGCATCGAATCCAGTCTGACCGTTGCCGGAAAGTTTCAATGGAGAAACGGGGAGGATGATTTCAGGCGTGAGGTCAAACGTCTGGATCTTGGGGAATTCATCAGGCGCGTGGAGCGCTTTTCCCAAGAGGATGCTGCTGCTCTCTACCAAGGCCACGATCTCCTTGTTCATCCCAAATACATGGATCCATGCCCCACGGTAGTGATCGAGGCGATGGCGTGCGGTCTTCCTGTTGTCGGTTCCGCTTCCGGAGGGATGCCGGAAATGGTTCCTGATAACTGCGGGGTATTGGTGCCAGCGCCGCACGACTGGGATCGTCGTCATACTCCGACAGGCGAAGAATTGGCCTCGGCCGTGACCGAGGTAAGGCCCCAACTTTCCTCTATGAGTCTGGCTGCCAGGAAGCATGCCGAGACAAGATTTTCCGTGGAGCAGTGGATAGAGGACCACAGGAGTATTTTTCAAAAGCTCAACTGACTTGATTGATGAGCGCTGATCCAGCAGTGACTGTCCTGATGACGGTTTTCAATGGTGGGCGGTTTTTAGCCGAAGCCATCCGTAGTATTCTTTCGCAGGGGTGCCGTGAGTATGAGTTCCTGATCGTTGATGATGCATCCAGCGACGGCAGCGTCTCGGTGATCAAGGATTTTGCCGCAAAAGACGCCCGGATTCGCCTCATTCTGAATGAGGTGAACAAAGGGCAGACGGCATGCCTAAATCAAGGCCTGCGTGAAGCGAAAGGAAAGTGGATTGCCCGGCAGGATGCTGATGATCTCTCCCTTCCAAGTCGTCTGGAATTGCAGTGGAAAGCTGCGCAAAAAACCTCGGATCTGATGATTGTCGGAGTCAACGGTTGGGTCATTGATGAACTCGGTGCCTGCACCGGTATGATCCACGCCCCGCTGATAGATCAGGGGATTCGCTGGTCGCTTCCCTTCCGAAATCCCTTCATTCATGCGGGAGTGATGTTTCGGCGGCAGTGGCCGGATGGGGGCCCTGTCCTCTACGACGAAGGTTTCCAAATTTGCCAAGACTGGGACTTATGGGCGAGGCTTCTGGAAAAGGGGGAGGGGATGAACCTTTCGCAGCGTTTGGTAGCCTACCGGCACCAGGAAGGCTCCCTCTCGCACGGCAATCTCCAGAAAACCCGTAGGGAGACAGAAGCCATTACTGCAAGGGTTTGGAGCAAGAGCTTTCCCGAGCATGAGCCCAAACAGGAACTGTTATCCAGCTTCCGTGAGGGGCTTAATAGCCGGCATCAGGGTGATTTCTGGTGCCTCTATGACGCACTAAGGAAAGAGTGGGAGGGTAAGCAGATCTCTCAGGCGGTGGCAGTGCATCACCTGCAAGCTGCGGGAGCGTTGGGAGTACGGAATCCCGGTGCCATGATGTTCGAAGTCCTGAAAGCGGTAGCCGCCGATCCTGGATGGACGATAAAGACTCTTCAGGAGGAAATTTTCCGACCCAAGCGAATCACTGCCTAGAGTATTGTTTCAGAGCGCTTAAGAACGGAACTTGCGATCGATGAAGAAGCGGCCTTTCTGAGCTGCCCAAAACAGGTATTTTTCCAAGGGGCTCTTCCTTTCCCACTGTTTGATACGCTCGGGTAACGTGGCCGAGCAAAAATCCCCCCACATCTTTCTGACGGCGTCACGGGATCGTGCCGCCGATTTTTTTTTCCCGGATTTCACGATGGAATCCCGAAGGACTGGATTGTCCCGGAGTTTTTTGACCAACTGGATGCATTCCTCGGCCGAATGCGCTGCAAGATAGTCGGATCCTGCGCGGGCCTCCGCCGCATAAGCGGAGTCGCCTCCTCCGATAAACGGGACGCCTGCGAGCCAGGCATTATAAAGCTTCGTGGCGGGCTTGTGGAGATGACGGGCTTTCGAAAAGTCACGGATGGCAAGGACGAGATCAATATCCGAATAGTCATGCCATCGGTCGGCGCCGCGTATTTCCAATCGGACTCCTGTCTCTGATTCAAGGTGGGATTCAAATTTGGGATTCGCTAACTCTGGCAGAAGATTTGAGCGGTCCCCAAAAAATGCGGCCCTCTCAAATCGGTCTTTTCGCAACGCATTCCTCTCAATGAGGTTGGGTTGCGGCCAGTGAGGCATGAAGACCGACCCCCGAAGGCGTTGGGCATGAGCCGCGTTTTGGACTATCTGAATATGAGCCCCGGGATGTGGCAGGAAATCAGCGACAACGGCTGCTACAAACTGGCTCGAGGATGCTCGAAACCCTTCTGCAAGGAGGTTGCTCAACGTGATGATGGCCCCGCTGGGCGGTAGTTCGGTCACCACAGAGGAATCAATCGAGTCGCCGAGTTCGGCCCATGTCTGGAATAGCCAAGCTTGGACAGACGCCGACTTTCCCCCTTCAAGAAGAGGAGGAATTCGACCCTTCTCCCACTCTGAGTGCCGTTCTTTGCTCGGCAAATGATGTTCCGGAATGTAAAAATGAAGCTTCATCGGGTTAGCCCGTACCAATGGTTTCCTTTATTCTACAAGACTGGTCGGCGAATGCGAACAATCCGAAGGGGCGGTTTGTCCTTCTCTATTTCCGACTTTGCCAAGGTATCCGCGGGCTCCCCTTGGGTCTCTGGGTGCTGGGCGCACCTCTTCTGGTTTTTTATGTCCTGCTAGTTCACTGGCTCATGGGCATCGAGCTTGATTACAAGACAACCGTAGGACCAGGCTTGGCTCTCCAGCACGGCGTCGGCCTCGTGGTTCATCAGATGGCGGTCATTGGGTCGGGATGTACTCTTCGCAACGGGGTAACGATCGGAGAGCGCCCTCCTCGGGAAGGGGTTCCCGTGTTAGGTGATTCCGTGGATGTCGGTGTGAATGCAGTCATTCTGGGACCGATTACCATTGGAAATGGGGCCGTGATCGGTGCTGGTTCCGTTGTGATCCGGAGTATCAATGCAGGTGACGTGGTGGCAGGTAACCCGGCGCGGTTGATCCGCCGGATTGAGCAGTCCCTTTCTTAGGACTAATTTCCAATAGACAGCGTGAAAATCCTGTTTTTCTCGAGTTTCGCGCATCTGGTCCTAGAAAAAAGTCAGTCCCGCACTTCCGGAGGAGCCGAATTGCAAGTGGCTCTTCTAGCTAAGGAGCTAGCCCTTCGTGGAGAGGATGTCGTCATTGCCGGTGGTGATGTTGGTCAGCACGATCAAGTGATGATCGACGGGGTGATGACTAGGAATGCCGGGAAGTTTCATACAGGCCGAATCGTCGAAATGCTGGCGGCAATTCCAAGGGTTGTGAGTGTCCTGCGTGAAGAGCGACCCGAGTGGGTGGTGGTGATGGGATGGACGGCATGGCTTTTCATTCTTTGGGGCCTCCGTCCTTTTCTGGGATACAAGCTCGACTTCATCTGCGCGCTCGATTCAGAGATCAGTGGGGAGTATCGCCGGAAAAACCCGTTTTTTGGCGGGCTCTTTGAATTTGCAGTGAGAAGGTGCGATGCGCGGCACTCCATTACGCGGGATCAGGCTAAGGTCTTCAAGGCTCGCGGAATGGACTGTACCTTCTACCGATATCTTCTTGTTCCCCGCAGTTCACCGCGGAGTGAGGAAAAAACCATCGATTTGCTTTGGGTTTCCCGTTGTCATCCGATCAAGCGCCCTCATCTTTTTCTGGATCTTGCGGAAGCTCTCCCCAATGCGCGCTGCAGGATGATTTGCCCATGCGAGGACAGGGAGTTGTGGAATTCCGTGGCCGCACGCGCATCGAAACTACCCAATCTCGAGTTCATCGAGAAAGTCCCCTACCACGAGGTTCAGAAACATTACGACACCGCCAAAATCTTCGTGAACACCTCCACCTTTGAAGGATTTCCCAATAGCTTTATCCAGGCTGGCCTTGGGAAAACAGCCCTTCTCTCGATGCTTGTGGATCCCGACGGGATGATCAGTGTTTTTGGATCCGGCGTGTTTACCGGAGACTCCATTGAGGCACTCGGTCGGGATACAAAGCGGATATTAGGAGACAAAGAGATGCTTTCCTTAATGCAGGAAGGAAGCTTTCGGATGGTGGCCGAGTGGCTTGATAGTTCAGCCAACGTGGAGAAGTATCTCTCCGGCCTTAGATCGGCATGACGAGGAGGCGATGACCGACATGAAACGTAAGGTTCTCCATGTGATCGATAGTCTGGATCTAGGAGGCGCTCAGACCCTTCTTTTGGAAATCTGCAGGAACTTAAATCGGGATAAATTTGATGTTGAGGTGGCGTGCATGCATGGCCGCGGAGTGTTTGCTGAGGAATTCGAGAAAGCCAGCATCAAGGTTCATTCGCTTTCCCCTGAAAAGTGGCCACCGCATTACATCAGTAACTTTTTGAAACTGAAAAAGTCGTTTCAGCCCGACATCGTTCACTTTCACTTATTCGGTTCAAATCTTATTGCTAAACCGTTGGCGGCACTATTGGGAAAAAGGAGACTTATTGCACACGATCACTGCAATGATGCAGGCCGTAAAAATCCCCTCCTCCTTTTTGCAGACGCCCTCACCAATCGGGTGTCGTCAAAAGTGATTGCGGTAGCAGCGAGCATTAGTTCATTTCTAATGTGTTATGAGGGCATTGATCATGATCGTGTGATCACCCTTCCCAATGGGGTTGATGTCCAGGCATTCGTCCCGGCCAGCGAGACGGATAGGCAAAATGCAAGGAAGGCTTTGGGAATCTCCACAGACGCTATTGTGATTGGTGGGGTGGGAAGACTTATTGAACAGAAAAACTTTGTGCGTTTTCTCGAAGTTGCTGCACATGTCCTAAAAAAAACCCCAAATGTCATTTTTGTCATTGCAGGAACGGGACCGCAGTTTGACTTGTTGAGGGAACGTGCCGTTAGACTAAACATCAGTAATCACGTGCGATTCCTGGGGCATGTCTCCAATCGTATCGTATTGTATCAGGCTCTGGATGTACTTCTGATCACTTCCGACTTTGAGGGGACTCCCATGGTTTTACTTGAGGCTATGGCCTCCGGAGTGCCTTTAGTCTCTCAATCGTTAGATGGAATTGGGGAAGTATGCACCAATACACTAGATGCAATGCTGGTCGCTAAAGGTGACGAAAGCGGTCTCTTAACTGCCGTAAATAGATTGCTTGCGGATGAAAAACTCGCAAAGGGTTTATCAGAGAACGCTCGGAAAACGATATTGAATCGTTATGACATCAAAAAACTGGTTCGTAAAATTGAGGCCGTTTATGAGGATGTCCTTAATGAATAATCGATCTCAGTCAGTTTCAAAGTCTCGTTGTCTGCAGTTTTTGGCATGGATTTCCCTACTGGTTCTATGCTCCTGCAGTTCTATTACCTATGACCCCGACGCTCGACCGTACATGGTTGTTTCGGATGAAAAAGCCCCGTTTTTTTCCAAGGGCCCTGCTCAGGCGAAGGGGCCCGATGCGATGCTCGCCAATGGTGACGAGGTGGAGGTTCTGCGCAAGGAGTTCGGATTCAGCTTTGTGCAATTAGACAACGGACAAACCGGCTACGTTGCCAACGATGCGCTTGTCACGGCTCCACCCAG
>Ga0114959_10001692_pt1 | contig 18932 bp, 21 predicted proteins | sample C_130625_EF_Meta_FD_87317 | JGI IMG/M metagenome (GOLD analysis project Ga0114959, IMG submission 87317) | Freshwater microbial communities from Lake Croche, Canada to study carbon cycling - C_130625_EF_MetaG | ecosystem: Environmental > Aquatic > Freshwater > Lake | place: Lake Croche, Canada...
AACCGCCCTTCGGCAGCGGCCTTGGTGTAGATATGTGCCCGCCGGCTGCGCGCCCGCGGCGGTGAGATCGGCAGCCTGGTGCGCCGCAGCGGATTGCGTGGCGCCGGCACGTCGCTCATGCGGCGCCCCCGGCGAGAATGGCGGCGCCGGAGGACAATCCGCGCTCGTAATTGATCATGCCGAACCCCGAGACCATGGCGCGCCGCGCGCCCGAAACCTGGCTCGGCCCGGCGCACTGCAGAACCTGCCGCAGCGCCTCGGTCATGCCGAGATAGCCCCCCGCCGCCCCGGCCTGGCCGAGCGAGAGCTGGCCGCCCGAGGTGTTGTGCGGAAAATCACCGTCAATGGTGAGATCATGCGCCCGCAGAAACGCCGCTGCTTCGCCCTTGGCGCAGAAGCCGAGATCCTCCAACTGCATCAACACCACGAACGGATAATCGTCATAGGTCAGCAGCACATCGATCTCCGCGGGGCCAAGACCGGCCATGCCATACAATTCGCCAATATCCATCGCCCAGCCACCGCGCAGCGCCATCGGCTCATCGGCAAAGGCATTGTGCCGCTCGATGCTGCCCAGCAGACGCGCCCCCGGAATATTACGGGCGGCCGCGATATCCTCTCGCATCACCAGAAACGCCTCCGCCCCGGCACAGGGCATCACGCAATCAAACAGATGGATCGGGTCCGCAATGGGACGCGCGGCGAGATATTGCGCAACCGTCAGCGGCGACTTCATCAACGCATGCGGCTGGCGCAGCCCGTTCTGCCGCTGCGACACGGCGAGCAGCGCCAAATCCTCACGGGTGACGCCGTAGGTCCGCATATAGTTGCGCGCCAGCAGCGCGAAGCTGGCATTGGGACCGCCGCCGCCATAGGGATAGCTGGCGTCCTGCGCGAAGCGGGAGAAATTCTCCAAGGTGCGGCGAAACGTATCGACCTGGTTGGTATCCCCCGCCACACACGCAACGATATCCGCATCACCCGCCTGCACCGCCCGCGCCGCCCGCCGCAAGGCCGCAACCCCGCTCACCCCGCCCAGCGGCACCGTGTCGAGCCAGCGCAGACACAGCCCGACATGCTGGGTGAAGCCGATCGCCGAATCCGGCGCCAGGGTGAAACTCGAGACCGACAACCCGTCGATCTCAGCAGGCCTGATCCCGGTGGCCTGCACCAACCCGCGCAACGCCCGACCGAGCCACCATTGCGCGCTCTCGATGGAATACTGAACATACGGAACGGTGACCGGCGCGCAGACCACAACACCATCGTAAGGAGCGCGGCGTGCCATCTCAGAGCGGCGCCGTGCCGACGCTGGCGCCGCCACACACATACAGCACCTGACCGGTGATGAAATCCGCCGCGTCCCCGGCAAAGAACCGCACCGCATGCGCAACATCGGACGGCCGGCCCAGCCGCCCCACCGGAATGCCCGCAGTGATGCGCGCCTCGGTCTCGCTGCCTTTGGGCACCAGCGCTTCAAACATTGGCGTGTCGCCGATCGGCCCCGGCGCCACCATATTGACGGTAATGCCAAACGGCGCCAGCTCCAGCGCCCAGGCGCGGCCAAGCCCGATAATGCCCGCCTTGGTCGCCGAATAGGCGCTGCGCCCGGCCAGCCCAAGGGCCGCGCGCGACGAAATCAGCACCACCCGGCCAAACCTGGCCTGCTTCATCCCTGGCAGCAAAGCCTGCAACAAAATCAACGGCGCCGTCAGATGCAGCCCGGCCAACGCCGCCATATCCTGATGCGCCATGCCGGCAATCGGGCTCGGCCGGATCACACCGGCATTATGGACGACATGACGCACCGCAAACCGCGCTGCAATCTCCGCAGCCACGTCCTGCACCGCGGCCGCATCTATCAGATCAACCGAAACAAAATGCAGCCCCTCGGCAGGCTGTGGCGCATTGCGATCCAGGCACAGCACCTCGAACCCATCCGCCAGAAAGCTGCGGCACAGTTCCGCCCCAATCCCGGCCGCGCCGCCGGTGACGAGTGCGACAGGACGTTGCGACATGCTCACATGAACAACTGAATGCTGCCGAACGCGGCATCGCAATTGACGATGTCCACCCGCTTCAGCCGGATGCGCAGCACGCCATCCACCAACACCAGAGTATGCGTCGCCCAGGCGGCATAGAGCGTCTGCTCGTCCAGCCGCGTCTCCACATAATGCATCGGCGTCCAGGTGACATAGACGCCGGCGTCGTCATCCCGGCTTTCGATCTGCGGGGTCTGCAACAGATGATGGCAGCGGCTCTTGGGTTTCTGGCTGAAGGTGCGCTGGCCCTTCAGCCGCTCCACGCGCACCCGCAACAACATCTTGTCCTCATGCATCAACGAGGCGGTGAGGCGCTGATCGGTTTGCCCCCATTCCAGCGGCATCCAGTAAATCCCGTCCTCGCTGAACAGATCGAGCCATTCATCAGAGCGCTGCTGATCGATCAGCCGCGCCTCGCGCAGCACGAAATCGATGAGCTCTTGATCGCTCGGCACAGTCATGGCGCGCTCACCACCGGCTGCATGAATTTCGCCCAGGCACGGAACTGGTTGCGCATCTGCAACTCCGTCGTGCCGTTCAGCACCCGCGTGTCATCGCCGCTCTCATCCGCCTCATAAAGGCGCTGGAGATTGACCCAAGGATTGGCGTTGGACACCAGACCCTGCTGCGCCCGCTCATACACCTCCAGATCATCATGCCCGACCACCGAGGTCGGCGCATTGATCAGCCGGTTATACATCAAGGTGCGCTCCAGCAGCCTGTCCGGCGCTCCCACCAGGCGGAATGTCCAGCTTTCAACCAAGGTCCGCCCCGCCGAAATCGGCTTGAACAGGCGCAGCAACTGGATCGGCCCCTTCACCATCAGATTGGGGAAATAGATGGTGTTGTGCCGCACCTCGGACAGGATCGCCTTGGCCCGCGCCTCGCCATAGGCCGCCACCATCTGCTCGAAATATCCCGGGATGGCGGAATAATCGGCATGGATGGAGTTGCTCACCCCGGTATGGCCATGGCCGTTGCGCCAGACGCGGATGCCCATCTCCTCATAGAACTCATAGGGGCTCATGAAGGGGGCAAACAGCTCCACAGCCATCGGCTTGGGCGTGCCCGGCGGCGCCTTTTTCCAGAGATCCACCGCCACACCGGCCGAGGATTCATGCGCCACCATCGGGTGACACGTGTCGGTCTGGTTCTCGACCAGCATTTTCCAGTTACAGTTATGCATATAGCGCAGCACACCGCCCGCCACCTGCAACCGCCCCTCCGGCGAACGATCCACCATGTTGTCGATGGTGGAGAGGCTCTCACCGAAGAAATTGTCGAAATCCACACCTTGCGGATTGAGCCGCGCAAAGACAAAGCCGCGATAGTCCCGCATCGCCCCCACCGGCCGCAGCCCGCTTGCGGCGTGGGACTGCTCCAGCCCGGTGTTCTCGTACCCCTTCTTCAACGGAATGGCGAGCAGCGAACCATCCGTCTTGAAGCTCCAGGCGTGATAGGGGCAACGAAAGAACCGCCCGGTATTGCCGCAGGTCTCGGTGGTGATGCGCACGCCCTTATGCGGGCAGCGGTTGTGCAGCACATGGATGGTCCGGTCCGTGTGCCGCACCATCAGCACCGGCTGGGTGCCGATCTCGGTGCTGAAATAGTCCCCGGGCTCTGGCACCTGGCTTTCATGGCCGACATAGACCCAGGTGTTGGCGAAAAGCTGCTCCATCTCCAGACGGAACACTTCCTCACTGACATAAAGGTCGCGATGCACCTCACGCGGCCGCACCAGCTCCTGGATGTTCATCAGCCCCTCCTCACAGATCGAGCACCAGACGTGGCGATGCGGCGCGAGAGACGCAGATCTGAATCAATCGCCCGGCCGCGCGCTCCGCCGCACTCAAAACGGTGTCGCGATGATCCGGCACGCCTTCCAGCACCATGGCCTGACAGATGCCGCAATCGCCGCGCTGGCAATCATACAGCGGATCAAGCCCCGCCTCGAGCATCGCCGCCACGATGGTCTGGCCCGCTTCCACGGTCAATGTCCGGCCCGACGCGCGCAATTCCAGCTCGAACGCCCGATCCCCCGATTGCGGTGCCGCAGCCGCAAACAGCTCAAACCGCAGCCGTCTCGCAGCCCAGCCCAGCGCCTCCGCCAGCCCGATCGCCGCATCGATCAACGGTCGTGGCCCGCAGAGATAAAGCGGTTGCCCGTCGGTCATGCCCCGCATCAGCGAGGCCAGGTCGAACACCCCGTCACGATCATCGCAATGCGGCAGGAAGCGCGCGCCGGCGATGGCACGCAGCTCGTCGCGAAACGCCATGTTCGCCGCTGAGCGCGCCAGATAATGCAGCCGGAAGCGCCGCCCCGTGGCGGCGAGCCGTGACGCCATCGATGCGAGCGGGGTGATGCCGATGCCCCCCGCCACCAGGACGATCTCGTCGTCATGCGCAACGAGCGGAAATTGCTGGATCGGCGCCGACACCCACACCGTGTCACCCAGCCCGAGCCGATGCACATAAGCCGAACCGCCCGTGCTGGCGGGCTCGAGCCGCACGCCAAGACGGTAGCTCAGCGGCGCCCGCGTCGCCGCCGCATCAGCCGACAGATCAACCAGCGAATAGGCCCGCGCCTCCCCATCCGGCAGACGCAGCAGAACATGCGCGCCCGCCTCCCAGCCCGGCAGCACCGCGCCGCCACGCCCGATCACCAGCGATCTGATGCCGGGGGCGGGCGTGGTGATGTCGGAGACCGTGAGCGCAATCCAGTCTGTGGCTGGCACGATGGATCACCTTGATGGACAGCGTAGGAGGGAGAATGATGTGGCATCGGCGCAAAACCGTCAATTGAGCCGCAGCTGAAGGACCTCCCACGTGATCCACACCCGCATCCGCCCCTTCAACACCAAGGCCACCTATCCCGAGCAGAAGCTCGACAATGATCTCGCCCAGGCGGTGGTGGCGCGGGGCACCATGGTGTTTCTGCGCGGCCAATGCCCGCAGGATCTGGACACGGCGGAGGATGTCGGCATCGGCGATCCGGTCGCGCAGACCCACAAGGTGATGCAGAATATCCGGCAACTCATCGAGGAGTCGGGCGCCAAGATGGAGCATGTCTGCAAGCTCGTGGTGTATCTCACCGATGTGCGGCATCGCGAGCCGGTCTATCGCACCATGGGCGAATATATTCGCGGTGTGCACCCGGTCTGCACCGGGCTCGTGGTGGTGGCGCTGGCGCGGCCCACCTGGCTGGTCGAGATCGATGCCACCGCTGTCATTCCGGAGTAGAGCATGACCTTTTCGATCACCGCGCGCTGCGCCCGCACCGGACGTTTCGGTATCGCCATCTCGTCCTCATCCCCGGCGGTGGCGGCACGCTGCGCCCATGTGCGCGCCGGCGTGGGGGCGGTTTCCACGCAGAACATCACCGATCCGCGGCTGGGCCCGGCCGGGCTTGACCTGATGGCGCTCGGCGCCTCTGCACCCCAGACGATCGACGCGCTGGTCGGCTCGCGCCCGCATATCAGCCATCGTCAGTTGACCGCCATCGATGCACATGGCCGCAGCTCTGCTTATTCCGGCAGCTTTACGCTGGGCCTCCACGCCAGCGCCCAAGGGATCGACTGCGTTGCCGCCGGCAATCTGCTGGCCAATCCGGGCGTGCCGGCAGCCATGGTCGCGGCGTTCGAGCAGTCGGAGGGGGAACTCGGCGGGCGGCTGGTCGCGGCGCTGATCGCAGGGCAGGGGGCCGGCGGCGAGGCCGGGCCGGTGCATTCGGCGGGGCTGCTGATGGCCGGCGAGCAGGCCTGGCCGATCGCTGATCTGCGTGTTGATTGGGCGGAGACCGACCCGATCGGCCAGCTTGCGGCACTTTGGGCGCTGTGGCTGCCGCAGATGGACGCCTATGTGCAGCGCGGGCTCAACCCGACGGTGGCCCCCAGCTATGGCGTGCCCGGCGATGAGTGAGCCGTCGAACCCGTGACCATGCGCGCCACCGGTCGCGTCGCCGTGACCTTCTGCGGCGCATCCGCCCTGATATGGCGTGACAGGCGATGTTCCACTGCCTGCACCAGACGGCGCGTGGTTTCAGTCAACGCCAGATAGATCAGCGCGCAGTAGAGATAGACCGAGAAGTCGAACGTGCGGGCAAAGACGAACCGCGTCTGCCCCATCAGATCGAGCAACGTGACAATCGCCGCCAGCGCGCTGGCCTTGATCACGCTGATCAGCTCGTTGCCCAGCGGCCGAATGGCCACCAGCAGCGCCTGCGGAATCACCACATGGCGCATGATCGCCGTCCAATGCATCCCCAACGCTCGCGCCGCCTCCACCTGCCCCTTGGGCACAGACTGGATGGCGCCGCGCAGAATCTCCGCCTGATAGGCCGCCGTGTTCAAGGTGAAGGCCAGAATGCAGCAATAATAGGCATCGCGGAAAAACCACCATATGCCCATCTCATTGAAAAATGGCCGAAACTCGCCGCCGCCATAATAGATCAGATATAACTGACACAGCAGCGGCGTGCCGCGAAACATGGCGATATAGCCCGACGCCAGCCGCGACACGACCAAGTGCTGGGACATCCGCGCCAGTGACACCGGCCAGGCCAGCAGAAAACCGAGGCACACCGAGACCGACACCACCTTCGCCGTCATCACCAGCCCGGCCCATAACCGCCAGCCATATTCCGCCAAAAGATCGGTGTTGATCACGAAGCCGAGCAGGTCATGCAAGAAAGCCATCACGCATACCCCCGGTTGGCCCGCCGCTCGAGGGCGGATTGCACCACGCCCGAGACGATGGTGAAACACAGGTAGAGACAGGCCGCCGCCGTGTAGAACACCAGCGGTCGCGTCGTGGCCCGGCTCGCCTCAGACGCCGCGCGCAGCAGATCGGTCACCGCCAGGGTGGAAATCAGCGCCGTGTCCTTCTGCAACACCATCCAGATATTGCCCAGGCCCGGCAGCGCCACCCGGCCCAATTGCGGCAGGATCACCAGGCGAAACACCTGGCCGCGGCTCAGCCCCAAGGACTGCGCCGCCTCCTTCTGCCCCTTCGGCACCGCCGCCAGCGAGGCGATCCATACCTCACTCGAATACGCCGCCACCACCACCGACAGCGCAATCACGCCCGCTGTGAAGGCGCTCACCTCCAGATGCCCGGACATGCCCAGCAGCTTGCTGGTGCGATCGAGCAGCGCCTGAAGGCCGAAATACACAATGAACAACGCCAAGAGATCGGGAATACCCCGAAAGAACGTGGTGTAGGCGTTGCAGAACCCACGCACCACGCGGCTTTGCGACATCTTCATCAGCGCCAGCACCAGCCCGGCACCAAAGCCGAACGGCACGGTGGTGACGGACAACGCCACCGTCACCACCGCACCGCGCAGCAAAAGCCCAATCCAGCCGTCAGGTCCGAACAGAAGAGCATACCAGCTCATGGCATCGATACTCCTCTGCCCCGCCTCTTACTTGCCGCGGACGTTGATTTTGAAGTAGTTATCAGCGATCTTTTTGAAGGTGCCGTCGGCATCCACCTCATCGATCGCCTTGTTCCACATCGCCATCAGATCGGTGTCTTCCTTGCGCATCGCAGCGCCAACACCCGGGCCGAAATACTCCGGCACGCGCTTGATCTCAGCCACCACCTTGCAGCAGCCTGCGCCGACCTTCTCGACGAAATTGCTGCCGACGATCAGATCGGTCAGCGTGTAGTCAAGCCGGCCCGCCTTCAGATCGTTCTGCGGCTCGTCGCCACCCGGATACAGCTTGATTTCGGAGTCCTTGTACATCGCCTCGAGGTAGTTGGCGAAAGTGGTGGAGGACTGTGTGCCGATCGTCTTGCCCTTCAGCGCGGCGGGCGACACATCGGCCGGCGCACCCGTGGGGCCGATGAACACCGGCGGGGTCGAGAAATACACCTGGCTGAAGCTCACCAACGCCTTGCGCTTCTCGGTGATGTTCATGCTCGACATGATCACGTCGAACTTGTTGGCCACCAGCGAGGGAATGATGCCATCCCAATCCTGGTTCTGGAACGTGCAGGTGATCTTCATCCGCTTGCACAGTTCGGTGGCATAATCCACCTCCCAGCCGACAATTTCACCCTTCGGGTTCACGCTCTCAAACGGCGGATAGGTGGCATCAAACGCAATGCGAACCGTCTTCCACTCCTTGGCCATCACTGGCGTCACCGCCAAGGCCGCAACCAAACCCAATACCACCCGCCGGAACATGCATACCTCCCATGAAGCTTCGTCAACCGGGGGAACGGTAAGCAAGTTCCGGGCCGTGGGGAAGATAGAAAGGTCAGTGGTGCTGCACCTGGTCTCCGCCTGAGCGGAGCCTGCTGATAAAAACCGTGGGTTCGGGGGCGGATCAGCTCTGTCGGTGATCACGCCATGGCTTGGTCTGGAGGATCGCGCCATGTTCTGGACCCGGCGCGACCCGATGCCGGGGCACGGAAACGCCGCTTCCGCCCAACCGCGAAACGCCCGGTATCGGCGCAAACTCCCCCTCCCATATGCCCGGTTAAGAGGGTTGAGAGGCCGTTCTTCCTTGCCTGTGCCAGGCCACCAACGCCATCACCACGAGCACCGGCAGCACGATCAGACTGTTCAATGCCACCCATCCCTGCGACGCATGCAGCGCGCCCGAACTGAAGGCGGTGATGGCGACGGTGCCGAACACGATCAGGTCATTCGCGGCCTGGGCGCGCATGCGTTCCGCAGCGCCGTGGGCGCGGGACAGCAGGGTGGTCGCGCCGACGAACATGAAGTTCCAGCCAACGCCGAGCGCCATCAACCCTGCGTAGAAATCGATCTTCGTCGAGCCCGCCAGCGCGAATCCGGCGCAGGCGATGGTGAGAATTCCGCCGATCAGGATGATCTGGTGCACGCCGAAGCGCTGAATCAGCCGTCCGGTGACGAAGCCGGGGGCGAACATGCACAGGGCATGCATGCGGATCACGTCGGTGCTGTCATCCACGCCGAAGCCGCAAAGCCGCATTTCCAACGGGGTGGAGGTCATCACCAGATTCATCGAACCATAGGCGATCATGCCGGTGATCACCGCGACGAGGAAGCCGGGCCGCGCCACGATTTCGCGCAGCGGGGTCGGCGAGGCGACGTGCGGCGGGGCGGGGGGCAGTTTGGTGATCGAGATCAGTGCCGCGCCGATCAGCGGCAGCACCGCGAGGATGGCGTAGGTGGCAACGAACAGCAGCGGTCCTGCGGCGTCCTTGGTGCGCTTCACCAACTCGGGACCGAACAGCGCTGCGATCACGCCGCCGGCGAGCACGAGGGAGATGGCGCGGGTATGATGGGCGGGGCCGGCCACCTCGGCGGCGGCGAAGCGGTAATGCTGGCCGATGCCAAAGCCCAGGCCGCTGGGGATGGCGCCGATGCAGAACAGAGTGAAATCGCCGCGCAGCACCGCCAAACCCGAGATCACCGTGCCGGTCAGGGTGCAGGCGGTGCCGAGCAGAAAGCCCGGTTTGCGACCGAGTTTCGTGAACAGGATCCCGGCCGGGATGGAGGCGCACATCGTTGCCAGCATCTGCAGTGCATAGGGAATGGTGGCGAGCGCCTTGTTGTCGGCGAGGGTGAAGCCGATCAGCGAGCTCATCGCGACGAAGGCAATGGTGGAGGACTGATTGAGCGATTGCGCGGCAAACAGCAGCCAGACGTTACGATTCACGCGAAATGGCTCCACCCTGCCTGGTCAAGCCGCATCGGCTCGCCCTTCAGCCCGAACACGGTGACATCTGGCGGGCCGGCCAGGAACCGCCCCACACGCGTGACAGGTACGCGCAAAGCTTCAGCCTGGGTCAGCAATGCGGCCTCCTGCGCCGGGGAAACGGCCATCAGCAGCTCGTAGTCATCGCCGCCTGACAGACATAGGGGCAAAAATTCTGCCCCGGCCTGCCTCGCCGCAGCCGACAGCGGCAGAAGCCGCGCATCGAGTTCGGCGGCCAGACCGCTGGCGCGGCAGAGATGGCCGAGATCCTGCACGAGCCCGTCTGAGACATCCATGCAGGCGCCGACCACACCAAACTGCGCGAGGCCGAGGCGCGGGTGCGGCCGCCGGTAGCGGTCGGCGAGAAAGCCGTCCGGGTCGGCGAGTTTGCCGGTGGCGGCCAGCAGGCCCAGCGCGCCGTCACCGATCGTGCCGCTGACCCAGATGCCATCACCAGGCCGCGCACCGTTGCGACGGATGGCCTCTCCCGGTCGGATGGTGCCGAGAATGGTCACCGACAGGCTCACCGGGCCTGGGGTGGAGGTGGTGTCGCCTCCCAAGAGGCGCAGGTGAAATTCCGCCTGATCTGCGGCGAGCCCGGCGGCAAACGCCGCGAACCAGGAATCGGGCGTGGATTTCGGCGCAGAGACGGTGAGCAGATAGGCAAGCGGTGTGGCGCCCATGGCGGCGAGGTCGGAGAGATTGGTGCGCAGCAGCTTGCGCGCCACCAGATCGGCCGGGTCCTCGGGCAGAAAATGCACGCCGGCCACCAGTGCATCGGCCGAAATCACCAGTTCGCGGCCGGCTGGCGGGGCAAGCACGGCGGCATCATCGGACAGGTCCAGCGCGCCTTCACCCGCCAGCGGGCGGAAATGCCGGGCGATCAGGCTGAACTCGGCGGGGAGAGGCTGGGTCAAACGGCTGCGAATTCCTTGGGGCGCAACTGATGCGCCAGACGATCCAGCACGCCATTGGCCATGCGCGGCTCGTCGCCCTCGAAGAAGCCATGCGCCACATCGAGATATTCGTTGATGACCACCTTGGCGGGCGGGCCATCCGGCATGTTCAACTCGGCAGCACCGGCCCGCATCAGCGCGCGCAGCACAGGGTCGAGCCGTTCCATCGGCCAGTCATGGGTCAGCAGGCCGGCGAGCATCGGGTCGATGATGTCCTGCTGGGTGGCCGCGGCGCGAACGATGCGGGTGAACAGCTTGACGTCCACCTCTTCGACCCTGCCATCCTCGAACCCGTCCGACGCGGCGAGCTTGCCGAGGCGGTAGCGCACGAACTCGTCAATCACCGTCTCGGCGCTGGCAGGGCCCTGCTCGGTCTGAAACAGCGCCTGAACGGCCGCGATTCGCGAGCCGGTGCGCGGGCGCGGCTTCTGCGGGCCCGCCATCAGACGGCACCCAGCCAGCGCGCGGCGCGGATCTGGACGAGGCACGCGACAGCGGCCTCCGCCCCCTTGTTGTGGCCGTCCTGACGCGAGCGATCCACCGCCTGCATCTCGGTGCTCACCGTCAGCAATCCGTTGCCGACGCACAGCCCATGGTCCAGCGCCACGCGGGTGAGGCCGCTCATCGCCTCGCGGCACACATGTTCGTAATGATCCGTCTCGCCTTCCACCACGCAGCCAAGGGCGACGTACCCGTCATAATGCCGGCTGCCGCGCAAGGCGAGGCGGATGGCGGAGGCGAGCTCCAGGCCCCCGGCGACATCGAGCACGTCCACCGAGGCGCCGGTTTCAGCCAGGATGCGCAGCGCGCCGTCACGCAACCCATCGACGATATCGACGTAATAGGGTGCGCGGACGACCAGCACATGCGGCGCGGGGCCTTCAAGCTGCGGGGCTGTCGGCATGGGGGCGGAGGCGGTGCTCATTCTTCGGAGGCCTTGTCTTCAATGGCGCGCTGACCGGTGACATGCAGGCCGTAGCCGTCAAGACCGATGATCGTGCGATGGGTGTTGGAGAGCAGAATCAGCTCGGACACGCCGAGATCAAGCAGGATCTGCGCGCCGATGCCGTAATCGCGTAACTGCTTGGTCTCCTTGGAGGCGCTGCCGAGGCGGCCGATGCGCTCGGAGAGGGCGGTGGGGCGCGGATCGCGCAGCATCACCACCACACCGCGCTCCTCCTGGGCGATCACCCGCATGGCGGCGTGCAGCCGTGTGGCGGTGCGGCCGCCGGCGACGTCGTCCAGCAGATCAACCGCGTGCATGCGCACCAGTACCGGCGCGCCATCGGCGACATCGCCCTTCACCAGCACCAGATGCTCCGCACCGTCCAGCGTGTTGGCATATACCAGGGCGCGCCACGCACCGCCCACGGCGTGTTCGGTGATGCCTTCCTGCACGCGCTTCACCAGGCGCTCGGTGCGACGGCGATAGGCGATGAGGTCGGCGATGGTGCCAAGCTTGAGGTTGTGGTGCTGGGCGAAGGCGACGAGATCCGGCATGCGCGCCATCTCGCCATCGTCACGGATGATCTCGCAGATCACGCCCGCGGGCAGCAGGCCGGCGAGCCTTGCGATGTCCACCGACGCCTCCGTGTGGCCGGCGCGCACGAGCGAGCCGCCTTCGCGGGCGACGAGCGGGAAGACATGGCCGGGGGTGACGATATCGTCCCGCCCGTGCTCGGGGTTGATGGCCACCGCGATGGTGCGGGCGCGATCAGCCGCCGAGATGCCGGTGGAGACGCCCTCGCGCGCCTCGATGGAGACGGTGAAATTGGTCTGGTGCCGCGTGCCGTTGGACTGGCTCATCAGCGGCAGGCCCAGCGTGTCCACCCGGGCGCGGGTCATGGCGAGGCACACCAGGCCGCGGGCGTGGCGGATCATGAAGTTCACCGCCTCGGGTGTGGCGAACTGCGCGGGGATGACGAGATCGCCCTCGTTTTCACGGTCCTCGTCATCGACGAGGATGAACATCCGCCCGGCGCGGGCCTCGGCGATGATGTCCTCGGCGCTGGCGATGTAGTCGGTGAGAGAGCGGGTGAGCATGCTGTTCATTGGAACTCCGCAAGGCGGGCGACGTAACGCGCCACCGTGTCGATCTCGATATTGACCTTGTCGCCCACCGTCAGGCTGCCAAAGCGGGTCATCTGGGCGGTGTGGGGGATGATGTTGACGCCGAATTCGCAGCCATCGACCTCGTTCACCGTCAGCGACACGCCGTCGATGGCAACCGACCCCTTGGGGGCGATGAAGCGGGCCAGTGCGGTGGGCACGCGGAAGCTCCAGCGCACCGAGCCGCCTTCGGGGCGGGTGGCGATCACCTCGCCCACGCCATCGACATGGCCGGAGACGATATGGCCGCCCAGTTCGTCGCCGATGCGCAACGGGCGTTCGAGATTGACGGACGCGCCGACCTGCCACAGGCCGAGCGTGGTCTTGCTCAGCGTCTCGGCCGAGGCCTCGACGGCGAACCAGTCCGGCCCCAGCTCCACAGCGGTGAGGCAGCAGCCGGAACAGGCGATGGAGGCGCCGAGTGGGATGCTGGCCGTGTCGGGCCAGGGGGTGGCGATGGTGAGGCGCATGTCCTGCGTCTCGCCCAGCGGGGCGATGGCGCGAATGGTGCCGAGACCCGTTATGATTCCGGTGAACATCAGGCGGCCCTTGTGAGTTCGGTGAGCATGTCAGCGCCCACGGGTTGTGCCATGGTGCGCACGAAGCGCGGCATGTCGGCCAGATGCGACACGCCGAAGGATTGGGCGGCCGGCCAGGCGTCCCCGCCCATCACCGCGGGGGCATGAAACCAGGCGATACGGTCCACCAGATCGGCGCGCAGCAGGGCGGCGGCGAGCTGTGCGCCGCCTTCCACGAGGAGGCGGGTGATGCCGCGCTGGCCGATGGCGGCGAGCGTCGCAGCCAGATCGATGCCTGGCGAGGCGGCCGGCACCTCGATCAGCTCGGCACCGGCGCGGCTGAGGGCCGCGACGCGATGCGGATCGGCGCCGTTGCGATGCACCATCCACAAAGGCGCCTCGCGGGCGCGGGTCACCAGGCGGGAGAGCAACGGCGTGCGCAGATGGCTGTCCGCCACCACGCGCACCGTCGGCACGGCCGTGTAGCCGGGGAGGCGGCAGGTGAGGTCCGGATCATCAGCCATCACCGTGCCGACGCCGACCATCACCGCGTCATGCCGTCCCCGCAACGCGTGGGCCATTCGGCGGGCGGGCTCGCCGGTGATCCATTGGCTTTCCCCGGTGCGGGTGGCGATGCGGCCATCGAGCGTGGTGGCGAGCTTCAACGTCACCAGCGGGCGGCCATGGCACATGCGCTGGAAGAACCCGGCGGTGACCTCGCTGGCTTCGTCGGCCAACATCCCCTCATCAACGATGATGCCGGCGGTGCGCAGGCGCTGAATGCCCGCGCCGTTCACCCGCGGGTCGCAGTCCCGAGCCGCGATCACCACGCGGGCCACGCCGGCTGTGATCAGCGCATCCGTGCAGGGTGGGGTGCGGCCATGATGGCAGCAGGGTTCCAGCGTGACATAGACGGTGGCACCGCGTGCCGCCTCGCCGGCCATGGCCAGTGCCTGCGGCTCGGCATGCGGCCGCCCGCCCGGCGCGGTGACGGCCCGGCCGACAACGCGGCCATCCTTCACCACCACGCAGCCCACCGCGGGGTTGGGCCAGCACCGGCCAAGTCCGCGCCGCGCCAGGCCGAGCGCTGAGCGCATGTGATCCTTGTCGTTCATCATATCCTATGTGGGGCCGCCCAAAGGGTCACTCAAGCCGCCAAGAAAGGCCTCGAAGTCGCGTGCCTCGGTGAAGTTGCGATAGACCGAGGCGAACCGGACATAGGCCACCGCATCCACCGCTTTCAAGGCCGCCATCACCATCTCGCCAATCACCTTGCTCAAGACCTCCGCATCGCCGGAACTCTCCAGCTTGCGCACGATTTCACTCACCAGCCGCTCAATCCGTTCCTCATCGACCGGACGCTTGCGTAACGCAATCCGCACCGAACGCGACAGCTTGTCCCGATCAAACAACGTCCGACGACCATCGGTCTTGATCACCATGATCTCACGCAGCTGAACCCGCTCCACCGTGGAGAACCGCTGCGAACACTTCGGACAAAACCGCCGGCGCCGTATCGCCGCCCCATCCTCCGTCGGCCGGCTGTCCTTCACCTGACTGTCGCTGTGTCCACAGAACGGGCAGTTCATTGGGGGGCTCCGGAGGAAGGAAGGAAGGCCAGGGGCTTTGCCCCTGGACCCCGCCAGGGGGTGACCCCCTGGACCCCAATCGTTTGAGAGGATCGGTCTTTCAGGAGGGGGGCGTGACCGGCGGGTCGATCAACCCGGGGTGAATGCCCCCCTCCTGAACGACGGATATTCCCCCCGGAGACCGCCAATGACCTACCGTCCCTGCGGATAGATCGGAAAGCGGGCGCAGAGGGCGAGGACTTCCTGGCCGACGTCCGCTTCGATGGCGGTGTTGGTGCCATCGTTGCTGCGGGAGAGGCCGTCGAGCACGCGGCCGATCATTTCGCCGACCTGTTTGAACTCGGCGGGACCGAAACCACGGGTCGTGGCGGCGGGAGTGCCGAGGCGGATGCCGGAGGTGATGGCGGGTTTGGCCGGGTCAAACGGGATGGCGTTCTTGTTGGCCGTCATATGGGCGCGTTCCAGCGAGGCTTCGGAGGCCTTGCCGGTGACGCTCTTGGGGCGGAGGTCGACGAGCATCAAATGGCTGTCGGTGCCGCCGGTGATGATGTTGAGGCCCTGCTCGACCAGGGTGGCGGCGAGGACGCGGGCGTTTTCCAGCACGCGGCCCTGATAGGCGCGAAACTCGGGGCTGAGGGCCTCGCGGAAGGCCACGGCCTTGCCGGCGATGACATGCATCAGCGGGCCGCCTTGCAGGCCGGGGAAGACGGCGGAGTTGAATTTCTTGCCCAGATCAAGGTCGTTGGACAGGATCATGCCGCCACGCGGGCCGCGCAGCGTCTTGTGGGTGGTGGTGGTGACGACATGGGCGTGGGGCAGCGGGCTCGGGTAAAGGCCGGCGGCGACCAGGCCCGCGAAATGCGCCATGTCGACCATGAAGAGCGCGCCGACAGCATCGGCGACGGCGCGGATGCGGGCGAAGTCGATGATGCGGCTATAGGCGGAGCCGCCGGCGATGATCATCTTCGGCTTTTCGGCGTGGGCGAGACGCTCGAGCTGGTCGTAATCGAGCAGCCCGTCCTCGGCGCGCACGCCGTATTGGACGGGGCGGAACCATTTTCCGGAGAGATTGGGCGCGGCGCCATGGGTGAGATGGCCGCCGGCATCCAGGCTCATGCCGAGAATGGTGTCGCCGGGGGTGAGCAAGGCGAGGAACACGGCCTGGTTGGCGGAGGCGCCGGAATGGGGCTGAACATTCGCGTAGGCGCAGCCGAACAGCTCCTTGGCGCGCTCGATCGCCAGGGTTTCGGCGACGTCGACATGGACGCAGCCGCCGTAATAGCGCCGGCCGGGATAGCCTTCGGCGTATTTGTTGGTGAGCACTGACCCCTGGGCTTCGAGCACGGCGGCGGAAACGATGTTCTCGCTGGCGATCAGCTCAATGCCGTCCTGCTGGCGCACCAGCTCGCGGCCGATGGCGGCGGCGAGTTCAGGGTCAGCCTCGCTCAAGGGGGCGGTGAAGAAATGGTGCAGGGTGTCGGTCATGGCGTAGGGCCTTCGTTCGGAACGGGGGCGAGTTTGGCGAGGCGCCGCTCATGGCGACCGCCTTCGAAGTCGGTGGCAAGGAAGGTGCGCAGAATGTCGATGGCCATTTCCTCGCCGATCATGCGGCCACCAAGTGCCAGCATGTTGGCGTTGTTGTGCTGGCGGGCAAGGCGTGCGGAGGTGGTTTCGCTCACCATGGCGCAGCGGATTTCGGCGTGGCGATTGGCGGCGTAGGACATGCCAAGCCCGGTACCACAGACCAGCACGCCGAAGCGTGCCTGGCCGGTGATGACGCGGGCGCAGGTGGCGTGGGCGAAATCGGGGTAGTCAACACTGTCGGGTCCGTTGGTGCCGAGATCGGTCACATCATGGCCCTGCGCACGGGCCCAGGCGACGAGCGCGTCCTTCAGTCGGAAGCCGCCATGATCCGCGCCGAACGCGAGGGAGAACGCCTTGTCCATCATCGATATCCTGTAACACAATCGGCGCGGCTGCCGGTATTGGCCTCTGTCGCATCCTTGACATGCGGCCGGCGGTCCGGGAAGCAGCAAGAGCTGGTGACATCCGCATTCGAGGGAGAGAACAGATGACGGTCGGCCGCTTTCCAGCCACCCGCCTGCGCCGTAACCGCACCGATGCATGGACGCGGAGGCTGGTGGCAGAGAACAGGTTGAGCGTGGATGATCTGATCTGGCCGATCTTTGTGATGGATGGCGTGGGCCAGACCACCGAGGTGGCAACGATGCCGGGGGTGAAGCGGGTCAGCGTTGATCTGCTGGGCGCGCATGTCGAAGAGGCCGTAAAGCTCGGCATTCCGGCGGTTGCGCTGTTTCCGGCGACGCCACCTGGGTTGAAGGATGGCGAGGGGTCCCAATCGTCCAACCCGGATAATCTGATCTGCCGCGCGGCGCGCGAATTGAAGCGGCAGTTTCCCGAGCTGGGGCTGATCGGCGACGTGGCGCTCGATCCGTATACCGATCATGGCCATGACGGGGTGCTGCGCGAGGGGCCGGGTGGGCTTTATGTGCATAATGACGAGACGCTGGGGCTGCTGACGCGGCAGGCGGTGAACCAGGCGCATGCCGGCATCGATGTCATTGCGCCGTCCGACATGATGGACGGGCGGATCGGTGCGATTCGTGAGGCGTTGGACGCCGAGGGGCTGATCCATACCCGGCTGATGAGCTATGCGGCGAAATATGCCAGTGCATTTTATGGGCCGTTCCGCGATGCGGTGGGCTCGAACGCGGCGCTGAAGGGCGGCGACAAGAAGACCTATCAAATGGACCCGGCCAATTCGGACGAGGCGCTGCGCGAGGTGGAACTGGATCTGCTGGAGGGGGCGGACACCGTGATGGTGAAGCCCGGGATGCCCTACCTTGATATCATCCGGCGGGTGCATGACACGTTCAAGGTCCCGACCTTCGCCTATCAGGTGTCGGGTGAATACGCGATGATCATGGCGGCTGTGGAGCGGGGCTGGCTTGATCATGACAAGGCGGCGGTGGAGAGCCTGATGGCGTTCAAGCGGGCCGGTTGCGCGGGGGTGCTGACCTATTTCGCGCCGCATGTGGCGCGGCTGATGAAGTGAGGCCAAGGCGCTGACCTTGAGGCTCATCAGCACCTGAGGTTTGGCGCCTTGCGCCTTCGGCGAGGTTCAGCAGGATGCGCGACTGATAGGCCTCTGGCGCGCTGGGGCGATGGGTTTTCATCGCGGCCGGCCAGTCGCAACTGAACTCCGCGGGATCAGGCCTGCCGTCCTGCCAGGTGGCGGCCAGCGTGCAGTTGTGGCAGTCATTGAGATAACGCGGGTCATCCGGTGTGAAGCGGCACAGTCGGGGCTGGCGGTTCATGCCGTCAAATATCTGGCGCAGGGCGGTGAAGGCGGTGGTGACGTGGCGTACCGGGTCGGCCATCAGCTCGGCCACCTCGCGCGGCTGGGGCGGGTGATGGGCGATGCGGGTCTGGGCCATGCCGTAGCGTCTGGCGGTGATGTGGTCGGGGTCGGTATCATCGCAGCGTTCCAGGCCGATCACCACGAAGCTGTCGGCGTCTTCGGGCGAGGGCACGTTGAAATGTCGCAGCCGGCTCTCCTGATGCAGGATGGCCAGCATGAAAGGGCGCGGCGCGGGCCAGCTTCGTTGCGACATGGCGGTGCGCAAGGCGGCCATGTTGGCGGTTTCGGGATCGTTGGAGCGGGTCAGCCATTCGACATGCGGATCATTCAGCAGGGCGTCGATGCAGGCGGCGAGCCTTGGGTCGAGCACGCCGGTGATTTCGGTCACCGCGGGTTGGCCGGCAGCGTGGTTGAAGTCGCTGATGCGGATCGGCGCTGCCGTGTCATGGCGCGCGCCGTGCAGCAGATCGCGCTGCAGGGCGCGCAAGGCGGCCTCGGTGCGCAGGCCGAACCAGCCGTCAATGGCGCCTTCCAGATAGCCGAGCTGGCGCAGATCGTGCTGTAAGGCGCGCACAAGCTGCGGTTCGGCGCTGCCGTAGGTGAGGAGCAGGCCGGGGAGCTGGTAAGGGCGGGGCATTGGCGTTC
>Ga0114959_10001696_pt1 | contig 18922 bp, 17 predicted proteins | sample C_130625_EF_Meta_FD_87317 | JGI IMG/M metagenome (GOLD analysis project Ga0114959, IMG submission 87317) | Freshwater microbial communities from Lake Croche, Canada to study carbon cycling - C_130625_EF_MetaG | ecosystem: Environmental > Aquatic > Freshwater > Lake | place: Lake Croche, Canada...
AACCGGAGGGGATCCAGCGTGGTTCGAGCACAGCCCAGCGCAGCAATAGCGCCAGGGCCGCCACCAACAACAATCCCCTCAATTGCCCCCAAAGCCCCTGCTGCGGTGAAGAAGGAGTGGGGGCCATGGGGGAACGGGCAGGCAGCACAATCGTTGTTTCCTACAGCAGCCGGTGCCGTGGTCCTGCAGGCATCTGACAACCTCCAGGCCGCCGACGGATTGCTCGGCGCCCTCATGGGCCTTGGCCTAACGCGGCTAGTGCTTTGCCCTGGCAGTCGTTCCGGTCCCCTGGCCCTGGCGGCCGCCCGCCGCGAAGCCCAGGGGCTGCGCCTGTTTACCGGCATTGATGAGCGCTCGGCTGCCTTCTTTGCCCTGGGCTTGGCCCGCGCCGATGGTCAACCGGTGGCGGTGGTAACCACTTCAGGCACCGCGGTGGCGGAATTGCTGCCGGCGGCTGTGGAGGCTGACCGCAGTGGCCTGCCGCTGCTTTTGCTAACGGCCGATCGACCTGAGCGGCTCAAGGACTGCGGTGCCAACCAGACCCTCAACCAGGAAGCTTTCCTTCAGCCCGTTTGCCGCGCCTTGATTCAGGGGCCCTTAGGGGGTCTGCATAGGGCCGACGGGCCCCGGTTGGAGGCCCTGGCCGCCCTGGCCTGGCGCCAGTGCCTCGGGGTGCCCGCCGGGCCAGTGCACTTAAACCTTGCCTTTGAGGAGCCCCTGCACGCGGCGGCAGGCATCACGCCCCCTCCTCTTCCTACCCCCCAGCGCTGCAGGGGCCTAGATGAAGAATTCCCAGCCCCTGCTGCCCCGGGACCGCTGGACCTTGATCAGCCGGGGGTGATTGTGGTTGGTCCCTGGCGCCGGGGGGCTGGGGCTGGTTTTGTGGCTGCCCTGCGCAAGCTGGTGGCCCGCACTGGTTGGCCGCTGCTGGCCGATGCCGCCTCTGGCCTGCGCGGGTTGCCCCTGCCCCTGGTGAGTGGTTACGACCTGTTGCTGGCGGATCCAGACCAAAGCCTGGCGGCCCCCCAGCTATTGCGGTTGGGGCCAATGCCCGCCAGCCGCAGGCTGCAGCAATGGCTGGCGGCCCAGCAGGGCCCCCAATTGATCATTACTGAACTGGAACCCCGCCGCCAAGACCCCTTGGCCAGCGGTGCTGAGCAGCATTGGCAGGGCCTGGCGGCCTGGGTGGCTGGCTTGGCCCCGGGGGCGCCGTCGGCGGAAGCCCTCGCTTTGCAACAGCGCTGGCTTAGGGCTGAGGAACGCCTGCAGTGCCAGTTGGACCAGGCCCTCCCCCTGAAGGGAGCCTGCACGGAACCGGCCCTGGCCCGTTGGCTCAATCGTTTGTTGCCCCCGGAGTTGCCGGTGTTAGTGGCCAACAGCAGTCCGGTTAGGGATTGGGAGAGCTATGCGGCTCGGCTTGAGGCCCAGCGCACTGTGGTGAGTTTTCGAGGCGCCTCGGGCATAGATGGCACCCTGTCGCTGGCGGCAGGCTTGGCCGCCGCCTGGGGGCGGCTGGTGCTTGTTACCGGTGATCTGGCCCTGTTGCACGACAGCAACGGCTGGTTATGGCGTCAACAGCTCCACGCACAACTTTTGGTGCTGTTGATTGACAACAGGGGTGGTGGCGTTTTTGAACAGCTGCCCATGGAGCGCAGCGGCCTGGATTTTGAGCGGTTGTTTGCCATGCCCCAGGCCCTGGACCCCCTCGCCCTGGCGGCGGCCCATGGGGTGCCGGGGCGCACTTGCAGCCACCTGGAGCAGTTGCCCGCTGCCCTGGCTTGGCTGCTGGCGGAGGACCAACGGCAGGAACCAATGTTGCTGTTGCGGTTCCCCACCGATCGGGCGGCGGACTCCTGCCTGCGCCAACGCTTGCGGGGGGAGGATGGATCCCTGCCTATCGCAATGCCTGATGCCTGAGCCCACCGCCGCCGGTGCTGCCCCCCGCCAGGTGTTGCCAGGGAAATCCCTGGTCACCTGGACCCCCAGCGGCAACTATCAGGATGTGCTGCTGGACCTGGCTCCGGAGGGCATCGCCAGGATCGCCATCAACCGGCCCGAGAAGCGCAATGCCTTTCGGCCCCGCACGGTGACAGAGCTCTACGACGCCTTTTCCCGGGTGCGCGATAACCCGGCCATTGGGGTGGTGCTATTCACCGGGGTGGGCCCCGCCGCCGACGGTGCCTATGCCTTCTGCGCCGGCGGGGACCAGTCGGTGCGCGGCGATGGCGGTTACTTAGATGAGGAGGGCATGCCCCGCCTCAATGTCCTCGATCTGCAGCGCTTGATCCGCAGTTTGCCAAAGGTGGTGATCGCCCTGGTGGCTGGCTATGCCATCGGCGGTGGCCAGGTGTTGCACTTGCTGTGTGACCTCAGCCTGGCGGCTGAGAATGCCCAGTTCGGCCAAACGGGGCCGCGGGTGGGCAGCTTTGATGCGGGCTTTGGTTGTAGCCATTTGGCCCGCCTGGTGGGCCAGCGCAAGGCCCGGGAGATCTGGTTCCTCTGCCGCCGCTACAGCGCCCATGAGGCCCTGGCCATGGGCCTGGTCAACGAGGTGGTGCCCCTGTTTCAGTTGGAGAATGAGGGGGTGCGCTGGGCCCAGGAGATCCTTCAGCACAGTCCCACGGCCATCCGTTGCTTGAAGGCGGCCTTCAATGCCGAAACCGACGGCATGGCTGGTTTGCAGGAGTTGGCCGGCCAGGCCACCCACCTTTTTTATCGAACCGAAGAGGGTAAAGAGGGTCAAAGGGCTTTTCTGGAGAAACGTGACCCGGATTTCAGCGAGGTGCCCTGGCTGCCCTGAGCCCATTAATGCCTCAAGCCCACCCCTGTTGTGAAAATCAAGCCCCTGCCCCTGGTGTTGCTGCCATTGCTGCTCTGTTGCAGTGGGGCCCTACCTCTGCGGGCCAGCCCCCTGGACGACCCAGACCATCCCCTGCGCCCCCTGGAGCTGCAGTTAAGCGAAGTACCGGCGCTGCTGCTTAAGCAGCCTGGCCGTCAGCTGGTGCTGGCCCGGGGCCGGCGCCAGTTGCTACTGCTCAAGGATGGCCAGTTGCTGGCCCGTTATCCGGTGGCGGTGGGCATGGCTGGCTGGGAAACACCTTTGGGAAAATTTCGGGTGCTGGAAAAACGCAGTGATCCGCCCTGGAGTAACCCCCACAGTGGTGACTTGGTGGCGGGGGGCTCACCCCAAAATCCCCTGGGCAGTCGTTGGATCGGCTTCCATCGGGATTGCAGCGCCAAGAAGGGTTTTGACGGTGAAAAGGAACTGGATATCCAGGGCTGCACCATCGCTGGTTTCCACGGCACCCCCCACCGTTGGACCGTGGGCCATGCGGTTTCCCATGGTTGCGTGCGTCTTTTTGAGGAACACATCCAGGCTTTGTTTGATCAAGTGCAACCAGGCATCCCTGTCACTGTGATTCCCTGAGGCGTCTCCGTAGAGTCGCCCCAACTATCGGGATCCCCCATGCGCGTTCTTTTCGCCGCTGCCGAATGTGCGCCCATGGTGAAGGTGGGTGGCATGGGGGATGTGGTCGGTTCCCTGCCTCCGGCCCTGGCTGCCCTAGGCCATGACGTGCGCCTTGTTATGCCCGGCTATGGGCAGCTCTGGTCGAAGTTGCAGATCAATTCAGAACCGATCTGGCGGGCCCAAACCATGGGCACCGATTTTGCAGTGTTTGAAACTAAGCATCCCAGCAATGGCTTAACGATTTATTTGATTGGTCATCCGGTTTTTGATCCCGAACGCATCTACGGCGGTGAAGACGAAGATTGGCGTTTCACCTTCTTTGCCAGTGCCACCGCCGAGTTTGCCTGGAACGTTTGGAAGCCGGAGGTGCTGCATTGCCATGATTGGCACACGGGCATGATCCCTGTCTGGATGCACCAGGACCCGGAGATCAGCACGGTTTTCACCATCCACAACCTCAAGTACCAGGGGCCCTGGCGCTGGAAATTGGAGCGGATGACTTGGTGCCCCTGGTACATGGCTGGGGATAACACGATGGCCGCTGCCCTGCTCTATGCCGATCGGGTGAACGCCGTATCTCCCACCTACGCCATGGAGATCCGCACCGCTGAATATGGCGAGCAACTCGATGGCCTGCTCAATTACATCAGTGGCAAGTTGCGTGGCATCCTCAACGGCATTGATCAGCAGGCCTGGGATCCTGCTAAGGACCAACGGATTCCCGCTGTTTTCTCCCCCAGCAACCTGGCTGGTAAGGCCAGCAATAAGCAGGTCCTCCAGCAACGGATGGGGTTGCCCCAGAACCCCAACACCTTCCTGATCGGCATGGTGAGTCGGCTGGTGGATCAAAAGGGCGTCGATTTGCTCTTGCAGGTGGCCGAGCGTTTGTTGGCCTACACAGATACCCAGATCGTCGTTTTGGGCACCGGTGACCGGGGCTATGAAAGTGGGCTTTGGCAGATGGCCAGCAACAATCCTGGCCGCTTTGCCGCCTTCCTCACCTACGACGACGACCTGTCGCGCTTGGTGTACGCCGGCAGTGATGCCTTCCTGATGCCCTCCCGCTTTGAGCCCTGTGGGATTAGTCAGCTGCTGGCGATGCGCTACGGCACGGTGCCGGTGGTGCGCCGGGTGGGGGGCCTGGTGGATACGGTGCCCCCCTATGACCCCACGGCCCAAACGGGCAATGGCTTCTGTTTTGATCGCTATGAGGCCATCGACCTCTACACCGCCCTGGTGCGGGCCTGGGAGGCCTATCGCCATCGCGATAGCTGGCAACAGTTGATGCGAAGGGTGATGCAGCTGGATTTCAGTTGGAATCGCTCCGCCCTGGAGTACGACGCCATGTATCGAGAGGTGCGGGGCAGCAAGGAACCAGGCCCCGATGCTGAAACAGCGGCCCGTTTTTCGATGCCCGAACCGCCTGACCAACGGGCCGCCCATGCCGCTGCCGATGCCCGCGATCCCAGCCCAGTGCCCCAGCCGGCCCCGCAGCGGCGCTTTAATCCGCTCTCGCTGCTGCGCCGCAATGGCGGCTGATGGCTGATGGCCAGATCGGATTCAGGGGAGCCCCCATCCCTACTGCCGGTGGCCTACCGCAGCCCCTGGGAGCAGTTGCGTAGCGACCTGGGCCGCGACCTGCCGGCCGTGGTTGCCTCTGTGGGCCTGAGGTTGCGGGAGCTCTGGCGCCGCAACCGGGAGGGGGATCTCTCCGCGCCTGGCTTCTGGCCCCTGGGCTGGACGCCGCTTTTTTGGCCATTGGTGGCCCTGTTGCTGGTACTCAGCTTGCTCGTGTTGCTGCGTTTGCCATTTCAGAGCCATGGCCCAGGGGCTTTACCAAGCGCAGCAGAACCCTCTGGGTTGCCATCGCCTACTCCCCTCTCTGCAGTGCCTATCCCGCCTGGAACCGGGGCTGACTCACTGGCACTGGCTGAATCTGGAACGAAGCCAACTGGAGCCAATCAAATTGGAACCATTCAAAATTCAGTTTCCCCAGCTGGGAACCCAGAGCCAGCCATTTCAAAACCAGGTTCCTTAGGGCCAGGGGTCGCCCCAGAGAAAGCCTCCCCAGCCGTACCGCAGCTGGACCCGCTGTTGGCCCTGTTGCAGGCCAAGGAAGGTGCTGCCCTGGTGGGGTCGATTCATCCAGTGGCTAACCAGGGCCTGCTGCAGCTCACTCCCACCGCTGCATTTTTTGAGCTGCCTAGTGGTGAGCAGCAGGGGCAGGCCAACGGCTGGCAACAGCAGAGCCGAAACCTGGGCTACGACCGGCTTGAATTGCGTTCGGCTGATGGGCACCTGCTGGGCCGCTCAGCGCTGGTGGGGGAAGGCATGATTCTTTGGTCAAACCCCCTGCCATGAGCCCTTCCCTCTGTATTCAGGACCTGGCCGAACTGTTTGATCAGCCTGTGCAGCGACACAGCAGTCCCTTAGATATCGGCACCCTGGAGTGGAGCTTCGAGCAGGTGTGCACCGACAGCCGCTCCCTCCAGGCGGGTGACCTGTTTGTACCCCTTCGCGGTGAACGTTTTGATGGCCACGACTACCTGGGAGCCGCCGTGGCGGTGGGGGCAGCTGGAGCCCTGGTGGCCAGGGACTGGCGCGGCCATATTCCTGAACACCTTGCCTATGTAATCGTTGAGGACACCCTTGATGCCTATCAAGAGGTGGCGTTGCTTTGGCGACGGCAACTTAAGGCGCCGGTGGTGGCGGTTACCGGTTCCGCCGGTAAAACCAGCACCCGCGAGTTAATCAAGGCCTGTTTGCAACCGCTGGGTGCCGTAGAAGCCAGCATTGGCAATGAAAATAACGACATCGGTGTGCCGCGCACCCTGCTGCGGGCCCGGGAGCCGTTGGCGGCGCTGGTGCTGGAAATGGGCATGCGCGGCCTTGGGGAAATCGAAAGGCTCAGCCGTTGCTCCGCACCCTCCGTGGCCGTGATCACCAACGTGGGCACTGCCCACATTGGTCGCCTAGGGAGCCGCGAGGCAATTGCCACGGCCAAATGCGAAATTTGTGTCGCCCTGCACCCGGAGGGTCTGGTGGTGATTCCAGCTGGAGATCCCTTGCTGGAAGCGGCCTTGGCGAGGGTTTGGCGGGGCCGTGTGGTGCGGGTGGCGCTTGCGGCCAGAGATTTCCCAACTGCTGATTTACCAGCTGCACAATTGGTGGCTGAATTGCAGAACGGATCGGCAATTGTTGGCAGTGAGTTGCTTTTTAGCGATGGCAGCAGCATCAACCTGCCCCTGGAGGGGCGACACAATGCCTTGAATCTGTTGCTAGCCCTAGCGGTGGCCGAGGAGCTGGGGGTGCCGCGCTCAGCCCTTACTCGCTTGCAGGTGGCCTTGCCTGGGGGCCGGGCCCGGCGGATTGTCTTAGATCAGGGTCCTCTGGCAGGGGTGACCCTGCTGGATGAAAGCTATAACGCCTCGCCGGAGGCCATGCTCGCCGCCTTGGAACTACTGCATAGCCAGGGGGGACGACGGTTTGCCGTGCTGGGCTCGATGTTGGAGCTTGGTGACCAGAGCGCAGGTCTGCACCGCCAGGTGGGGGCCCGGGCTGCGGCCCTTGGCCTCGATGGGCTGGTGGTGGTGGGCGATAGGCCGGAGCTGGATGCCCTTATGGAGGCTGCCACAACCGTGCCCTTGCTCCAGCAAGTGGCCCAACCAGAGACAGCGGCCGAGCTCCTATTTGATTGGTTAGAGCCCGGTGATCACCTGTTGCTCAAGGCCAGCCGTGGGGTTGCCCTGGAGCGGCTGATTCCTCTACTAAGCGGCCCTGGGGCCGGGACTGATGCAACTAATGCAAGATATTGATCTTGATACAAATTCTGTAACCAATATGCAATCTGTAAGCTTTGTGCACCGTCTATAAACTTCATGCAGAATCTCTGAGTTTTACGAGCAATCTCTCGGCTTTAAGCGCAATCTCTTAGCTTCATGCATTGCCTATAAGCTTCATGGACAATCTCTGGCCCTTGCGCTCAATCTCTGAGCTTTACTCATAAGCTGTGACTTTTATCGATACCTCCTTTGTCTAACGGTCTAATGAAAATGACTAGGGTCATATGACTAGGGTCAGATTCAGGACGGCGGTGCTTCGGGCTTTTAATCAGATTCAGGACGGTGATGTTTAGGGCGTTTTTATTGATTTGAAGTGTTCGCGTGCAAGTATTTAGCAAATGTACGGAATGGATTTGTTGTAACATATAGATTAGGCATACTGATTAGGCATACTGATTAGGCATGCTGGTTTGGTATTTAGAATTGGCATTTAGATAAATTTAATCAATAAATATAGCGACAATGATCAATAAATATGAATATAGATATAGATATGGATATAGATATGAATAAATATAATCTATATTTTGCTATTTATTGGTTGCCAGTTGTCTTTGATTACTTGGCGGGAGCGGCCCAGGGCCAGGGCCCCATCTGGCACATCTTTTGTAATGGTTGAGCCGGCGCCTACGGTTACCCCTGCGCCAAGAATTACCGGAGCCACGAGCACGCAATTAGCTCCGGTTTTGCTGCCGGCGCCGATCACGGTGCGGTGTTTGTTGACGCCGTCGTAATTAGCGGTGATTGTGCCAGCCCCCACATTTACATCTGCCCCCAGCTGGGCGTCGCCGATGTAGCTGAGGTGATTAACCTTGCTTCCGGGCCCGACTTGGCTTTTCTTAACTTCCACAAAGTTGCCGATTCTGACGCCCTCCCCCAGCTCTGCCTCCGGGCGCAGGTGGGCATAGGGACCGATGCGGCAACCCTTGGCGACTGTGGCGCCATTCACCATCGAAAGCAGCACCTGAACGTCGTCGCCCAGCTGACTGTTCTCGATCAGGCTGCCTGGACCGATGCGGCAATTGTTGCCGATTTGGCAATGGCCGCGGAAGTGGCTTTGGGGTTCTATCAACACATCTTTGCCGAAATGGCAGTCCTCCGAGAGGGTGCAACTGGAGGGGTCTGTAAAGCTCACCCCCTCCTTCATCCAATGGAGGCGGAGGCGCTCCTGGAGCATCGCTTCGCATGCGGCCAGTTGGCACCGGTCATTGATGCCGGTGATCTCGGAGAGGTCCTCTACCACCAGGTGGCCAGCGTTCTTCAGCAGGGCAATGCTGTCAGTTAGATACAACTCCCCCTGGTCGTTGTCGCTGCTGAGCAGGGGCAACACCTGGCGCAGTCGTGGCCAGTGGAAGCAGTAGATGCCCGCATTAATCAAATTGTTGCGGCGTTGGTTATCGCTGCAGTCACGATGTTCAACGATTTCCTGCACCTGGCCAGCAGCATCTACAAAGACTCGCCCATAGCCGCTCGGATCCTGGAGATGGGCACTGAGCAGAGTTACGGAGGCACCACTACTGCGGTGCTGCGCCAGTAGTTGTTGCAGGGTTTCGGTGCGCAGCAGGGGCACATCACCGTTGAGCACCAGCAGATCACCTTCGAAATCAACGAGGGGATCGAGTAATTGCTGCACCGCATGGCCCGTGCCGTTCTGGGGTTGTTGCAGCACAAACTCCGGCTTACTGAGGTGTTGCTCTAGCTCCGCCTCCAGCCGCTCCGCTTGGTGCCCAACAATCAGCAGTGTTCGGTTGGGCTGCAGAGACTTGGTGCTGGCCAACACCCGTTCCACCAGGGTGGCCCCAGCCAGGGGTTGGAGCACCTTTGGCAGGCTGCTCTTCATGCGGGTGCCTTTTCCGGCGGCGAGCACGGCAACGGCGAGCATTGGTGCTCTGCAACTGGGCGGGAATCTACCGGGGGTTGCGGCAGCTAACCCTTTCTTGCCAACGTTTTCTCCAGCCATTGGTGCTGTTGGCTGTGCTGTTTTTCTGGGCCTGGCGCCGCTCCGCCCGGATCGTTTCAGCATCTGCCCTGCCACTGGGGTCCCGATAGGGTTCCGCCGCCCTGGTTTTGAGGTGTTCCTCCTCCATCGTTGAAAGGGCAGCGAATTGCTGGTTATCGCCCAGCGCCGCTGGACTGGCCACGGTGCCGTTGCTCCATTGGTGGGCGGGGGAACCTGGGCCGGGATGGATGCTGGCTAGCTGCAGACCGTGGAGTCTCAGGGCCTGGCGCACCGCTGCCGCTGAGCAGTAGCTCACCAGGCGGCCCCTGGGGCCCAATAGGGAGGCCAGTTGACCAAGGAATTCCATGGTCCAAAGCTGGGGACAGACCCCCGGGGAAAAGGCGTCATGGAGTACCAGATCTAGGGAGCCCCGCAGGGCTGGTATAAGTTGCCGCAGCTGCTCCCTGGCATCCCCCCAGGGCAGTTGCCCTTGGCTTTGATTGTTTTGCCAGTGGCCCTGCTGCTCCAATTGCTCCAGCACGGCCAAACTGCTGGCTCGCCATTGGCTCCGGAAGCTGACTTCCCCTAGGGCCATGGTCAAGGGGCGCCGATCTAGCTCCAGCCCCCACCACTGCATTCCCCTTCCCAGGTCAGAGAGCTGCTCCAGCAGGGCCGCGGTGTTGGTGCCTGTGCCCACACACACCTCCAACACCCTCAGGGACCTGTCTTTGGCTACTAGCTCGATACCTGCCGGGGCCAGGAAGGTGTGCTGGGCTTCCCCCAGGGCGCCGCGGCCGCAGTGGAAACCCTCCTGAAAAGCTTCACTCCAGAGGCTGAAACTGCCATCGGCGGTGAGGCGTGGCTGTAGTTCAGCCGGCCTGGAGTCTGGCCAAGTCATCCCAGAGATTCGGATAGGAAACAGCGGCCGCCTCCGCCCGGGCAATCCTGGTGATGCCGGTGGCCCCCAGGGCTGCCACCGCCAGGCTCATGGCCACCCGGTGGTCGGTTTCGCTATCGACGGTGGCCCCTTGCAATTGCTGGCCGCCGGGGATCACCAGGCCATCGCTAGTTTCCTCCAGCTCAGCGCCCATGGCCCGCAGTTGCCGGGCCATGACAGCCAGCCGGTCAGTTTCCTTCACCCGCAGTTCTTCGGCATCGCCAATCACGCTGGTGCCTTCGGCGGCCAGGGCCGCCACCGCCAGGATCGGGATCTCATCCACCAGCCGCGGGATCAGCTCGCCGCCAATGGTGAAGGCCTTTAGGGGCGCTGGACGAACCCGCAGGTCCCCCACCGGTTCCCCCGCCACCAGCCGTTCGTTGAGGATTTCCAGGGGGGCACCCATGGCCTCCAGCACCTCAAGGATGCCGGTGCGGCTGGGGTTGAGGCCCACATTTTCCAGGAGTAAATCAGCACCTGGCACCAGCAGGCCGGCCACCAACCAGAAGGCGGCGGAACTGATATCACCGGGCACCACCACCCGCTGGCCCTGGAGCCGGGCCCCTGGGGTAATCAGTACCCGGGGACCACCACTGGCCTCTGGCTCACTGACCAGATCGGCGCCAAAGGCCCGCAGCATCCGCTCGCTGTGGTCGCGGGAGAGGGCCGGTTCGATCACCGTGGTGGGGCCTTCAGCGCTGAGGCCCGCCAGCAGCAGGGCACTTTTTACCTGGGCTGAGGCCACCGGGGTGCGGATCACGGCCCCCTGGAGTTGGCGGCCCTGGATGGCCAGGGGGGCCAAGTTGCCGTCGTGGCGGCCGTGGATGCTGGCCCCCATCTGGCCCAGGGGTTTTGCGACCCGGGCCATGGGCCGCCGCCGCAGGGAGCTATCGCCATCCAGCACAAAATGGCGGCCGCCGCGGCCCGCCAGCAGGCCCAGCATCAACCGCATGGTGGTGCCGGAGTTGCCGCAATCGAGCACCTGGGCAGGCTCCTGCAGGCCATCAAGGCCCACGCCCCGCACCAGCACTTCTTGGCCCGCTTCAATGGCCGACACCTCCACCCCCATGGCCCGCAGGCAGGCGGCGGTGCTGAGGGGGTCTTCGGCGGGCAGCAGGCCTTCGATGCGGGTTTCGCCTTCGGCGATGGCCCCGAATAACAGGGCCCGGTGGGAAATTGATTTATCGCCCGGCACCCGCACCGTGCCCCGCAGGCGCAGGCCGCTGGTGAGGGTGGTGGTTGCCATGGGCTGCCAGGGGCCGGGAGTTGGATCCTATGGACCAGCAGGCGGGCATCGGTAGCTGCTGCCTTCAGCCCAGCTTCAAGGCTTAGCCCAACATCAAACCCCCTTCCGGCTCAAGGCTGGCTTCCCAGCTGAGTTGATCGTAGAGAAGTTCGGCAATGGTTAGGTCGGCCAGCTCCCTCTCCACGGCCCGATTAAGCCGCTGTTGAAGTTGCCGTTCAAGGCGATCGCCGGCGGCGGCACTGCTCGCAGTGGAAGAGCCTTGGTCGGCCGAATAGTCCGGTGGATCCCGCAGTTGTAGTTGGCGACGACCACCCACAGCGCTGAGTACATCAGCCACGGCGAGTTTTTCCGGGGCGACCGCCAGCCGATAGCCACCGCTGCGCCCCCGGCGGGCCTCCAGCAGACCCGCCCGCCGCATTTGCAGTAGCAGTTGCTCTAGCAGGGGTGCCGGCAGTCCTTGGCGGGCGGCCAGGGCCGGGCCGGCCAGGCTGTGGCCGGGGCTGCGGGCCAGTTCCACCAGGGCCCGCAGGGCGACGCTGCCGGCTCGGGTTAGCACCGCAGCCGTTCCAGCACATGCTCGAGCTGGAGGCCAAACAGGCTGGGGTCGGGGCTGGGGCCCTCCCCGCTGGCGGGCCCTAGGTCGGAAAGCCCTAACTCCTGCCAGCGGCCGCTCACCCGTTGCTCCAGCTCGCCGTCGCGGCCCAGGGCTTCGCCCCAGTCGTGGCGTTTTTCCGGACCAATCTTGGTGGTGGCATCAATGGCCAGGCGGCCGCCGAGGCCGAGGCGTTCACTGGCGAAGTCGAGGGAATCAAAGGGGGTGTTTTCCAGCACAAACAAATCCCTTTGCGGATCCACCTGGGCGGCAATGGCCCAAACCACCTGCCGCGGATCCCGCACATTGATCGCCCGATCCACCACCACCACAAATTTCGTGTAAGTGAACTGGGGCAGGGCAGTCCAGAAGGCCATGGCAGCCCGTTTTGCCTGGCCCGGATAGGCCTTATCGATCGAGATAACCGCCAACTTGTAGCTGAGCGCTTCCATGGGCAGGAAGAAATCAACGATTTCCGGCACCTGTTGGCGCAGGATCGGCGTGTAGATGCGATTGAGGGCGATCGCCAGCATCGCCTCCTCCTTGGGGGGGCGGCCACTGAAGGTGGTGAGCATTAGCGCTTGGCGCCGTTGGGTGATGCAGTGGAAGCGCACCAGCGGTGAAGGCTCTTCGCCGCCGTAGAAGCCCATGTGGTCGCCAAAGGGACCGTCGGGCAGGGTTTCCCCCGGCTTGATTCGACCCTCCAGCACGATTTCGCTGTGGGAGGGCACCTCCAGATCAACGGTTTTGCACTTGGCTAGATGCACTCCTTCGCCGGCATAGAGGCCGGCAAATAACCATTCAGAAAGTTGCACCGGGATCGGTGTGGCAGCGGCCATCACCAGCAGCGGATGGACGCCAAGGGCAATGGCGATCTCCAACTCTTCACCCCTTTCGGCAGCCTTGCGCAGGTGGCGGGCGCCGCCCCGCACGCTCAGCCAGTGCACGGTCATGGAGCGGGCGTCCTGCTGTTGCAGCCGGTACACGCCCACATTGGGCACCTTGGTTTCTGGATCCTTCGTAATCACCAGGCCGAGGGTGATAACCCGACCGGCATCACCGGGCCACGGGCGGATCAGCGGTAGGGCATCGAGATTTACGGCCTCCCCCTTCAGCACTATTTGCTGGCAGGGGGGGGTGAGATCGCGGTCGGGGCGGGCCTTAATGAGGTCCCAAAGGATGCGACCAAAGGCGGCTGTTTCCTGGAGCCCCTTGGGGGGCCGGGGTTGTTGCAACAGGGCGAGCTTTGCTCCCAGCTCCTCCAGCTGCTCCACCCGTTCCAGGCCCATGCTCCACACCACCCGTTCCACGGTGCCCAGCAGATTCACCAGCACCGGCATCGAGCTGCCGATCACATTTTCAAAAAGCAGGGCTGGCCCGCCCAGGGCCAGCACTCGATCAGCAATGGCTGCCAGTTCCAGGTCGGGATCCACCGGGGCGCTGATGCGGCGCAACTGGCCCCGCTGGTCCAGCAGGGCCAGAAAATCGCGCAGGTCGCGCTGCGCCATGGATTGCTTAGAACAGTGGCCCCTACTGTGGCGCACCTCCTAGGTCGCCTGCCTGATGCGTCTTTTCTTTTTCCATACCCCTGAACGGGTGCCCGCCAACGGCATGGCCGATGCGGCAGTGGTGATCGACGTGTTAAGGGCCACCACAACCATGGCCTGGGCCCTGCAGAACGGGGCTGAGGCGATTCAGGCCTTCGCTGACCTGGGCGCCCTGGATGCCGCGGCTAAGGCCTGGCCGGCGGATCGTTGCCTGAGGGCTGGCGAACGGGGGGGGGCCCGGCTTGATGGTTTTCAGCTTGGTAACTCGCCCCTGGCGGTAACCGAGGAACTGGTGGGGGGTAAGCGAATTTTCATGAGCACCACCAATGGCACCCGTTCGCTAGATCGGGTGCGCTCCGCCCCGTTACTAGTAACCGCCGCCCTGGTGAACCGATCGGCGGTGGCCGAGCGTTTGCTTGGGGCCAAACCCGCCACTGTTTGGGTGGTGGGTAGCGGCTGGGAGGGTGATTACTCCCTAGAAGACAGCCTCGCCGCCGGCGCCGTGGTGGCGGCCCTGCTGGAGCAGGGGGGCAGGGGGCTCCAGCAACTGGTGGGTAACGATGAGGCTGCTGCGGCCCATGCCCTGTGGCAGCACTGGCAGCACGACCCGGAGCAGGCCCTACGGCTAGCCAGCCATGGCCAACGCCTAGAGAGGCTGGGGAACCATGACCCTGATTTCGTCTGTTGCGCCGCCGTAGACAGCCTGGCGGTGGTGCCCCTACAAACTGAGCCTGGCGTGTTGCGTGCCTCCTGAGGGCCCGTCTGGGTACAGTCCGCCCAACGGATTGGAGCGGTGGTGACCAGCTTTCTTGCGGCAGCCCTGCAACTCACCAGCACCTCAGACCCGGAGGCAAACTTTGCCCAGGCCGAGGAGCTGATTGAGTTGGCAGCCCGCCGGGGCGCTGACCTGGTGGGCCTTCCAGAGAATTTTGCTTTCATGGGCGAGGAAGCCCGCAAGCTCGAACTGGCCGCAGGCCTGGCCGAGCGCTGTAGCCGCTTCCTGGTGACCATGGCCCGCCGCTATCAGGTAACCCTGCTAGGGGGGGGCTTCCCCGTACCTGCCGGCGAGGGGGCCACCTATAACCGGGCGGAGCTGGTAGGTACCGACGGCCAAGTGCTTGCCCGTTACGACAAGATCCACCTGTTCGATGTGGATCTGCCCGACGGCAACACCTATACGGAATCGGCCACGGTCCAATCTGGCAATAAGTTGCCGCCGGTGGTCGATGTCCCGGGGCTATGTCCCATTGGGCTTTCCATCTGTTACGACGTGCGTTTCCCAGAGCTCTACCGCCATCTGGCCGGGGCCGGGGCGGAGCTGATGGTGGTGCCCGCTGCCTTCACCGCCTACACCGGCAAGGACCATTGGCAGGTGTTGCTTCAGGCCCGGGCCATTGAAAACACCGCCTACGTACTGGCGCCGGCCCAAACCGGCCTGCACTATGGGCGCCGTCAGAGCCATGGCCATGCCCTTGTTATTGACCCGTGGGGCACGGTTCTGGCCGATGCCGGGGTGGGCCCTGGGGCAGCCGTCGCCCCGGTGGACCCCGGCCATATCCAACGGGTGCGGGCCCAGATGCCCAGCCTGCGGCACCGCCATCCAGCCCTTTTCTGACCGTTGTGATGGCTGAGGGGCGTTTTCGCCAACGTTGGCTCGTTGCCTTGTTTGGCAGCGTTTGCCTGGCCGCCAGTGCCTGGGGCCTTCCCGGCTGGGCCGCTAGTGCCCTCGCCGCCTGGCGGATTACGGCCGATGGCCTGCTGGAGCTCCGCACCAGCCCCTACGCCAACCTCAGCGCCTCCTTTGACCCCGGTGACGGGGTTCAAGGGCCCCGGCTGTGGATTGATTTACCGGGTACCCCCTCTAGGCCCCGGACGCTCCAGGCGGGGGGCCCCCTGCGCCAGGTGCGGGTGGGCACGCCCGAACCAGGGGTTACCCGCCTAGTGCTCGAGTTCCAGCCTGGCGTTCAGTTGGACCCTGCCCAGCTCAAGTTGATGGGGGTTGATAAAGACAGCTGGAAACTGCAGTTGCCGCCGCAGCTGGGCCGCTACCTGGCCCTGGGAGAGGGCAGCTTGGTGCGGCCTGATCCTGTGGTGGCTGCCCCCAGCGAGGGCTTTGGGGCCCCCTCTGGTCCCGCCGCCCCGCGCCAACCCCTGCGCCCCCTGCGGCCGGCGGATTTACCCAGTGTTGCCCGCGGCCGTTTCCGGGTGGTGATTGACCCCGGCCATGGGGGGCCAGACCCCGGTGCCATCGGCATCGGCAGCACCCAGGAAAAAGATGTGGTGCTGGAGATCTCCCAGCAGGTGGCCGAATTGTTGCGAGGTCGCGGCGTGGATGTGTTGCTCACCCGCACCGGCGACATTGATGTGGACTTACCACCGCGGGCCCAGCTGGCCAACGGCAGCGGCGCCGATGTGTTCGTGAGCATTCATGCCAATGCCCTCAGCATGAGCCGTCCGGATGTGAATGGTTTGGAAACCTTTTATTTCCAGAGCCAGCAGGGCAGAAGCCTGGCCGCTGCGATCCACAACTCGATCATGGGCACCGTGCGCCGCGAGGACCGTGGGGTGCGGGAGGCTCGTTTCTATGTGATTCGGGCCACCCGCATGCCCTCAAGCCTGGTGGAAGTGGGTTTCCTTACCGGGGCTGACGATGCCCCTGATTTGATGGATCCCGCCCACCGGCGCCAATTGGCCCTGGCGATCTCAGCAGGCATCCTCGATTATTTGAGGTTGGCGGGATGAGTTTGCATCCCCATAGCGATTCGCCGCTGCCCGCCAATGCTCTGCTTGGTTTATTTGACAGTGGCTTTGGCGGCCTCACCGTCTTGCGCCAGCTTTTGCAAAGGCGCCCCGGTCAACCCTGTTTGTATGTGGGCGACACCGCCCGGGTGCCCTACGGCGGCCGCCGGCCCGAGGAAATTCGAGCCATTGCCGCCGAGGTGGTGGCCTGGCTCCGGAGCCAGGGGGCCCAGGCCCTGGTGATGGCCTGCAATACCTCCAATGCCCTGGCCCTTGATGTGGCCCAGGCGGAAGCGGGCGTGCCAGTGGTGGGCTTGATCGATTCCTTGGCCCAGCAATTGCAAGCCCAGCGGGTGGGGGTGCTCGCCACCCCAGCCACGGCGGCCAGTGGTGCCTATGGCAAGGCCCTGCGGGCAAACCGAGCTGGGGTAGAGGTTCTGGAGGTGGGCTGCCCTTTGTTTGTGCCAGCCGTGGAGCGCAATGAGCTCGACAGTCCCCAGCTGCGGGCGGCGGCAGCGGATTACCTCGCCCCCTTGCTGGCGGCCCGGGTGGAGGTGATTGTGCTGGGTTGTACCCATTACCCCCTGTTGGAGCCCTTGCTGCGCAGCCAGTTACCCGCTGATGTGCGGCTGGTGGACCCGGCCCTGGCGGCGATGGCGGTGCTTGAAACTTTGTTGATGCCCAGTGCCGAGCCTGTGGCCCTCAGCCCTGATCTCTGCCGTTGCCGCCTGGTGGTAACCGGTGATGCCGCAGATTTTGCTGCCGGGGCCAGCCATTGGTTGGGTCAACCGGCCCAGGTGCAGCAGGTCAACCTGCGGTGCCCTGGTGGGGACCTCTAGGATCTGGCGACGCGGGCGATGCCATGAAAACGGTTGCAGAACTGCTTCAGCCCGTGGAGTCTGACTTGGAAGACCTGCTGAGCGATCTGCGCAACCTGATCGGTGCCGGCCATCCGATTCTCCAGGCCGCCGCAGAGCATTTGTTCAGTGCCGGTGGTAAAAGGCTGCGGCCTGGCATTGTGTTGCTGCTTTCCCGGGCCCTGGATCCTGCTGGCTCCCTTGGCAGCCGGCACCGGCGCCTGGCCGAAATCACCGAAATGATCCATACCGCCTCGTTGGTTCACGACGACGTGGTGGATGAGGCCGACACCCGCCGGGGGGTGGCCACGGTGCACAGCCGTTTCAACAGCCGTGTGGCGGTGTTGGCCGGTGATTTTCTGTTTGCCCAAGCCAGTTGGCACCTGGCAAACCTCGACAACCTCGAGGTGGTGAAATTGCTCTCCCGCGTGATTATGGATCTGGCGGAGGGGGAAGTGCGCCAGGGTTTGTTTCGCTATGACACCGGCCAGAGCCTGGAAACTTATTTAGAAAAGAGCTACTGCAAAACAGCATCTCTGATGGCCAATAGTGCCCGGGCTGCGGGGGTGCTCTCCGGCTTGCCCGAGTCACAGCTCGACTTGCTCTATCAGTTTGGCCGCCAGCTCGGTCTGGCATTCCAGGTGGTGGATGACATTCTTGATTTCACCGGTGATGATGCCCAGCTAGGTAAGCCCGCCGCTTCCGATCTTGCCTCGGGCACCCTTACTGCCCCTGTGCTTTATGCCATGGAGCAGCAGCCGCTGCTGGCGGTACTGATTGAGCGCGAATTCAGTGAGCTTGAAGACCTACCGCAGGCCCTGGCCCTGGTGCGTCAGAGCGATGGAATTCAACGTTCTCGCCAGTTGGCGGAAGGTTTTGCCCGCAAGGCCGGTGAATGTTTGGATTTTCTGCCCCCCTCGGAATCCCGTAAGGCGTTGTTGGCGCTTCCTGATTTCGTACTTAGTCGCCTTTATTGATGATTGATACCTGAAGTATTGATGCCTAAAGCCTCCATTTAAGTTCGAAATCTTTTAAATAATTTATTCATTGCTGTCGATAGCGGGGCAATTCATCTCCAATAGTTAGCAATGGTTTGTTTTTCTTGAACCACAGCCAGTCCCGCAGTGGTGGGGTTTCTGCCAGCTGCCGACGGCTCAGCCCTAGGCCCAGTTTTTGCGAGGCGGATTCAAGTAGGTCGAGCATTGTTTCGGCGTCAGCGGCCTTTGCCAGGGCTTGATTCCAGCGTTCGTGCCCTTGAATGCCCCTCACCAGGGCATTGATTTTCTGGCTTACGGAGTATCCCGAGAAGTCGTTGGCTGCCAATCGTCTAGCGCTGGGACATAAATATTATCAGCTTTGAGTGGTTTTGTGAGTCTTTATTTAGGTAAGAGCATAAGAGCACGTATAAATATTTTTCCACCCAATACTATTGGGGTGCTCCATTAGAGTGCCCAAGTGGTATTGGGTGGGTTCTAAAATTCTTGAAGGGCGTTGTTGGTGATCTTTGCTTCTGCCGAGTTTTGCTAGCGACGCCCTTTTCTTGGATTGCTCTATCCTTTTGCTAGGCTATTTAGCCAAGTATTTTTAGTTGAAGAATTTTTTGCATTCACATTAGCATTCACTTTTATTTTCGCTTTCGCTTTTGCTTTTATCTATACCTATACCTATACCTATACCTATACCTATACCTATACCTATACCTATACCTATACCTATACCTATACCTATACCTATACCTATACCTATACCTATAC
>Ga0114959_10001702_pt1 | contig 18875 bp, 18 predicted proteins | sample C_130625_EF_Meta_FD_87317 | JGI IMG/M metagenome (GOLD analysis project Ga0114959, IMG submission 87317) | Freshwater microbial communities from Lake Croche, Canada to study carbon cycling - C_130625_EF_MetaG | ecosystem: Environmental > Aquatic > Freshwater > Lake | place: Lake Croche, Canada...
CAAGTTGGCTGCTGTGGTCTCTAGTGGTGGTATTTACACTTCAGCTGACAGCGGAGTCACCTGGATCAAGACATCGGCTCCTACTCAGAAGTGGTGGTCTATTTCCTCCTCTGCTGATGGATCCAAGCTGGCTGCTGTGGTCTCTAGTGGTGGTATTTACACTTCAGCTGACAGCGGAGTTACCTGGACTATGACGTCGGCTCCTACTCAGTACTGGAGGTCTATTTCCTCCTCGTCTGATGGAACCAAGCTGGCTGCTGTGGTCAAATTTGGTGGTATATACACCTCAGCTGACAGCGGAGTCACCTGGATCAAGACATCGGCTTCTACTGATCCGGAGTGGCGTTTTATTGCCTCCTCTGCCGATGGATCTAAGTTGGCTGCTGTGGCATATAGTATCGGTATTTACACTTCAGCTGACAGCGGAGTAACCTGGACTATGACGTCGGCTCCTCCTCAGTACTGGAAGTCTATTTCCTCCTCTTCCGATGGAACCAAGCTGGCTGCTGTGGATTATGGTCACATTTACACTTCAGCTGACAGCGGAGTTACCTGGACCATGACGTCGGCTCCTACTCAGGATTGGTTGTCTATTTCCTCGTCAGACGATGGATCAAAACTGGCTGCTGTGGGTCTTGCTAGTGGTATTTACACCTCAGCTGACAGCGGAGTTACCTGGACCCAGACCTCAGCTCCTCCTCAGGAGTGGAATTCTATAGCCTCCTCTGCAGATGGATCTAAGTTGGCTGCTGTGGTCTTTAGTGGTGGTATTTACATTAATAATGTAGATCTATCAGAAATTTTTGCACCTTTAACTGGTAATAAAGCTCCAGATGTCGGATATACAACATCTGGCGGTACTGTAGATCTATCAGAAGTTTTTGAAGCAAACCCAGCATAATATATTCTTTTTGTATTAATTATTGATATTTTTGAACTATTATTTCTTAAAAGTTATAATAACTTTTTATACCTTTTAACCTTTCAATATCCGATTTATATAAAAGGTGATTTATCGGTTACAAATTAACAGTTACCTGATTACATTCAAAGATACCAGTCCTCTGTACGGCATTTTAAATGTAAAAAAGTCTAAAACAATGGGCATTTTTAATGAGAAAAGGTGTAATATAATATATATATGAACAAGAAAGCAATTCAAGCTATTGCTGTTTTTACAGAGTCTATCAAGGGCCAAGTATATTTTACCGAAGTTGCCAATAAGGTCCGCATTGATGTGAATATAAGCGGTCTTAAGCCAAACTCTGCTCACGGATTCCACGTCCATCAAGCCGGAGATTTAAGTGATAAATGCAAGTCTATGTGTGCACACTTCAATCCTTATGACAAAAATCACGGATGCCCTGGTGCAAAAGAGAGACACGTCGGCGATCTAGGAAACTTGCTTACAGACTCCAAGGGGGTTGCAAAATATTCCTTCTTTGATGACCAAATTAAGCTTAAGGGAACAAAGGCCAATATTCTAGGTCGTGGTCTCATCATTCACGAAGATGAAGACGATTGTGGTCAAGGCGGAGACGCAGAAAGCTTGAAAACAGGAAATGCCGGGAAACGCATTGCTTGTGCAGTCATCGGTTATTCAAAGGAGAATTTCAAATGCTAACTGTATTAAGGTTTATTTACATTTTATTTTCTAATAATAAATAAAATGCAATTACTCAAAATACTTTTTCTCTCTTTGAACCTATTTTCAAATGTCAAAAGTTACGACACAAACCAACTGAACATTGGTGTTTGGCTTAGTGGTGCTGCTTATTGTGACAAGAACGAATATTCTTCAATGAAACTTGGTGGTCCAGCAAAAGGTTTTGTATACAAGGACTTATTATATGACAAAAAAAGCGATCTACAAGGTTTCACAGGAGTTCTCTCTTCTACCAAATCCATCTATGTTGTTTTGCGTGGATCATCGTCAACAAAGAATTGGATGGAGGACTTTGAAGCCAGAAAGGTACACTATGATTCCTTCCCTGAGTGTAAATGCGAGGTACACAATGGCTTCTATAAATCGGCATTAGGTCTTGCGAATGAGACAATCAATTCTGTAAAAACCTTACAAAAATTATACCCTGGATTCCAAGTTGTAATCACAGGACATTCTTATGGTGCATCTTGTGGCCAACTTCTGGCAATGGAGCTAGAGAGAAATAGTATTCAAACAAGGATCTATAATTATGGTCAACCCCGAGTTGGAGACTCCAAATATGCTGCATTTGTCAATCAAAAAATCCAAGAGTATTACAGAACAACACATAATAAAGATATTGTCTCACACGTTCCTCCCAATGATGTTATGGGTTATCTACACAGCTGTAGAGAGATTTTTGAAGATGGGTTAGGAGTCCTAACGCTATGTAGTAGTTCCAACTGTGAAGATCCCAAATGCTCTGCGCAATACAAATTGAGTCAAACCAATGGAGATGATCATACAACTTATTTAGGACATAAATTATCTTGTGAATCAAGCATTATTTAATTTTGTATGTATAATATATGTATAGTGGTGAACGCGAAGACGAAGACGAAGAACCCACATATGATACTGATTTTTATAACGATGCAATGAATAATGCGATGACTGGATACGAGGATTATCCATATCAACAATCTAGAACAACAATATCTAACATTCCTATTCTTACACCAGAAATAATGCAAACAATTCTGGATTCAATAAATGATTCTATTATAAATAATCGTGACCCAAGAGAGAATATTATTGAAATTAACAATAGAGAATTAGTATTTAATGGAAAAAGATATAGCATTACCGAAAAACAATATAACAAAATAAATAATTATATAACTCGTTCTAATTATCCAATAGATGGAGGAAGAAAATATAAGAAAACAAAAAAATCCAAGAAACATAGAAAATCTAGAAAATCCAAGAAATCAAAGAAACATAGAAAATACAGAACAAAAAGACATAAATAAATTCAAAAATATGATTATAATAATATGATTATAATTATATGGATCTCTGTAAATACAAAGATATTTTGGGTAAACCTGGAACAGGTATACATAAATTCAGACTTTTCAACATTGCAATAGTAGATGTATTAGTGGTTCTGATATGTGCTTATTTGATTGCGCGTTTTTTTAAGTTGCCTCTACTTTATACAACTATTGGAGTATTTATTCTAGGCATTTTTGCACATCGTCTTTTCTGTGTCCGCACTGGCATTGATAAATTATTGTTTCCCTGAAACTGATCAAAGGGCATCTATACCATAATGTTCAGTTACTTCTTTTTTCCTTGTTTCCAGTCTCTTGGGTATAAGAGCACAGTCACTATCTTCTCTCTTCTTTGATAATGCATCCACATCATAAATATCCAATATTTTTGATACAATAGGAGATCTAACAACATCTTCTTTACCTAACTCAACCCATTTTAATCCGTGATTTATACTAGTATTATTGTATTTCGTTGCTTCCATTTCCTCATATTTTGTCCACTTATGAATAAAATCTTGAAGTCCAGACTGTTGCCCACTTTTATCGGCCTGTTTCAAATCCCCAGTAACTACCATCTTACTACCTTCTCCAATACGCGTGGTCAACATAAGCATTTGATTTGGTGACGAATTTTGCATCTCATCTGCAATAATAAAGGCGTTTTTAAAGGTGCGTCCGCGCATAAACCCAAGCGGGGAAATCTCAATCTCATTATTATTTATCATATCATCTAGTTCTCTCTTTGAGTAAAATTCCAAGAACACATCAAAGATGGGACGAATCCAAGGATCCATTTTTTTGTTGATAGACCCAGGTAAAAATCCGATCTCTTCTTCTACTGGAACAACTGGTCGCGTGATTACAATCTTATTATATATTCCTTCTTGGAAATCCTTTATAGCTGAGTTACACGCCAGGGCTGTTTTACCTGTTCCTGCTGGGCCTGTCACAAAAATCATTGAATTTCTATGATCATTTAAGCATTGAATATATTTTGTTTGATTGTCAGTTTTCGGCTTATAAAATTTTGAACTCAGATTGTCTTCTAGGGAGCGCGACTTTTTCATCAACAAAAACATACTGCATATTGGTGTAAAATTACAAGAGAGAAACAACAGACCTAAGGTGATATTCCTAAACATCTTATATAACCAAAGGTATTATTCTTCATAGTTTGCGGTATTTTCTGAAACAAGTTGTTTTTTCTCAATTTGGAAATATCTTTTAAATTTCTTAACTCCATCTAAAGTATAACCATCACTTTTTCGAACAGGCACTAAATGATATCCATACATTGCCAAAATTTGTCGCACCAAATTCAAAAGCGGCCACTTTTGCTGTAACTCAGCTGTTTTATGCAAACTAGTCAAGAGTGAAGAACTAAATATTTTTTTTAGTTCAGGGATTTGAGACTTCACACCCTCGTATTTGGTTATATCCAAAAATTGCTCCCTAGGAATAAGCATTCCATTTAATTCATCTTCGTTTTCAAAATGAATTCCAGAATTTTCTAATATTTTTTTAGAAATAGTTTCCATTACTAAAAAAATAGTTTTTATTTGTTGAATTTTTACGGGTACTATTTAAATTCCGAATTCAGGAATGCTAAACCCGTTTGCAGTTTTCACATATTTTGCGATCACTTTAGGGTTTTGTTTATTGCTTATAATATCTTCAGCTTGATAAACATTGTCAGAGTTATCAATATAATAAATAATTCCCATTATATCCTGAGCCCAAACCTCCACTTTCTGAATTTCTTCTTTGTTTCCCTCTTCATCATCAATGATTCCGTGAGGTGTGCCTTTCATATGGGTTCCACAATAACAACTCCCATCCTTCTTTCGTCTTGTGCATCGCGACTCATTCGCTCTTTTTGCACAACAAAGTTCAAACATCGGCACCACATTTTTCACACGTTTTCTTTTGGTGAAATCTTCTTTCCCAAATGACAGCTTCTCATAGTCATAAATGTATTGAAGCAATATATTCATTTGGTCATTCTTCATTCCTAATAATTCGGCCTTATCCCGAATATTATCTTTAAATGTGCACATATATGATTCTTGCTTCTTAGAGATCTTCTTTTCCATTATACTTTGCTTTATATTGTTTAATATATTAAATTAACTTTAGTTCAATTTTTTAAATATATAAAAAGCCACTTAAAGAGCAATATTATCTGTAGTTAATTCTATTGGTTCTGAAACAGAATCTGATAGTAATTGTAGGGTTAGTTCTGGTTCTGAAGTCAATTCTTCTGCTTCTGCTTCTGCTTGTACAATATTTGAAGTTTCTTGATCTGAATTTTCAGGTTCCAATAATTTATATCTAGTGGATAATAATCTCGGAGTAAAAACTTCACTGTCTACTGTAAGTCCAGATAAACATTCATCATTTGGATTTTGCACTTCAAGCAATTGTAATGATTCAAACAACAAATTATCATTACTATGAAATTCTTCATCTTCAAAATTATTATTGGTAATGTTTTCTAAATTTATAGGCGATGGGTTTTTAATTATACTTTTTGGAATATCAACATTAATAAAACTAGCTGCATTACTTGCATTTCTCTCATCAGAAATAACAAACTGAACCTTTGAGTTTGATTTTGAATTAGAACCTTCATTATTTTGAGATATTCCTTTGAATTCTTTTTCTGATGCATCACTGTTTGAGCGACCAGACTCATCTGTAAATGAATCATCACTTGAATTTTTTTCAATATTCTTATTGAGCGTTTCTGATCCAACACTTAGTTCATCGTTATCTGACATATTAGACCTCAAACTCTTCAGTAATGTTTTGTCCTTTACTTCATCTTTTAGAGTTTGCATTACATTCTTTTTAGCTGCATCTGGTTTACCAACATCCTCAAATTTAATATCATAGTTGATCTGGCTAATAAGTAACTGAATTTTAGTTGTAAAACGTTTTAAGTATTTGCTATGCAACTTATGGAAAAACTCAATATATGTAATAAAAAGTGTTACCTTTTCTTTCATAACAACATTATTGAAATTAAAGGTATTTACAAAATTATCAATATTCAAACCTGTTTTATTTTTATTTTGGTAATTTTTTAAGTCATGTTCTTTACTCATCAAAAAACTACACAATGAATGTAAAATACTAACTATCAACTCGTGTAGTTGTTGAATAAAGTCAAAATCGTATTGTTTGAAAGGTTCTAAATCTTTATAAACCGGAAAATTATTATTAACTTTAGCTACCTCTAGTATTTTTTTATCAGTTATGTTTTCGGTAACATATTCATTAATAATTTTATGTAGTTTATAATATTCACAATACATACGATTTGTAATTGCATTAAATAAACGCTTTGTATCATCATATTCAATGTCAATCAACTTACCTTGAAAATGAAAAGAGTCTAGACCAAAAACAAATAAATTCTGTTTGTTATTACTAATAAATTCATTATAACTTGACTTAAGCTTATTAATTCTATCTTCCAAAATATTGAATATATTTGTATTCTCCTCTTTCAATTCGGTTATTTTAGAGAATTCGGTTTTCAATTCATTTAAACGATGTTCTATTTCCATAAAATAGTTATATATATTTTTGAATATTTAAAATTATTTTTAAAAATTTTATTTAAATAAGTTAAAATAATATTTTATTTATCTTTAATATGGAGAATATCCAAACTAACAATAACGAAGTGCAAAACTCAGATAGTCAAGCGTTACTTATTACAAACTCAACAGATGACGAACGCGATAACACAAGCGAAATTGATTCTAAAATAAGTGCTCTTCTTTCTACTCCAGATTGTGAATGGTCGGTAGATCACGAAAGAATATTAATTGAATGGGCGGATAAAGCCATGTGTTATAGATGGCTTCATTCAAAATCTAATACTTTATATGCAACTTTAAATGCTTGGTATACTATTCCTTGTATTATTATTTCTACTCTTGCAGGTACTGCCAACTTTGCACAACAGCGCGTTCCAGAAGAGTACCAGGGACTTTTCACTATGGTTGTGGGAGGTGTAAATATTTTAGGTGGGATTATTAGCACGATTCAACAGTTTCTTAAAATCACACAACTGAATGAAGCACATCGTGTAAGCAGTATTGCTTGGGATAAATTCTACCGCAATATAAAAATTGAGCTTGCTAAACATCCGAAAGAGAGAATGCACGTATCTCAAATGCTTAAAATATGTAAAGAAGAATTTGATCGTCTTATGGAAACAAGTCCAGTTATTCCAGATAAAATTATTAATAAATTCAAGGGTTCATTTAAACATTCTGAAGAGTTTGACAAAATATTCAAACCAGAAATTTGCGATGTCCTTGTATCTACTGAAATATTCCGTAATCCCTGGTTCAATGATGACAATAAGACATCTCGTGAGAATGAATTAGAACAGATCAAAATTGTGAGAAATATTAAAAAGCGAAAACTCAATGAGAAAAATTTAAATATAGTTTCAGAATTCAAAAAGATTTTTTTCAATTTACATCAGAGAGAACCTCTTGATCAAGAAATTATAGATAACTTATCTGATAAAATGGATGTTAATATTTTGAAAAAAATTATTGATGAAACCAAGCTTTCTGATCCATCAAATAAAGTCTAAATATGTTATACATATGACTATCTTAATATATCTCTAGGATAATCCCTTGGAAGAACAAAAATGCTCACCAATAAAAATAAATAAAATCCAATATAAGATCCATAAACATTTGCACCAACCCCATAAAATTCTAATATGTTTACAATCACATATGTAAATATTAATGAAAATACAAATAATGATATTAACGTTGTAATGGATAACCCCATATATAATTATTTAAGAAATTAAAAATGATTATATATCTAATGACACAGAGTGCGAAATAAAATGGGTTTGTTGAATTAAACTTTTATAATATGATACGTTAATATTGTTTGTTGTTCATAAGTCTTAATCACCCAATATGGTAATTTTTCTCTGTATTCAATACCATCTTCTAGAAGATTCTCACTAATTAAAACGCTATCATAGTTTTCTGCCCATTTACCATCACGATCAGATATTTTTAATAAACTTCTAACACTATTATATTCTTTCGTGGTCGCTGTTGGATCTTTCAATAAAAGTTGATGAGTCTTTTCCGAGTTATCATAATGATCATCTTTTAAATGCAATGGTATTTTAGTATTTCCCATAAACAATGCAACCCTTATGATACCATTTCTTTTCTTAGGCTCTTTCATTAACTCTCTTTTTGCGTTTTCATAATTAGTAAAATAATGATATGATCCCATAAATGCATCTACTGGGTTACTATTTCTACTAACGCCAAATACTGATACAAATTCTATTTGTTCATTTTGTGCAAAAGAATATGCAACGCTTGGTGTTTCAATTACCTTATTATTACCATCCCTCAAATGAATGAATTGTGGATTTTTAAAAAAAAGATTTGTAACAAGAGAATCTACTTCAAATCCACATACTTTCCCTTGGTTTATTATTTCATCTATTAAAGAAAGCCATAGATCATTTTTGTTATGCAAACAATGAACACCTACTTTGGATTTTGTACAATCATAAAACATAAATATTTCATCACCTGTTTCATTATTAATAAATCCTTTGAATTCATAATATGCTACTTTCATATAGGACAAAAATATTGTCTCTAAAACTTTATAACTTTTATTCACAATAGTATCAAATTTTTGTAAACCTTCAAACGTTATAAATGTTAATTTGTTCGGGCTAGTAGGATGATCATCAGGACACTTTGTTAAAAAAAATTGAAGAAATGGTTTCAACCCTGTTGTATTTACTTGAAATGGGCAAATATGGATCTTTTTCGGAAAAGAATTGGTTTTTAAGTAATCTGAAAAATTAGTAGTTGTAATACTATCTATATTATATTTGTATTCACCAAAAATATTTTGTTTGTTTTTACTATAATAACTTTCGGGTTCTAATTGCTCATTTAACTCAAATATTTCATTCATTTTTTGTTGTAATTCAAAATATTCTTCTTCAAATTTTTTATTCAATTCTTCACCATCACTATCATCTTCATCATCAATGCGTCTACTTTCTTTTACTCTTTGCATTTCAAACAAATGTTTCATTGCAGCATCTTTAAAGTCATTATGGAAAAGCTTACTAATCGGTAACATTAATTATTGATTGTATTATTTATTTATCTATTTTACGCTTAATTGTCTCTTTCACTTGTTCTTCTCTGCTGTCCATTATAAATTTTGTTACTTCTTCAGCTGTCTCTGGATTACTCTTATAATATTCTTGTAATGCAGCCATTAGCGTTTTACCGCTTAAAGGTTTCTTAACCTTACTCTTCTTGTATAAGAGTGCACCTCCATTAATATCAAAACAATCCAGATTATTCTTTTTCATTGTTACTAATAATCCTTCGGATAATGTCTTTTTCTTATCTTTTCTCTCTTTCATCTCTTTTTGAAGGGTACTTATTTCATTGTCCATTTTGATCCATTCTTTAATAATAGTAACTAATTCTTCTTTGGTTTCCATTTATTATAATCTAAATAGTATTTTATTTTTAGATTATAATTTTAAAATTATAGTATTGTTAACAAAATTTATTTCAGGTTATTTGATTTCTAATGGTCCAATGTTAGTGGGTGTCAATGCAGAATAATGCCTTTTACACAACAATGACATATAGACCTTACATTTACATTGATGTCCCTTATTTGGGCCGGATTTAACCATTTGACTACAAGTGGATGAACTAACAATTGTATTTTCGTTTTCTAAAATGCTAATAGTTTTTTGGATTGGTTCTGGTCCTGGTTCTGATTCTGATTCTGATTCTGATTTGGGCTCAAGTTTTACTTTTTTCTTAGGTGCACTTGGTTTAGCCTGCTGTTTTTCCTCCTTAGCCTTTTGTTTAGCCTCTTCTTTAGCCTTTTGCTTTTCTTCCTTGGCCTTCTGTTTGGCTTCATCAGAAGCCTTCTTCGCTTCTTCTTTAGCTTTCTTTTTGGCATCATCTTTGGCCTTTTTAATGGCAGCCTTTTTCAAGTGGTAACTAACTAAACTATAATGATGAGTACAATATGTTTTATTATCTAAGTCTAACAACATAACATTGTTTGAGCAATTATGATGATCAATTTCAGAAGTATAATAATGACAACTACCTATTTCGTATCCTGGTGGAGGATCAGGCATAGCGTTTACACCAGTTACTTTCATAGATGGTCCCATAGACTCATAATAAGGTAACAACTTCTTCTGCTTACTTCTACAATAAGGACAACGTATTTCGTTACTACTAAGCTTATGTGACTCCAAAGAATTAAATTTTTTCTTATGATTCCGAATATCATTGAACAACGGAATATAGTTGAATTTATGTTTACAATCTAATGTTACATAATTATCTGTTAATGGCTGATTCGTTATTAAGCATAAATCTTTGGATTCATCATACTGAGAATCGTCATCCAACATTTTGTATAATTCTTCATAAAATTTGATTCCACCTTCAATAGTATAATTGGGCATTTAGCGATCTTAATATTAAATTACATTATATCTTTATATTTATTTTATTTGATAGTTATATTATGTCACCGAATCAATGGGGACCACCTACGTGGACATTATTTCATACTATTGCTGAAAAAATGAACGAAGAAGAATTTCAAATATTAATGCCCCAATTTGTATTTTTTCTAAAAAGAATATGTTCAGTTCTACCTTGTCCAGAATGTTCCCAACATTCAACTCAGTTTTGGAAAAATATTAATGTTGCTGGTATTAAAACAAAAACAGATCTTAAAAATGTGTTATTTTTATTTCACAATATTGTTAATAAACGCAAAGGCAAACCTCTTTTTTGCCGCCGAAATCTTGCTCAATTATATGAAAACCAAAATATAATAAATGTGTTTAACCAATTTGTTGCTGTTTACCAAACAAAAGGCAATATGCAATTATTAGCGGACTCTTTTCAACGTAAAATGATATTAGTGTCATTCAAAAAGTGGATAATGTCTAATATACAAAATTTATCATAATATATTTTTGAAATGAATTTAAATATTTTAAACGTATGACTATAATTAGCATTATGTTTAATCAATTATTTGAAAAATCTAAATATTCAACTCTTTTACTTATTAAAAACGGATTTTATATTCCGCTTATTGGTTATGCGTTGTTTTTCTATACTAATAACATATTTTTAACTTCAATTATTACAATGAAATTATTTCCCACTAACTTCTTTTTCTGGTTTCATCATAATATGAACTATTTTCCAGAGCCTTACAAAAAATACAATCAGTTCAAACAATTCATACGTTTTACAGATAGTGGTTATTTAGCGTTATTAATCTATTATTTTTATCCGGAATTCTTTCCAGTTGCGTTCAATGTTCACTCTATTATTTGCATTGGTTATTGGTATGGCAAGGTTGTTCTTAAAATGCAAGATGCTGATGTAGTTACAGATCCTGAATATATTTATTGGTATAATAATGCTTGGACTGCGATGAATCACGGTTTTGCAAATATTTTACTAATAAGAGAAATATACATTAATCAATATGAAATTTGCCATAATTATTTTACTGTAAATGATTTATTTTATTCCTATTTGTGGATTTATTTTTGGTTCTGTTTTATTTATTTACCTTGGAGATGTTTGACCAATGATTGTGTATATGATATTTTTAGTGATAAATATGAATTATCATTAAAACTCAGATTTGTTGGTATTATTCATATTATTATTTTGGCATCCAATAACATTGGTTACTTTTTAACTTGTACTGCTGCCAATTAATTCACCATTTTTATAAACAGAACACCTGAATGTTTGTTGTTTGGGCATTGAGCAAACCTCTTTATTACTGGATAACTCATTAAAAAACAAATATTTACCTGATCCACCTGCGTACATCAATGTAACAATCATAATTGCAGCAATTCCACCAAAAATCACATTAATGATTGCCATTGATCCGTCAATGCATTTATTGTTTGTCAATACTCCACAAATAGTCATTATATATGCCAATAATCCACCAAGAGCCATATAGTTGAGTTCATTGTAAAATACCATAGGCGTACACAAATAAAACGCTGAAAACGCGGAAATAAAAATATTATAACCTCCATTATCATAGTCACTATATTTTACCATTGTACAAACATTATTTTGATTTGAAAACTTGGATGCTCCAGACATATAGTAAAGTATTTCTCTAAAATAGGTAATTCCTAGAAGGAACCCTAAATAAATAAAACCCTTGATATTTTGAAATATAAATGACATCCCAAGGATAATAATTGCAAAAAATATTGGGGAGAAAAATACTAAAAATTCTATTACATTTTTTGGACGACCAAAGGATACTGCTGATTGATCTAATTTATAACCTTTTAAAAATTCCATATCTTGTGATGACAAATTAAATAATTTATTAGCGCTCATATAATAATAAATGATAATATTTTATTATTATATTTTTCTTTATTGAAGTTGTTATTCTTGATTCTCTTCAAATAATATTGTAAATACTTCTTCTATTTTATTTACTTTATGAAAAACAATATCTTTTATTAATTCACTATTCTTGTATTTCTCAGCAAAATTTTCATAATCCTTTTCATTTTCTTCTGGATAAATAAATTCAGTAATTCCTGCTTTGATACCTCCCAAAATTTTCAAATCTAGACCACCTATTTGTGTAATAGAACCATCCAATGCAATCTCTCCTGTCATTGCAATGGTATTTTTTATCTTCTGATTTGTCAATAAACTATATATAACTGAGGTTATTGCTGCCCCAGCTGATGGTCCATCTTTCGGAACGGATCCCTCCGGACAATGTATATGTATTCCATCTTTTGTATTATTTTCTTGCATCCATTTTTTTAAATCATAAGGAACTAATTTCCAAGCCAGTGTCAACGCAACACTCATTGATTCTTTCATTACATCACCTTGCATTCCAGTTAAATGTAAATCCAAAAACTTATTACTTGGTCTCCATTGAGCTTGTATAGGAATAATTCCACCTTGTCCAACAGAATTTGCCCATAACCCATTTATTATACCAACTTCACTTGTTTCATTAATTTTCTTTGTTTTAATGTCTGGTTTATCTTTAAAATATTTGGTCTTTATGTCTTCTATTGTAATTAAAATAGGTATTTTGATCTCACTTGTTACGTCTTGTTTTAGTATATCTAGATTAATTTCACCGACAATCTCAAATAACACTTCTTTTAACTTACGCACACCTGCTTCACATGTATATTCATTTATCAAAAACTTTATAACATCATGAGGAATGTCTATAATTCCTTCTAATCCCATCTTTTTATACACTTCTGGTAATATATGATCCTTTGAAATTATCAGTTTGTCCTCTATTGACAAGTTAGTGAATTTGACACGATGAATACGATCCAATAAGATTTTATCTATTGCGTCTACATCATTATAAGAGAGAATAAACAGAGCCTTTGACAAATCAAGATCTACCCCACTGAAATATTTATCTTGAAAACAATCATTTTGGGCAGGGTCCAATAAATGTGTTAAAATTCCTATAATTTCTTTCCCGTGTTCTGTTTTTGAAATTTTATCAACTTCATCTATAAGTATAATTGGATTCATTGATTTGCTATCTATTAGAATTTGCACAATAGAACCCCAAGTAGCACCTACATAAGTGTAATTATGACCGTGAAGAGTACTTCCATTACTATCACCTCCCATTTGAATCATTGAAAATGGACGACTTTCCCCATTTTCATTCTTTAAACAATTTGCCAAACCTCGCTTCGCGAGAGAAGTCTTGCCTACACCTGGAGGACCTTCAAAACCAAAACAATAACCATCTTGAGAACCATTGATCCATTGTCCAATAATAATTTCTATTTGTTTTTTGGCATTATTATGACCGTGAACAGATTTGTCTAATGTATTTTTGATATTTTTCATATAATTTTGAATATCATTGAAGTTATTATTTATTTTTATAACTTTTGTCTTGATTTTATCATCCAAAAAAAGGTTTTTACAAAATTTTCTCTCGTCGCTCTTATTACAAAAGTCAATAAATTTACTTATAGATGTCTTGATGGTTTCTTTTTTATTTGTTTGTTTTATTTTATCAAAAGAGAGTGAATTTGTAGTTATTAACTCATTAATACTTGTTGAAATAGAAACAAGTTTTGTCTTACTAAAATCATTTAAAACACTCACATCTTGAACATCTAATTCATTCAAATATTTGACCATTTCAAGACTTGTATATTTTTCTTTCAAATCATATTCTTGTTTTGTATTATTTTCTCTCAATAACTCTATAAACAACCGATTATTTTGACTCATCAAATTCATAATAGGTTCTTTTGTATGTATACCAAAAGGGATTTTTAATAATCCATCTAAATATTGTCTTGCTTTTGAACCACTATCCTCTGATTTAGCCTTCACATCTTTCAGTTTCATCATCGCTTTTTCTTTCACATTATCATTTGCCTTTAATAAACATATTTGCTGTTCTAATGGTATTTTATTAATATCAAAATTACACAACTCATTTGTGTATTCAATTGTTTTTTTCATTGCATCTTTAAAATATTGTTTTATTGCCCAAGGAAAACTATCATATAATATTGTTTGTTCGTGACTATCTATATTTCCATTTACATCATTAGAGAGAAGATCATATAACAAATACGCCAAATATTTGTTTTCATAATTAACCGAATTAATCAATAATTGAATAATAACATTTCGCTTATTAAATAAATCACTTATTACAAAATCCTTAACTAAGTTACTTAGTGTCTTTTCTTTTAAAACCTTATGTGTAGTAATTATTCCAATATACTTTTCATATATTTGAGAATAATGGTCTGTTATTAAATAGTCCCTCAACGTTAGAGAATTCAAAAAATACTCAAAACGCGGATTTTTGAAGTCTTCACTATCTGGTAAGTTCTCTTTAATTTTTGTTATTTTATCACTTATATATGAATTATTTAAATAACTAACCATTGCATTGTCTAATATCCCATAAATAAATAAATTTTTTTTCAAAAAACTATGATAAATATACAACTTTGCTCCATATACTTTAATAAAAAACTGCTTATTATTATGTGATATATCTTGACATTCTAAATTTTTTAACTTATCTAAACTGACCTCATCATCAATTGTTACACCTTTATTCTCTTTTTTTTGAACAATATTGATTACTTTATAACCTGTTGGATGAAAGTATTTTTTCAACAATTCATACTTATTCATATCGTCTTCAGATGTTATTATATTGTTATTATTTCCAAAACATACTGTTAACAAATCATCTAATGATTCTGTCCCGTATATTTTAAATAAGAGAGATAAGTCATTATTAATACTTTGAAGACTACTTGTTATTTCTTCTTTATTCATATTATTCATATTTGATTTAAGATGAATAATCTTATCATTTATAATATTTAAACTATTTATGCAAGATCCAACTTCACTTGTTCCTAAAATATCGTATGATTTATTTCTTTGAACATTTAATAGCGTTTTTTGAACAACATCGTAAAAAAATGTACATTTCTTTTCTATAATTGGAATAATATCTACCTGTACATTTTGACTGTTTTTCTGGGTTGTGCCACTTTCCCCAGAAGTAGAACTTAAAATGGCACATTTATTTTTATTTCCTTTCATATTATTTATATTTTTATAATTATATAAAAAATAAATAATATTAAAATTCTTTATATTCAATTTTTAAACATATATATAAATAATATTAAACATTTTAGTACAAATTAATAAAATAACATTATGGGAATACCTGCATACTTTTCATATATTGTAAGAAATCATAGTGATGTTATCAGAAAGCTGGTGAAAGGTTCTCTAAAAATCAATAATTTGTATATGGACTGTAACTCTATTATTTATGATGTCGTGAGAAATTTAAACCTTGAATCTTTAAATAATTATCAGATTAATAATATTATTATTAAAGGAGTGATAGAGAAAATTATAGAGTATATCCAAACTATTGAACCAAACAATTGCGTCTATATTGCATTTGATGGAGTTGCGCCTGTTGCTAAACTTGACCAACAACGCATTCGTCGTTATAAAACCTGGTATCAGGCTGAAATATCCAGAACAATTCTGAAAAAATCTGGACCCGAGGCTTGGAATACAACTGCTATCACACCCGGCACAAATTTTATGAGCGAATTAAATCATAAAATTCGCGATCACTTTAACAATCCAGAAATGTTGGAGTTTTTAAATGTACAAAAAATCGTAATATCCACCTCGTTTGATGCAGGAGAAGGTGAACATAAACTATTCCAATACATTCGTAGTAATGCAGAGGTTCATAAGGAACAAACCACAATTATTTATGGGTTAGATGCGGATCTTATTATGCTTTCTATCAATCATTTGCCGATTAGTGAAAAAATCTATCTTTTCAGAGAAACTCCTGAATTTATAAAGACTATTGATTCTTCTTTGGAACCCAATGAATCATATTTATTGGATATCCCTGAACTAGCATCCATTATTACATTGAATATGAACAATGGTGAACCACTTACATCCCAACAACAGAAGAATCGCATATATGATTACATATTCTTGTGTTTCTTCTTGGGCAACGATTTTTTGCCTCATTTCCCAGCGGCAAATATCCGCACAGGTGGTATTGACAAATTGTTGAACGCATATAAGGCTACACTTGGTGGAACAAACGAGAATTTGACTGACGGCAAGACCATTTACTGGAAAAATGTTCGGGCTTTAGTGGGATTCTTGGCAGAGCAAGAGGAGGAATACATCAAGGATGAACTCAAGAAACGAGATAAGGCTGAGCGGCGTTATTACCCTACAGAAACGCCTGAACAAAAATATGCCAAGTTTGAAGCCATCCCCACTTATGAAAGGGAACTTGAAAAATATGTAGATCCTTCTAAAGATGGATGGCAGTCACGATATTACAAAGCCCTATTAAAAATGGACAAAAATGAAGACCGTATGAAACAAATTTCCCTCAACTACTTGGAGGGCCTGGAATGGACAATGAAGTATTATACAAGTGGATGTTCTGATTGGCGTTGGCATTACAAACACAACTACCCCCCACTTTTTCAAGACTTATATAACTACATCCCTTATTTTGAAACGCAACTGATCAAATCCAATGAATATAAGCCTGTTAGTCCACTTGTTCAACTCGCTTATGTATTGCCTAATAGGAGTCTCAATATGTTACCACACGAGTTATGCTCACAACTTATAGATAAACGCAAAGATTGGTATCCAATGGACTGCGAATTTATGTGGGCTTTTTGCCGCTATTTTTGGGAATCCCACGTTGAACTCCCTGAAATTGACATCCAAGAATTGGAAGTATTTGTGGAAAGTTACGAAAAAAATAAGAATGCCGAATTCAAAAAATGGTTGGCCTCCTCTCAATCAGAAAAGTAGGATCGTGGATTTATGCTCTTAGAGACTAGGTCTATGTTGTAAATATTGTTATCTTATATGGTTTATAAAATAACAATGAAAACTAGGGAATTTGGGAATATCGAAAGTTAACGATTTTTTCGGTCCAAAAAGTCAAAAGGAAAAGGCCTTTTGGACAAAAATAAATGTCCAAAAACGGCCCTGGCCATTGAGTCTTTAAAGGTCGTTTTCTTGATTTTTCGTTCGTGATGATAATGCTCTTATTTCTGTTTTTGGGAAATTCAATTATGATCACAGTTATTTTTTATGTGATTTATGACACAATCTTAAAAAAATCTTATTTGATACTTTAGGAGTTTTAAATTTAAAGATTATTATAAGATATTATATAAATGCCAAAAATTGACATAGACTATTCAAATACGATTATATATAAAATAATCTGTAATGATCCAAATAACAAAGATATATATGTTGGTCACACTACCAATTTTGTTCAAAGAAAACACTCTCATAAGCAATGTGCGAATGATATAACTAATAGTTGTAAGTTATATAAAACAATAAGAGATAACGGTGGTTGGGAAAATTGGACGATGTCAATAATAGATTTTTGTAATTGTGCAAATAGTTATGAAGCTAGAAAAAAAGAACAAGAATATTTTGAGTCATTAAATGCCACATTGAACAGTTTGGAACCACTGCCGTATTCAGGTACTAAAATAAAGAAAAACTTTTATTGTAAAAAATGTAGCATTAATTTTTCTGAAAAATCTGATTACGAAAACCACCTTTTATCAATCCCTCATATCGCTGTCTCGGAATCACCGAAATCAACGGAAATTGAGGAAAAAGGAGCAGTGAATTTTGAATGCAAAATTTGTGATTATAAAACGTCTAAAAAATCAAACTACTATAGGCATTGTTTGACACCAAAACACATAAAATCAACGAAAATCATCAACACGTCATCGCAAAAAGGAGATAAATATTATGAATGCGAAAAATGTTTAAATAGATATAAAGAACGATCTGGACTATGGCGTCATAAGAAAAAATGTGGTAAAGAAAAAATTACAACTAATACCATAATAGAAAAGAAGCAAGATGATAGCTTTGATATTAAAGAAATGTTTCTGAAAGTTATAGAACAAAATCAAGAACTGCAAAAACAAGTAATTGAACTGTGTAAGGAGAAATCATTAACGGTTAATAACAATACCATCAATAACAACAATCAGAAATTCAATATGAACTTCTTCTTGAACGAGCAATGCAAAGACGCGCTGGATATTATGGACTTCGTGAATTCATTGCAGCTTAATCTAGCAGATTTAGAAAATACAGGTAATGTTGGGTATGTTAAGGGTGTAAGTGATATATTCTTAAGGG
>Ga0114959_10001703_pt1 | contig 18874 bp, 16 predicted proteins | sample C_130625_EF_Meta_FD_87317 | JGI IMG/M metagenome (GOLD analysis project Ga0114959, IMG submission 87317) | Freshwater microbial communities from Lake Croche, Canada to study carbon cycling - C_130625_EF_MetaG | ecosystem: Environmental > Aquatic > Freshwater > Lake | place: Lake Croche, Canada...
CAACGCTTTTTTTATTTAAATTTTTCAAAATGAAGGAATTACTTTGAATTTCAACTTTTGCTCGATTAATAACGGCTTTATATCGGCACAATCATAGAAAATGGATAGGGAATGCGAATTCTTTTAAAATAATTTAGGTTCTTTGTATAATTCAAAACATCATATTTGTTTTCTAAAATATTTTATAACAAACGGTAAAAAAATGCTAAGAATTTTACGATTTTACGTACTCAGAAATCTATTCGTTTGCTGTTTAATGCTACTATCAGCTGGATATTTGTCTGCCCAAGATAGAGAGTTTAAATTGCCAATTATTGAGGGAAAAGTTTTGGATTCCAAAACGGGCGAGCCGATCGTAGGGGCAACAATTTCATTGGACTTCAAAAAATCTGGATTTATCACTGATTCAACGGGTTATTTCCATTTGTTTATGCCTGCCGGAGAATATATCATAAAAGTAAGCCACGTGGGTTACAAGCCTTTTAGGATAAAAATACAACTTATAAAGGATCAACGCATTGATGTAATGCTGGATGATGTCACCAAAACACTAGAGGAAGTCATTGTTTCGAGTCAGGCTACCCGGAAAGATATTCAATCACCTTCGCTGGGCGTAACGTTATTGAGCATCAAAGCCATCAAAAAATTACCCGCCATGATGGGTGAAGTCGATGTGATTCGGTCCTTGCAAACATTGCCTGGAGTTTCCTCAGTCGGGGAAGGTTCAAACGGAATTAACGTTCGGGGTGGAGCAATTGACCAAAACTTGATTTATATTGATGGCGCTCCCATATTCAATCCTACGCACCTTTTTGGCTTATTTTCAGTTTTTGCTTCGGATGCAATTCGTGAATTAGAATTATACAAAGGAGGAGTTCCTTCCCGTTTTGGTGGTCGCACGGCCTCTATTTTGGACATTAAAATGACCGAGCCCAATTTAGAAAAATTTAAATTGCAAGGTGGCATTGGTTTGGTATCAAATCGAGCCATGGTTGAAGTGCCAATTATTAAAGACAAATTATCAATTTTGGCAGCAGGACGTTTATCATTTAATGATTTTTGGTTTAAGTTGGTCGGCCCCGTTAATATCAAAAACTCCCGGGCAAATTTCTATGATTTAGCCACAAAAGTTTTTTATCGTCCTAATAAAAATAATACATTATCGCTTTCTACTTACGTAAGTAGCGATTTTTATCAAGTTGATTCCCTTTTCAGTTTGGAAAATGTCATTGCTAAACGTACACAATTTGACTATGGGCATCTTAATTTTTCGGGTCGTTGGAATCATTATTTCAATACAAAATTGAGTGTAGATGTCTTAGGCGTTATTTCAAATTATAAAACTCGCACGTACGCACCCGATAGTGTAAATCGCATTGAGTTGTTGAACAGTATTGATTATAAAAACCTAAAAATTGATTTTGATTATAATCCAAACGAAAAACATAAAATCAATTTTGGACTTTCTGCGGTTACCTATAATATTTCTCCGGGGGCTTTGAATCAAAATATAAAGTCGAGGGTTGCCACCGTTATTTTACCCAATGAGCAATCTTTAGAAACGGCCATTTATGTGGATGATGAGTTTAAAATGAGCGATAAATTCACTGTACAAGCCGGTCTCCGTTATGCCAATTACATCAATTTTGGACCATATTCGGTTAGAAAATACATTGAAGGAGAACCTCTAACGGCTAGTTCTTTAATTGGCGTTGAGGAAATTGGTGCTGGTTCGGTAGAGAAAACCTATGGCGGTTTTGAGCCACGTGTTGCTATGAAATATTCAATTGGAGAAAATTCTACCATTAAGTTTGGGTATAATAGAATGCAACAATTTATTCAGTTACTGACCAATAATACTACACCACTTCCAACTTCTCGCTGGAAGACTTCCGATGCTTATATCAAACCGCAACAAAGCGATTTCGTTTCTTTGGGTTATTTCAGAAATATCAAGGAAAATATCTTCGAGATTTCGGCAGAAGGCTATTTCAGACAAACCAACAATATCCTAGATTATGTCTCTGGTGCAAATTTACAGTTGAATAAAACCATTGAAACGCAAGTCGTTTCGGGGCAAGCGAAGGCTTATGGACTTGAATTGATGCTAACCAAAAAACGGGGTGAATTGAGTGGTTGGATAAGTTATACCTATGCTCGTTCCTTGCAACAAATACGGGGCGATTTTCCAGAATTACAACAAATTGCGGGCGGAAATTGGTATCCTTCAAATTACGATAAACCTCATTCTATCAATGCCACCGTAAATATTCAGCCAACGATTCATCATAGCTTTGGTTTTACGTTTGCTTACAATACGGGCCGTCCGTTTTCTTCACCTTCGGGTTTATTCCAATTGGATAATAAAAAATATCCAGTTTATGAAACACGTAATAATGACAGGATTGCGGATTATCATCGCCTCGATTTTTCTTGGACTATCACCAATCCAAGCCTAAAAGAAAGACGCTGGGAAGGCAGCTGGACATTCACTGTTTATAATCTTTACGGAAGAAAGAACCCATATTCGGTGTTTTTTAAATCAACGCCCGCAGGGATAAAACCTTACGAATTGAGTGTTTTTGGTGCGCCATTTATCTCATTAACCTATAATTTTAAATTTTTATAAATCTGTTATGATTGTCAGACGATAGTCAGACAATCCTCAAATAAGTAAGTGGATGGTCTGACTATCGTCTGACCTGCTAAAACTCAGTCCTAATTCATCTTGATTTTGAACTAACAAATTTGATTAACGCATTCATTTCCATGAAAACAAAATATCCGATATATCTCATTTTATTGCTCCTAATAGTTGGTTCTTGTATTACACCAATTACCGATTTCACCCAAGTAGCTTCAAAAAGTTTTTTGACCGTGGAAGCCTCTCTCAGCGACCAAGTCGGTCCGCAGAAAGTTAAATTATATGCATCGTCGGATAAATTGACTGGGAGCTATTTTTTGCCTATTACAAAAGCGAAAGTGTATTTTCTGGATGAAAAAGGCGTTCAAGAAGATCTCACTGAATCGGTCACCAAAGGGACTTATTTAACTTCTTCAAAATTTGCTGGAAGAGTTGGTGGAACTTATACACTCAATATTATAACGATTGATGGTAAAAAATATCAATCCCAAGCGGAGACGATGAAGCCCGTGCCAGAAATTGAAAATGTTATTTCACGTTTTGAAATTTACGATAATTATGCCAAAGGTGATAGTCGGCGTGGAGGTTTTAATATCTACGTTGATTTTCAGGATCCTAAGACGGAGGGCGATAATTATCAATGGTATTGGAAGCATTATGAAAGGGCTTTTATCTGTGAAACTTGCGTGGGAGGAAGTTACGATTTTAGAGCTAACACTTGTGTGCAACCCAGAATTCCAACCGATGTCACTTTAAATTATCGTTGTGATGGTGATTGTTGGGACATCACATTTTCGACTGATTTAAACATTTTTTCTGACAGTTATTTGAATGGCCAACGAATTACGGGTAAACTAGTTGCTAGAGTACCCTATGATGGTGTGTCTCCTTATTATTTGCAATTTGAACAACGTGGTATTACCCGAAATGCTTATAATTATTATCAAGGTTTGAATGCTCAAGTACAGAATAACGGGACTTTGTTTGATGTTCCAGCCGAGACAAGATTTAGCTTTAATATAAAATCTACTTCGAATCCTTCGGAGAAGATATTAGGTATTTTTGATGTTTATTCAGTTCGTAAAAAGATTTTTTACATAGATAGAACCCAAGTTCCTAAGGATGAAGCCCCAAATACCAAAAGTATTCAAGGAGATATCTTCGCTTGCCCTCCGACACAAATTGGGTGTAAAGATGTGATTCAATGTTCTGAAGGATTGTTTAGAACTCCACTAAAACCTTCGGGTTGGAAAGATTAAATTTATCAAAAAAAGTACTATTTTTGAAGCTGAATTATTCTATCACAGATATTTCTTAATTTGCCGTCCTTTGTTATTTGTTTTCTGAACCATGCACTCCTTGGCGGAATAGCCCTACCATATCCATAGCGAGGGGCTTAAACCCCTCTCTATGGATATGGTGAGGCATTTATTCTCCCGATTAACAATTCCGCCTAATAATACCTAATCCAGATTGTTTTTATCAATTTATCTCAAAATATGAAGCCAAAAGGTTTGCTCTTTTTTTTGCTTGGTTTATGCTATTCCTGTGTGAGCCCAATGAATGATTTTGAACAAATTTCTTACGTAAAGTTTCTAACGGTAGATGCTGCGCTGACCGATCAATTAAATACAACAAAAGTGATTCTTTACAGATCTTCCGAAGATATAGCCAATTCAGTTTTCAAACCCATTAGTCTAGCGAAAGTATATTTTTTGGATGAAAAAGGATTTAAGGAAATCCTCACAGAATCGTCAGTTGCTGTCACTTATTTACCCGTCAAAAACTTTATTGGAAAAGTAGGAAGTACTTACACATTATTCATTGAAACACCAGACGGTTCAACCTATAAATCTTCACCCGAAACGATGAGATCTAGCCCTGATATTGAAAATGTAATTTCTCGTTTCGAACTACAAGATAATTTTAGTAAAGGGGATGCGAGGCGAGGAGGGTTTAACCTTTACGTTGATTTTCAAGAACCTGCAACCATCGGCGATAATTACCAATGGGTTTGGAAACATTTTGAGCGTGCGAATACTTGCTCAAACTGTGTTTTTGGGACTTATAATTTTAGATTAAATACCTGCGTGATCAGCAGTCCACCGAGTAATTTAACGCTCAATTATCGATGTAATTCCGATTGTTGGAATATCACTTATTCCTCAGAATTGAACGTTTTCTCGGATGCTTATCTAAATGGACGAAGAATTACAGGGAAACAAGTTGCCAGAGTTCCGTTCGATAGTACTTCAAATTATTACTTACAATTAGAACAGCGTGCTATTACCCGAAATGCGTTTAATTATTATCAAGGTCTTAAAATTCAAACCCAAAATAATGGTACTTTATTTGACGTTCCCGCCGAAACTCGTTTTAGTTTCAATATAAAATCGATAACTAATCCAGAAGCGAAAATATTGGGTATTTTTGATGTGTATTCGATAAAGAAAAAAATAATTTATGTTGATAGAATTAAAGGAGTGGCACCCGATGAGTCTCCGGTTTATACCAACATTATTGAGGGGAAGGTTGTGGAATGCTCGCCATTGGAAGCATCTTTAGGATGTTTAGATAAGACTCCCTGCGTTGAGGGACGATTTAGAACAAAAATAAAACCCGAAGCTTGGAAAGATTAAACAAAAAATGAATTTAGTGAGTTAAATTTGTGACAACAACGAGAAAAGTAGATATATTATGCAAACGATAGAAGCACAAACGGAGTTAAAACCACATACAAGAACCAAATTTAAAACGGGCGTTTTAATTGTAAATCTTGGGACTCCCGATTCTCCCAACACACCTGATGTACGGAAATATCTCCGTGAATTTTTGATGGATGGCCGTGTCCTCGACATACCAGCTGCGGCTCGTTGGCCACTCGTAAATCTTATTATTTCCCCTTTTCGGGGGCCAAAATCAGCCAAAATTTACCAAGAATTGTGGGAAGAAAGAGGTTCTCCTCTTAAATTTTATGGAGAAGATGCCGAAGAAATGTTACAAGAGCGATTGGGAGACGATTACGTGGTGAAATTAGCCATGCGTTATCAATCACCGAGTATGGATGAAGGCTTGGATTTATTCAAGAAATCTGGGTTTAAAAAGATAATAGTTGTCCCTTTGTTTCCCCAATATGCCTCGGCAAGTACGGGATCAGTTTTCGAGAAGGCAATGAAAATTGTTTCTACTTGGCAGGTTATTCCTGAACTGCAGTTTACAAATACCTTTTTCGACCATCCAAAATTTGTAGAGCATTTCACCCAAACGGCTCGAAAATACATGGCTGAAAACCATTTCGACCATTTTCTCTTTAGTTATCACGGTTTGCCAGAAAGACACATGAGAAAAGGTGATTGCACGGGTGAAGTGTGTAAATTAGGTGCTTGCTGCGATACACTTCACAGCATGAATCAGCTTTGTTACAGAGCTCAATGTTTTGAAACGACCCGATTGATGGTGAAGGAATTAGGCTTGAAAGAAGGTGAATATACGACTTCTTTTCAATCACGATTGGGGAATGACCCTTGGATAAAACCCTATACAGATGATGTGGTAAAAGATTTGGCAATAACGGGTAAAAATAACGTTTTGGCTTTCTCTCCTGCCTTTGTTTCAGATTGTTTAGAAACGACCATCGAAGTAGGAGAGGAGTACAAAGAAATGTTTGAAGAAAACGGTGGTAAGCATTGGCAATTGGTGGAAAGTTTAAATAATTCAACTGTTTGGATTGATTTATTGGAAGATTTAATTACAAAGGCGTAAATATATTTTTAGGGCTTAGGTTTTCGGTACAGGATGTTAGTTAAAATAATATTTTGAAACCCTAAATACTAAGCCCGAAAACCTAGCCCACAATTTTGGTATGATTTACTTAGTGCTTAGTGTATTTTTTTCCGTGTTATTGCTGATAAATTTCCGACTTCATGCACGTTTTGGGGTCGATACTTTTCAAGCTATCATCTTAAATTATCCCGTTTGTTTCTTAACTGGACTGATTTTTATTCCCGATAGCCAGCACTTTTCTCTCATTTTTGCGGAACCATCTACGCTTTGCGCACTGCTTTTAGGCGTGGGTTTTGTAATAACTTTTCTCCTCTCAGGCGCTTCCACCCAAAAAGTAGGCATTACTGCCACTTCTTTAGCGAATAATATATCTTTGGTAATACCCGTAATTTTTAGTTTAGTAGTTTTAAACTCAAGTAAAAAATTTGATACATGGAATTATTTAGGCCTAGTTTTGGCTGTGGTGGCAGTTGTTTTGAGTACAATAAAAAAAGTAGATGAATCCGTCAATCCAGAAAGTAAAACTGCTGATTGGTTGTTGCCTTTTGCTGTATTTGTGATGTATGGCATCACGAATACAGCTTTTAATTACCTAAATGCAAAATTTGTTACTGCTTCAGGAAATACCATCCCATTCACCCTTACAATTGTGTCAGGGTCAATTATTTTTGGTGGTATTGTATTGATAATCAGAATTTTACAATTCAAAGAAACCTTAGAAATAAAAAGTTTCTTGGCGGCCTTTCCGCTAGGAATCCCCAATTTTTTATCTTTTTATTTCTTGTTAAAAGCCTTAGATGCTTTTCAAAATAATGGAGCATTTGTATTGCCAATTTACAACATTAGTGTAATTTTAGGCTCTGCTTTAATCGCCTTTTTATTGTTCCACGAAAAGTTGACAAAACTGAATAAAATTGGTTTGGCATTGGCTGTGTTAGCCATAGGATTAATTTCTTACCAAGGATTTATGTAATACCGATCCCTTAGACCGCATTATTTCCTACTTACATATTCATTTCCCTTTACATAAAAACGGTATAGCAAATCGACTCCTTGCGTTATCCCAATTCGAGTCGTTGAAATGATTTCATGATCTGCAAGGCGAGTTTGTGGAGGAATAATTTTTAAGTCAGAATCCAGAATATGCCAATCGTTCATTTGTTTATGAATGCCCATGGCTTGCACCAATTTTCCTGGACCCGAGCATAAATCTTTAGATTTCATTTGGCTCAATTTTACATGTGTCAAACGCCTCTCTTCCATTAATTCTAACCCTTCCGTTGGCTCTAGCGATCGAATTAAAACGGCTTCGCCGATATCGACTTGATTTGTTGAAATATTTATACAAAAGTGCATTCCGTAAATCTGATAAACATAAATAGTTCCTGCTTTGCCAAACATTGGGCCATTTCTCACACTCTTTTTTCGATAGGCGTGACAGGCTGGGTCGTCTCGCAAATAAGCTTCAGTTTCCACAATGATACCTGCAGTTTTTCCAGCTTCACACTCATGAATGAATGTATAACCCAGCAAGTTTTTGGCCACTGAAAGCGTATCTAAATTTAGTAAATCCATTAAGATTTTCGCAATTTTAGAAGTGCTGAAATGGCAATAATTACCCAAACAATATTGACAAATGCCGAGGGGTAAGCTTTATGATAAATCGTGTTGATAATGAAGAAAATTCCTCCCAATAAATTGGCAAATTGATAGATTTTTGAAGATGAGGCTATGTTACCAAATGAATTCAAAGCAAATGCTCCAACAATTAAAAATGAGGCAATCCAGCCAATGGTTTCAACGAATATTTCAATCATAAATTTTAAATTAAAAAATGAGGCATAATCACACAAAACTACGTAAACAGAACCACGCAGCCAATTTTCTTTCCGAATAATTTTATTAGATTTATTTCCCATTATTTAGTAGGATGCCATGAATATTTGCTCCTTTTGCAGGTGTTTTTGGATATATTATTTATCTATTTAAACCATCACATTGCTGAATACAACTCAATATTATCTGTAAATAAATTTTGTAAATATTTATATTATTTTTCTTGGACTTATGACATAATTTGGTATTTTTGCGTGTAACATTTTCATCCTCAAAAATTCACATTAGACGTTTATGTATTGATAAATTTTTTTTTAAACTAAATTTACTCATTATCATCGCATATTTACCACTTGTCGACCAACTTTCAAAACTATTAAATTCTTTTTCTCATAATTTTTTAAGAAAATTTCTATTTTTCTTAAAAATTAATAACCTGATCAAAGTTTGGCTTTAAAATTGCTAGTTTTAATTATAGAAAAGTATGACTTTTTGACATTAAATATAGGTCTTTCATCCATGATATTTCTGTTTTGCACAAAAATAAATATTGTTAAAATACACTATTTTTTAACTATTTGCTAAATAAAATTCATAAACATGAAAAAAAATGCCTTTATTTCTAAAAATTTTAACCTCGTATTTTTATATACTAAAATCATAGCCCACCTAAAGTTTTTGTTAGTTTTTACAATTCTTTTGCATAGTTTCTATTCATTTTCTTTTGAAAAAGTAGTTAAAAAACACGACGGATTTATTTACTCAAATTACAAGTTTTCAAGACCATTTTGTACCATCGATCATAACAACAAAAATCTAATTTCACCAACATCTAAACCTTTTTTTGATGCTAGAATTAATGACGAAAATATTTTAAATCAACTACTAATTAGCTCAATTTTAAAAACCGCCTATTGTACGGGGGAGTCCTCTTCAATTACCCTTAACGCAATCGGGGTTTTCACTACCGGTAACATTTTCAACATTGAAATTTCTGATAAAAACGGTGTTTTTACTTCTCCAACCTTAATTGGCACTTTAAGCAATTTTGAATCAGGCACTAAAAATTTAACTTTTAAAATCCCAATAAATATTCCTGATGGCAGTGGGTATAGGATTCGTGCATTGGCTTCAAATCCTGTTACTACCTCGGCTGATAATGGATTCAATATTCAAATTACTTCTATTGCTAAGCCGGCGGTAACGGATACAATCAAAACGATTTGCAAAGGACAGACAGTACGATTATCTGCCACATGTGGTCAAGGAAATGTGAAATGGTATAATGCTGCCGTGAATGGAACCGAAATTACCACAACCACATTTACACCCACAGCTACCTTAGATTATTTTGCGGCTTGCGAAGCTGGAATTGGATGTGTAAGTACCAGAACTAAGCAGCGTATAATCGTCAGTAGTATTAACGCAATTGTCCCACCTTCTACATCATCGTGTATAAATAGTAGTTTGGATTTGACTGTCATTGCCAATGATGGAAGTTTAAAATACAGTTGGTCGGGTCCGAGTGGTTTTTCTTCCACCCTCCAAAATCCAGTCATCTCGAATTTGATAGCCGCTAAGGAAGGCATCTATTCTGTAACGATTACGAATGCTTTCAGTTGTGTTTTTACCGCCAATACAACCGTTCGTATTAGTAAGCAAATCCAAAAGCTAAATGTGTCGGGAAATATTTTGGTTTGTTCTAACGGCACGATTAAGTTGGGTGTATTTAGTTCTGCTGGAGTGGATATGACTTATTCATGGACTGGTCCAAATTCGTTTTCAGCAACCGGAGCAAATATTTCAAGATCAGCTTTAACGACCGTCAATAACGCAACGGTTAACAATAAAGGTTTATATACAGTAGTTGCCAGTAATTCGGCAGGTTGCGCTGGAACAACATCAGTCGATATTCTGGTTGGTAATCCACCTAGCATTCCTCCGCTAGCCACCAGTGGAACTTCCTGTGAAGGTTCCTCCTACACAATAGATTGGGCAATTAGAGGAGCTAATTTTCAAAAATACACTTGGTCTGGCCCCAATGGTTTCACTGCTTCTGCCTCAGCTGTGTGTGATTTGGGTTTGAATTGCAATCATGCTGTTGCCACGATTACCAACTTTTTACCGGAAAAAGCGGGACTTTACACAATTCAGGCAAATTATATTGACGAACTTGGTAATTCTTGTACGGCAAGTGCGTCCCAAAATGTTACATTAAAATCTAAACCCGATATTGTGATTTCCACCAATGGAACGGTCTGCGTGGGCAATGCGCTTAACTTTTATACTACTTATTCAGATGTCACTTCCGGCATTCAGTCGTATTCTTGGACGGGTCCTAATAATTTTACTGCTTCTACCCAAAACCCAACAATTTATACAAATACAACCGCTTCCACTGGGGTTTATAATTTAAATGCTGTTGGATTGAACGGATGTGTAGCCACGGCCTCAATTAATGCTTATGTTGTTGAGGCCGTTCCTCCAATAGTAGCAACATCAGCATCTGTTGTGTTGAGTAATTCAATTACCTTAACTGCTACTGGTTGCGGAGGAAATGTACAATGGTACCTTTCGGCGACGAATGAATTAGTAACCATGCCTGTTTCTCCGATTGTCACCACGTCATATTATGCCAAATGTAATACCGCAGGTTGTATTGGAGGTAATAGTGCGAATATTTCAGTATTTATTAAACCTCCAATTGTAATCAGCTCAAAATCGGGTAATTGGGAAGATAAAAATATTTGGGACATTCAGCGTGTTCCATTGGCAATAGACTCAGTAATTATTCGACCCAACCATATTGTCACAATTAATTCAATCAGTAATGCCAAGTGGCTTTCGTGGACAGGGTTTGGCAATCTTAGATTTGCAACACCGGCTAGTAAGTTAAACTTATTTGGTTCTCCCAAACCCGTACCCCCACCAATAATTGAAAAAGTATTACCTCCAGTAATCGTAGCAAATCCTGTAACGCCAGTAGAAGGTGTTCCTGTGGTATTTACAGCAACAGGTACAGGTACAATCCTGTGGTATAAAAACGGTGTAAGCTTAAACATTAACGGTTTGAACCTTACAGTTAGTCAGCCTTCCAGAGGTGATATTTATACCGCAAAAAGGAGTGTTGGAGGGGTACTTTCGGATATAAGCAATGCCCTAACAATCGTTGCACCAGAAATTGTTACCCCACCGGTGATAGATGCAAATCCAGTTGCGTTAATAGAAAATATACCGGTTACCTTTGTTGCTTCAGGGTCAGGTGTAATCTCGTGGTATAAAAATGGGGTTAGTTTGAATCTCACCGGATCAACTTATACAGTAAATCAACCCACTAGAGGCGATATCTACACGGCCAAGAGAAGTGTAAATAACGTGATTTCTGGATCAAGTAACGCACTAACGATTGTGGCAGCGCCAATCAATTCTAGTGTAGTGATAAGAGAACCCAATAAACCTGCCTATTATTTTTCAGATGGACATCCAGCAAGTTATTACGATGGCAACCTAAATTTACCTGCAATTTTCACGAATCAGCCTCGATATGACCCTGTCAACGATTTAGTATGGCTAACCAATGACAAAATTAAGATTGGTATAAATCTGAAACGTGGTGGACAGTTGGCTTGGGCTTCGTTGATTAATGCAACTTCCAATTTAGTTTATAATGGATATGACGGTGGTTTCCAAGTAACGTTGGATGCTTACCAAAAAAGAGACGGATACACACAAGATGGAGAAGTATCTGGATCAGGAAATACAGGAATGCCAACCAGTTACAATGTTACGCAAGGGGGCGATTTTTTAAATCATGCTGTTTCTTTAATTGATTATCATGCTGTCCCAAATGGATATTACGTAAAGATTAGGCCTATCCATTATCCATTATCGGCTAAATTATCTCAAACTTACATTGAAGCGACTTTCACAATTATTGGACGCACTGTTAAAATTGATTATCGTTATACAAGTTTTAGAACCGACGGACAATGGGACGGTGGAGGCTTTGATGGGGCAGGTGCACCAGCCTGTTTTATAGTGAATACACTCAATAAATACAAAACTTATAATGGTAATTCGCCATGGTCTTTCTCTCCGACAGTTGGAGGAGACCTCCCCATTGTAAATATGGGACAACGTAATGCCTCTGCTGAGGCTACGGAATTCTGGGGAATGGTCTATGATGAAAGATATCCCAACTCTGGAATTGGGGTTTACAACGCTGCAGATGGAGGAACGAATACATACTTTGTTTTTTATCAACTGGAAGTATATCCAGGAAATGGGCCAGGAACAGAATTTACCAATGGATTTACTTTCTTTCAGCCATTCAACTATTTTAATATTGCCAATCGAGGCAATTTTGTTAGGGATATTACCACTTATTTAATGATTGGAAGTGAACTTGAAATTCGCTCGGAGGTGTATAAAATTTCAGGACACGAAGGAAATATTCCAAGATTTTAGAAGGTTTACAGAAATAATTCAAGCGACTAAACGAAAAAGGCATTAGTGGAAATAATTTTTTATTAGTGCCTTTTGTATTATTCAAATATACTTTTCGATCTTTAACCGATTAAAATATGAATATTATTTACTTATTTTTTTTGGCGATTACGATATCTGCCTTCATTTTCAACCTTATCCTCATCACCCAAAGTAGTCAATCTAAAAATGAAATTGGTATTGCTCCTATTGTTCAATTCATATTTATTATTCCAATTTTAGTATTGAGTAGTATTATTTTCTTTTTTGCGCAAAATACTCAGATCGGGATTAATTCTCGAGGACTATTTTTATTTATTCCCTTCGTGCTTGAACTGTTATATTTCGCTTATACCAAAGACTTGTTGACTATTTTCAGTAAAGAAACGGGCGGATTTTTAATTCGCTCTTATCTTTATTCCATTGGTTTGGCAACTCTTGTTGCAGTAATCGTCCATTGGTTCTGTGGGTAAGTTTTCTTGATTGTCTAAAAAATGCAAACAAAAAAAGGTCGACTGCATTTACAGACGACCTTTTCTACGGATTTCAAAAACCTACTTAACCGTAAAACTAACTTTTATTTTATCCCACATCATTGTAATGATTCCACTGTTTTCTGCTTTTATCGTAAAGCGTTCAGTCATCGGAGCCGAATCTGATTTAGCCGTTACTCGCAAAACATCATCGGCTTCCTTATAGCTATAAGCTCCCCATTGTTTTGCTGTTTTATTAAAAATAACTGTCCATTCTTTCTCTCCTGGAATGGTAAAAAGAGCATATTTGCCGGCTTTTAAGGCTTTTCCATTAATAGTTACGTCCTTGTTTACTTCAAAAGTGGTTGCATCATTAGCCCCTGTACGCCATACTTTTCCGTAAGGAGCAAGGTCACCTGCCCAAACATTACGGCCTTTTACGGCTGGTTGAGCATAATTAATTGTCACGTTTGTTCCACTCGCAGTAGTTGCTGATGTTGAAGCAGGTGGTGAAGGCATTGTAGCTTTGTCTTTGCTCATGTCATGTTGAGCGTTGCTAACGAAAGCAGAGATGGCAAATGCTGCCACTAAAAGTAATTTTTTCATTTTTTTTAAATGGATTTTGCAACCACGTAAAAACATTAGGAAACGTAATTTTAACAGTTGTGTTATTAAAATTCGTGATTGTCTTTAACGGGCTAAATAGTTTTGTTAAATATCGGAAAATTGTTTTCCGAATACATAACGCAAAATCAAGGGTTTAGTTTCAATTCTATTCTTAAAGTTTAACAAAATGCCCTCATACTTTAAGTTCAAGGGCATTTTATCAAATCTAATTTAAAAACCTTTATTTCCTGTAATATCAAGATCGTTAGCTAGTTAAAAAAATCTTTCATTTTTTCAAAGAAGTTTTTATCATTTTTATTAGGCTTGGGCTCAAAATTGGGTGAGTTACGTATCTTTTCCAACATCTCAGTTTCTTCTTTTGATAAGGTCTTGGGAGTCCATAAATTCACATGAATCAACTCATCACCAACACCATAGCCATTCAATTCCTTAATGCCTTTACCTTTCAAACGAAGAATTTTACCCGCTTGTGTTCCCGGTTCAATCGTGATTCGGGCTTTTCCACCAATGGTTGGTACTTCTATTGAGGTTCCTAAAGCTGCATCGGCAAAGTTTAAATAAAGGTCAAATATTACGTTTATGCCGTCTCTGTGAAGCACTTCATCTGGCTCTTCCTCAATGATAATCAACAAATCTCCTGCTACACCACCACGTGGAGGAACGTTCCCTTTGCTTGACATAGATAACTGCATACTGTCAGAAACGCCCGCAGGGATTTTGATTGGAATAATTTCTTCTTCCAAAACACGACCTTCCCCAAAACAAACTTCGCAACGAGTTTTTACTTGTTTACCCTCCCCATTACAGGTTGGACAAGGAGAAGTAGTTACCATCTGACCCAGCATAGTTTGTTGAACCCGACGAACTTGACCCGCACCTCCACAGGTTTGGCAAGTAGTGAGTTCAGTGCCATTTTTGGCTCCATTTCCTGTACAAGCCTTGCACGTAACATGACGTTTAACTTTGATTTTTTTCTCAACGCCATTCGCAATTTCTTCCAAATTAAGTTTCAACTTAATTCTGAGGTCGGTGCCCTTACGCATTCTACGTTGTTGTTGACCGCCGCCACCACCGAACATATTTCCGAAGGGGCTTTCATCTCCACCAAAAATATTTCCAAATTGGCTGAAAATATCTTCCATGTTCATGCCTTGACCGCCATAGCCTCCACCGCCCGCCGCACCGCCCATGCTGGCGTGTCCGAACCGGTCGTATTGAGCTTTTTTCTTAGCATCCGATAAAACCTCATAAGCTTCAGCAGCTTCCTTAAATTTCTCCTCAGCGGGTTTGTCACCCGGATTTTTATCAGGGTGATATTTGATCGCCATCTTGCGATAAGCTTTCTTTATTTCGTCTTCCGAAGCAGATTTTGAAATCTCTAAAACTTCGTAAAAATCTCTTTTTGCCATAACTTTTTTAGGGGTTAGGTGTCTGGGATAAGGTTTTAGAAAGAATATTATTCCAATAATTTGAAAAATTAAGCCCTAAACGATATCCCCACAACCTAATTAGCGACTACGACTTTCGCAAATCGAATTACTTTTTCGTTTAAATAATAACCTTTTTCCACAACGTCAAAAACCTTACCTTTGTCGGTCTCGTTTGGCGCTGGAAATTGGGTAATTGCTTCATGTAAATCAGCATTAAACACGGCTCCTTTTGCCTCCATTGGTTTTAGGCCTTTTGAAGTCAATGTGTTATATAATTTGCTAAAAATTAAAGAAATGCCTTCAGTGATTTCGCCTTCTTGGGCGTTGGACGTGGCTCTTTCCATATCATCGATCACGGGTATAATATCCACAATCACCCGTTCAGAAGCCGATTGAATCATTTCTAGTTTTTCTTTAACTGTACGTTTGCGAAAATTGTCAAAATCAGAATAAAGTCTTAAATATTTATCCTTTAATTCGTTTAATTCAGCCTGTAATTTTTCAGTCTCCGACAGTTCGGGTGATTCTTCAATTGGTGATTCCAATGTTTCCTCTGAAACAATGTCAGTATTTTGAGTTGTTTCCTCACCTACTATTGGTAATTCGTCCTTATTTTCCATTTTAAATGCACTTTTCGCTTTATTTTTATAATTCTCTATAATGTTCAAAAGTTTTGCCATATCTTTTTTTCTGTCAGATTGACAGGTTTATATTTGGTAAAATTAGCTTATTTTAAGGGGAAAAAGGTGAAATTGCCGAAAATAGGTAAAATGGGCGAAAGCAGTGAAAAAAAGTGAAAGCGTTAAAGCGAAAATATTTCTTTTTGCTAAACTTTACAATTTTAACTTTTAGCTACATTTTTTATACCCAATTCTGGTTGATCTACTACCTGTTAATCCCTTCATCTTTTGTGTTCAATCTCTTTACCATCTGTTTTTACCTATTTTTAACATTTCTCTTGTCTTCACCTTTTTTTTCCATTTTACCACTTTCACCTAATTTCAGATGCTAAGGCTAAAGTCCAATTTTCAAAAAGTTGCTTTTCTAAATAGACGGCTTTCTCGGCATGAATTTCCCATTCCGGAGAAAACGCTTTCAGTTGGTCAATCATTTCTGCCAAATGGCCTTCCTCTTCTACAATGATTGACTTTACGCTAACTTTTGATTTTGCTTCGTCCAGTGCATTTTGATAGATGGGATAAAGTTCATCAGCTCTCATTTCAATTGAATAGGTAACCAATAAATAGGCAGCATATTTTAAAAGGTCACTTTGTAAGGTTAAAGTGTTTTTCAAATACCTGCAAACCTGAATGTCCAAACTGTGCAAATAAGTATAACTGGCGAAAGGTGCTATAAGAAACTTTTTTTCATAGCTCGGGAAATCGGCAATTGTAGCGACTTTTGAAATTTGTTTTTTTAAGTAAAAAGCGTGCCTTGCTTCTTCGCAAGCATGTTTTAGCATTAAAAAAGATACCTTAGTTTTATGTTCGGATGCGGAGATTTTTCTTGCTCCAGTGTTTTCCATTAGGGATAATGTATTTAAAAATCTTGCGTGGAGATCATTCTCTTGGATGATGATTTGGATTATTTTGTGTAATTTCATTTCCAAAAGTAATTCTATGTTTTGGATAGATTTTTCTCTTCTTAGATAATTCAAAAACATTATTTAGATTATGCAATTGCACTACGTGAAATACTCAATAGAAGAATTAGAGGAGGTGAGGCAAATATTTATTGAATATGCCGCATTTTTAAAAGTTGATTTGTGCTTTCAAGATTTTGAAAAAGAATTGAACACGCTTCACCAAGTTTACATGCCGCCATTGGGTTGTATTATTTTAGCAAAAGAAGACAATCAGGTATTGGGTTGTATTGCGCTCAAACCAATTGGTGTAGGTGTTTGCGAAATGAAGCGACTTTATGTCAGACCCGCAGCGAGAGGAAAAGGATTTGGCCATCTACTAGTGGAGGAACTTATCAATTTTGCTCAAAAAGTAGGGTTTACCACCATGAAATTAGATACGATTTCTTCGCTAAAAGAGGCAATAAAATTATACCGATCTAAGGGATTTGTTGAAACCAGCGCATACGTTTATAATCCTTTATCAGACGTGCATTATTTTGAATTAGCGCTCTGATATTCAATAATTTACCTTACAAATAAATTCCTTTAACCAATAAAAATACGTCATCTTCTTTTTATGAAATATCCGCTTTTATTGAAAATTACAACCTTGATTGTGATTTTAAGTTGTTGTTCATGGGGCTTTTTGGCTCATAAAACAATTCATCAACTTGCCATTTATTCACTTCCGAAAAAACTTCAAACCTTTTTCTTTAAAAATGTAGATTATTTAGTGTACAATTCAGTCAGACCCGATGTAAGACGTAAGGATGACCCTTCCGAAGCCACAAAACACTTTATCGACATTGATGCCCCTATTTTTGGAAAAAACTCTTTGGATTCAATGCCTAAAACCTGGGACGAGGCGGCGAAAAAATATTCGGTTGATACCCTCAAAAAGTACGGAACTGTGCCGTGGGAAGTAATTAAATTACAAGAAAAATTGACAAATGCTTTTCGTAATAAATTGAAAGACAGCATTTTGTATTATTCAGCTGATTTAGGTCATTATATTTCGGATGCCGAAGTGCCTTTGCACACAACGATTAATTATGACGGTCAATTGAGTAACCAAAAAGGATTACATTCGCTTTGGGAAAGTACCGTTCCTGAAATGAATGTTGATCATTATAATTTATTTCAACACCATAAAGCGAAATATTTGAAAAATCCTTTGTTCGTTATTTGGGTGAAAATTAGAGAGTCTAATATGATGTTAAAAAAAGTACTTTCAGACGAAATTACTGCCTCGGAAGGTTTTTCGGATGAAAAGAAATTTAAGCGTTCCGAAAGATTCGGGCAAATGCGAAAGAATTATTCGGGCGAATTTGCGAAAGCTTATGCCTTGAAATTGGGAAGTACTGTCAATGAAAGAATGTTGGATGCTGCTAAAACCTTGGCCGATTTTTGGTTTACCGCCTGGGTTGATGCCGGTTGCCCAGATTTGTCTGAATTGCAAGCAATTAGTGAAGAGGATAAGGCAAAATTGAAAGCTGAAAAGAAAAGTTGGAAAAAAAATGAACTGATTAAAGACGGTCTTTTACAAGCTCGGAAGGGAAAGACTGAAGAGTAGATTAAGCGTGAGAAGATAACGGTCATACTTAAACAATAAAATGCCGATTAGGAACTAATACGCCCGAATCGGCATTTTTGATAACTCATAATTGTTAAAATCCAATCATTAAGTTGGCGCCCAACGTGTTTCCATTGTAAGCAGGTATGAAAACAACATTTTTATTTTTAGATTTTCTGCCTAATTTTTCATTTAACCAAGGATAAATAATATAGGCAACTTCGGCCGAAACAATGCCTATTCCAGCTCCTACCAACACATCCGATGCCCAATGTTTGTTGTTGAGTATCCTTAACGCTCCCGTAGCGGTTGCCACGGAGTACCCTCCGATGGCAATCAAGACACTTTTTTCAGAATATTCTTTTGCCAAAATCGTTGCGCCAAAAAAAGCATTTGCCG
>Ga0114959_10001705_pt1 | contig 18872 bp, 28 predicted proteins | sample C_130625_EF_Meta_FD_87317 | JGI IMG/M metagenome (GOLD analysis project Ga0114959, IMG submission 87317) | Freshwater microbial communities from Lake Croche, Canada to study carbon cycling - C_130625_EF_MetaG | ecosystem: Environmental > Aquatic > Freshwater > Lake | place: Lake Croche, Canada...
CCGTGTTTGTCCGGCGAAGTTGTCTGTCTCTCCCCCCTCCAAAATAGATATATAATATATATATAATAATAAAGTTAAGAAGTAAAGGATGTAAAGGATATTTATTAGATTCTCCAAAACAACAATCCAACTCTCCTGGGGTTAGTGGGCTCTAACAATTTCGGGCTTGCTTCCATTACTCCACTTAAAGCTTTTAATCTTGGTAGAGTTATATGGACATAATCGCAAAATATGGGACTTATTCATTTTTTGAAGGTTATTCGGGCGAACGATATATGGAATCCCTTGAGTATAAGGGCAAATTATATGCTATTCCCCCGAGTATGCTAGAAGAACTGAGAAAGAAATATAATAACGATGTTATTGATGTTCGCAAGTTTTTTATTGATAAAAATAAACCTCTTGACTATTAATGGATGTATATCAATTTCATCAGACGCCAGAAGAGCTCGCTATAGACTTGATTGCTAAAGTACCTATTGAACCTGGAGACCTAATTCATGAACCATTTAAAGGAGAAGGAGCATTTTATAATAATCTTCCGGAACCCAAGGACTGGGCGGAGATTGAGCAAGGTAAGGATTATAAAGAACTTGGTGAGTGTGATTGGGTAATAACAAATCCCCCGTTCAGATTAGAAACTAACAAAGGGCGTGTGAATGCTTTTTGGTTTTTACTTGATTATTTTTCAACAAAAACTAAAAAGGGTATTGCGCTTCTAGGCAACGATAGATGTTTGAGTGCTTTAACGCCAAGAAGACTACATATTCTGAAGGAGAGGGGGTGGGGCATAACAAATATAACTGTGTGTGGAATCAAAAAGTGGCGCGGGAGATATTTTTTCATTCAATTTCAAAAGACAGACTCGTGTGTAGATTTTCTTTCTAAGACTTATTAAGTAGTACGGCGTTTGTAGGTAAGTTCATATCGTAGAAATAATAAAAGCAATCAAAAGGGCACCCACCTGTTTTGCCTTCGTCTTCGCTTCTAAAGTTTATGCGTTCCCAAGGTATGGCCAACTGCATCTTGTTTTTGTATTCTTTCATATAATTTGTTCCCCATTTCTGAACAGGCATCAAAAGAACCCAAGGTTTTCCAATTTCCTTGAGTCTCTTTAATACACGAGGCACTTCACTATACGGAGGATTTGAGACTATGATATCCCCCTTGTTATTTGTATAAAAATCAATATCTTCATGAATCACCTGAAAACCCAATTCACGAAGATGTTCTCCTGATTTACCATCAAAATAGAATGGCTCCCATATAACCTTGTCTTTGGGTATGAGATGCGCTATGTTTCTCCAGGCATATTTGGGTGTTGCATAATTATCCTGAGTTCTCAATCGTGTAGTCAAATGTTCCATATATTATGTTATTATATATTATTAATGATTATAAAACTTATACCGAGCAGAACGTCTGGCAAGAAGTGGGATGTCATATTCCCAGATGGTAAAAAGGTTTCGTTCGGAGACAAGGCATATCAGGATTATACACAGAACAAGGATAGTGCGCGTATGAAGAGATATCTATTGAGACATGAGAAGAATGAAGATTGGACAAACATGCATACAGCAGGCTTCTGGTCTAAATGGCTTCTATGGACAAAGCCTTCACTCTCAGAGGCTATTCACAATATTGAATCAAAATTCAAAATAAAAATAAATAGGTATTAATAATGCAATCAATTCCTACACAAATTGAAAGATATCTTAGACCACCAGAAATCACACAGCATACACCAATCAAACCAAAAGATGTACACCCCCGAAGTGTTCAAGAAGATCTTTTATCAAAGGAAATACCGATGCCACCCCCTTGGGCTGAAGTTAATCAATTTCCTCCTAAAATTCCTGAAATTTACAAAAGGGAATATGGAAATACACCTGCGGCTTTTATTCCGACAGAAATTACAAGTACAGATCCCAAGTTTGGTTTCAGAGTGAAATATAAACTGCTTGACAAAAACTATAATGAAATAGGACAATTTATCAATAAGCGCGACATGTACGATACTGTGGTTGAGACTATGTTTCCAAGCAAGTATTCATATTATGATATTGATATGCCAAATATAATTCACAAGATGGATTTCATAAAGTATCAACAGCAGATGTTTGGGGAATGATTCTATCCTCTTCAAGTTCTGCTTTAACATCGCGCACACAAGTCATACCGCATATATTAATATTTGTACATTTGCTCTTCAGACACATCTTGAGCATCATAGCAAACCCAGCTGACACTATCCCCGCTATTGTCAGCCAAAAGGCTGAATCAAATGTATTGTACCATGTCATGCTTATATTAAAGAATATAAATATCTGTTAATATAAGGATGGCTAAGTGTCTTAAAGATGGCTGTAAGAGCGCACCTGGCCTTAACCAATTTTGTCAGCACCACAGACCAGATTCTGATTTTCCAGAATGCTCAATATGCCATGAGTCAATAAGGCGGTACAAGGAGACTCTTGATTGTAGTCATTGTTTCCATAGACGATGTATAGACCGGTGGGCAGAACGATCTGATAGTTGTCCAATCTGTAGGAGAGCAATGTTCAACGATGTAGGAACACAGACGCACGGAGACTGGGGATATGTCCTTCATGACAGTATTGAAAGAGCCATGAGAGATATGAATAACGGAGCAACGAATGTAAGCATAAACATTACTTTTTCTTCAGCAACTTCTCCAGGTGCTTAACGACAGTTGCTGGAACAACAAGCTCGCCTTTATGTAGAAGATGCGACTTGGTGTGCTTGACCATACCCCCAGTCTTCATAGACTCTTCTTTGATTGGTGCTGGCTTGGTAGGTTTCTCATCATCAGAAACTCTCTGGATCCTGAAAGTCTCAATACCTTTCTCTTTAGCAAAGACTTCAGCCTGATGCTTAGTTTTAAACCTTTCTTTCATGGGGAGCATGCTGTTTCCACGCTTGGCAAATAGCTCATAAGTCATTATATTATGTGTATATATATTATTTCTGTAGTAAAATAAAATATATGTATATAGTATATGTCTTGGTATAACTCTATTCCCAAGGGTGCTGATAAACCCAACTCCTGGTATATCCAGCGTGAGAGGTGCTACAACAGAATTATAGAAAATAAAAAGTGTCCTACTCAGAAGTGTATTGAAAAGTACGGCATTGAGTTTAACGATCGTGATGAGATTCTGATTCCTCCAGATCTAAAAAGACCCGCCTTAAAGGTTAAGACTGCTATAAAACCAATGAAAACCGCACAAGAGAGCATTGATCACCTCATCGGAAATTACAAGCCAAATGGTCTTCCCCCCAAGCAAGACAGTATCAAAAAGTACAAACAGCTCACGAGCATAATCAAACTGGCCGATGGTGACACAGAGAATATCAAACCCACACTTGAGAACTATGACAAGTTGCTTGAAGTTCTAAAGGAGAAGTATCCAAACAAGGAGACTCTTAAGCAAAAGTGGCAGGTTCTGATAACTCATGTGAGCCATGTTCCTCTTGACCTTTCTGAGGAGACTATTCTAAAGTACAAGAATATCTTCAACGAGCTCAAGGAGGAGAGCAACAGCGAGGTGTCTGAAAAAAAAAAGATTGAAAAGGTTTATCGTTGGGACAAAATCCTTGAAGGCGTAGAGAGCACTTTTGGTACAAACTCACTTGAGAACTTCTTCTTCCGTATGTTTGATGAGATCCCTATTCGCTCTGAATTCACACACGAAATCCCAATAGTTCATCAACTGGACGAGGCACCGAATGAGGGCAATTTCGTGATGGATGGTGGTGGATATATGATCAATTTCCATCTCCGTGAGTGGAAAACCAAGGGAAGCAAATATCCCACTGAGATTATTTACAAATTCAGTCCCGAGCTCTGCGACATCTTCCGAAGAACTCAACAGCCACGAAGCGTTCTTCTGCCTGTTCCTAATTGGGGTAAGTGGATCAAGGAAAGTCTTGATAAGTCTGGTTTCCTCAAGTTCCCTCATGGTATGGAGGATACGCGATTGAGTGATATGGCCAGTGGACTCAGACGGACTCTCGCAACCTTCAGAAACTCGGTGTTTAATACTACGAAGCCGAAGGGTCTTGATCTTAGTAGGTTGATGCTTCATGCTCACAACACTTCTGAAACTGTTTACAGACACGATCATTTTATATAATTATATAATATAATGAATCGCGAACAGATGCGAAGAAGAGCAGAAGCAATTATTGATGCCTTGGAAATATATTATCAACAATTAGAAAGTAATCGCCATATTATTCAAAGACATCCTCATACAATTGAATCAGATCGTGCTGCTATGAGAAATGAAATTATATATCAAATTATTAATCCATTAGAAGATGAAGCTTTAGAAATAAATGATAGTTTAAGAGTGTTTAATAATATTACACGGGATGAGCGTATTATAAATCCACCAGTTTTTGAAGAAACAGAAGCTGAGGGTGAAGAAAATATTAGACCATAATAAGAATGGATCGTGAACAAGTACGCGAAATGATTCGTAATTACAGTAATCTGTTTATGCATTATACTCATGAGATTCCCAGACTACAAAGAGTGATGCATACTTTACAATACAGTCTAATTACAGATCCATCCAACAGAGATAGATATAATCAAGAAATTGATAATGTAAGAGCCGAGTTGAGATTTGCTGAAAATATGGAGAATTATTATGGAAATTTACTTCAGCAAATTAGAGGCTTTCCAAGCGCCATAACAAACAGAGAAAGTGAAAGACCACCACGCCATCAAGAGCACGAAGGTGAAGAAAATATTCCCCCACAATAGGAATGGATGATCCGATTGAAAGTTTGAGACGCACAAATGAACAAATTGATAATACTTTGAGGGGTCTGGCTAATCAATTGAATGTAATTGAACATATTATCAATACAACCCCTCACAGTGTTGCTCAAATGGCTGCCATAGGTGATTCAGCACGATTAACCGATATATATAATGATTTAGTACAACAATATATTGATAATGAACAAACTATCATACAACATACAGTTTTTGTAGATGTAGAAAATGTAGAGCATGAAAGAGAGTTGAATCATGCAGAGGGTGATGGTGAAGAGAATATCAGTCCTCATCCATAGAATCATCTTCTCTTCGTCTTTTACGATCGCGAATCTCAGGCAGAGGTGGTCCCATAATTGGTGCCGCGGGTGGAAAAGGAACCATGAGATTATTTCCAGGAGCATTCAGTCCGCCAAAAAGTACATTCATCATACCCTGTTGTAGAGGTGGCAGTGGGTTTAAAAGAGCTTGTTGAAAAACTTGTACAGGAATCGGTTGTACGAGACCTTGTGCCATCCCCAGAACATGTTGGTTCCAAAGTGCATGTTGCTGAAGAAAAGGCATACCAGGATTCTGAGCAGCAATCAGATGAGCTTGAAGATGAGCATTCGGATTATTCATATTATTATATAATCAGATAATAAATGAACAGGCAGAATCTGTTTCACCTTGTTGATCTCTCAAAGCATGTACATAATGTGAAACATCACATCAAAAAGCATATTAGTTATCCACATCACGGAGAGCATCTTACACACGAACATGTGATGGAGCATGTGGGTCATCATCACATGCCACACGGAAAACACAAGATTTCTATTCATCACCACGAGGGACATCACGACTATTACCCCCATGAGTTTGATTCACACGAAGATGCCGACAAGCATGTCAAAGAGCATTTTCGGTTTGTGGATGCATTCCCAGGACATGCCAGAAAATACATCAAGGAACATTTCCCCAAGACTACCGATATTGCTCATGCACTTAAACCCCATGTAAAGAAGCATTTCCCCCATGCAACCGAAACTGTAAATAAGTTTTCGGAAATTGGTGATGTCGTAGGTGGTGGCATTCACGCATATCATCAGAGCAAACTTCCCGAGTATATTGAGCACAAGGTTGCGCCGTATGTTGTAAAGGTGGGAGAATTGATTAATTATCCAGAGCTCGGAAAATACGCGGGCGGTGCTCTTCAGTTTGGAAGTCAGGGGGTCCAGGCATATAAATCAGGGGACATGGGAAAGTTTGTCAAGGATCAGACCATGGGAGTTTTGAACAAAGTATTTACAGAAGAATAATTTTCTATATTTACTATAAATGGAAACGGTAAAGGTTGATAAAAGGACACAGAAGACCCCCGAGCAACTTGAGACCCTCAGGCTGGCTCGTGAAAAGGCGAACGCAATTCGGTCAGAAAAATCACAAGTAAAAAAGAAGGTGAAGGAACTCAAGGAACTTTCATTCCAAAAGGACAAAGAGTTGGTGGAAAAGATGGAGAAACAGCTTCAGGTTAAGAAGGAGGATCCAGAACCTGAACCTGAGGTGGAAGTTGTAAAAAAGCCTCGTCCCAAAAAAATTGTATATGTTACAGATTCAGAGGGGGAGGAAGTTGAAGTTGTAAAAAAGCCCAAGGTTCCTCATCCACTGGAGAAGAAACCCGCGGAAATTATAAGCCGTCAAGAGACTCAAAAGTACATTAAGCAACTTCAGAATAGTCGGATGAAATCCATGCTATTTGGAGGAAGTCATTTTTAAAAGACGAACTTGTGCCTGTGCCTTGAGTTTGGTCGTGTGCTTGGCATACACTCTGCCAGTCCGAGAGTTTATAACCTTATAATGGTTTCCTTCGTGAAGAATCTTATAAGGCATTTATTAATGTACGAGATTATTAATCCATTGTTCAAGTTCCTTGTTCCCAGTCTTTTCTTGGAGAGTCTTTGCGACTGAAATCATTTCATCAAACGAATTTCTATCCGAAGTCTGAGGATCAAACACTATGTGATCATTTGCTCGGACCCACTTGTTAATTTCATCAGTAGAAGCATTTTTATTGATTAAATTATTCAACTCTGTAATCTGTCTGATGTATGTTGTACGGTTGGTCGGTTTCATAATCGCCTCGTAAATTGCGTAGAGTGATTTCGTAATTGGCTCAAAGGTGGCAATCTTGGAGAGCGAGAGGCTTGAGAGTGTGAGAACATTGGAATAGTCGGGGATATGTATGTTTGCAAGGACATTGGAATAGTTTGGTATTTCCTTGACTGCGATTGTTTCAGTCAGCTTACCAATTTCGGGCAGTTCTTTGTTTGTGATAGCCTCTACAATGTCGGGCGATGCTTTGTTTGTAATAACATCCGAAACATAATCAATTGAAGTGGCCAAGTTTTCTAGATACGACTTGATTCCATCTTCTACGCTTCTTGTGCCTAAGAGTGTATATCCAGTGACTTTTCCGCCTTTGATATAGTTTGTAAGTTCTTTGGAAGTGTCTGCCTGATCTTTTAAAGGTTTTATAATCTTTGGCAATCCATCACTCTGAAAGTATTCTGTAAATTTATTAATTTCAGATATTGTGTCAGTAATCTGTTTTGCAAAACCTGTAATGGCTTCAGCACCCGAAGTGGCGGCAATAGCAGCTAAACCAATTGTTATATCTCCGGTTGGGCTAAAATGTCCGGAAAGATCACTTGTAAAACCAGCAATCGTTCCTTCAAGACCTACCAGATTCCTTGCTCTAAAAACTGATTGTTCACCCATTTTAAATACACTTCCATTGCCAGATCCAGTATCCCCGTCATTAAATGCGGCCGCAAAATGATCCAAGAATGTTTGACTTTTAGTAAGCACATTACTGCTATAGTTATCAAATGATGTATTGAACGCCGTCATGTTCTCTACTAGTAATTGAAGAATAGATTTCTTGACTGTGTCCACATCTTCATGCTCGCGGGGTTCTCCCAAAAGTATATGCTCAAGATCATTATTTAACAATAGAATATTATCAATCCCCTTGCTTATGTTTGTACGCCATTGACTCATTTCTGCTCTGTTGTCTTGAATAATCTCAACGCGAACAACAGCTTCCCAATCGTAAAAGCATTGTAAAGGAGTTCTAAAATCATCCGTCAAGAAAAATCTAACTTGACTAATCTGAGCACCCGTTCCCGCAGACAAAACTACAAATTGATCAGTGTCTTGGGGGTTAAACCATATATTCTCAAAAGGTTTGGCATCCACAGGTATTTTAGCAAAAAGTTTTGTAGTTTGAGTAATTTTGTCTTGACGCTCAATATTCTGAATACCGGGAAACTCTGCTCGTACATTGATATTCTGTAAATAGTTGTACATCATGGGCAAAGGAGTCAGATAAGTAGGATCTGGTTCTGAAATAAAAATTGGAAGTCCTTCGTTATATGGAAATCCCATGAGTGCATGACTATTTCTTCCAGGTGGGAAAGTGATTGTAAATGGTTTTGTATAATTAGACCACTGCCCAAGACCACTAATAGGATCACGCGCCACCGTCAAGTTTTGTAGAGCGACAATTCCACAGCTTCTAATTGCACTCTGAATAGCTGTGCATATAGTAGTAAAATCTGTATAAAATCCAGGGGTCAAAGTACATAATAAAGATTCATTAATATAAAATGTGTTATTCTGATCTGAAACATTATAGAATGAATTCAGACCATTAAATGCCACAAACTTGAATCTGAGCCTCTGACCTGCTGTTATATCTAAACAATTGTTTGGAACCGGAACCATAAAATCGTTAATTTGTTCTTCGGCAGCCCGTTGCCTTGATTGTATGTACCAGTTGAGTTCTTTAATCACCTCCATATACTATTATACTATTTTATTATCTTCTTCCTTGTCTTATGCGGGGGGGATTGCGTCGTGGAGCTACGGCTATTGGTCCCCCAATTCGTGTTTCAATTTCTTCAATCTCATCATCCACCTGGTCTTCAGTCAGAGCCATAATTCTCGCCTCTTCTGTTCTCAATTCCTCTTCAGTCATTTCTGGTCTTGATTCTGTAATGTAGAAAAGAAGGTTCGCCTTTTTCATTTCCACCTCTTCAGTCTCTGGAGGCGGAGGCGCTGGAATGTTTGCTTGTGTTCCTTGAGTCGTAGTTTCGGGTTCCGTCTGTGTCTGAACCTCATTGGCCGTTTGTGTTCCAGTGGTCGTTTGTCCTGCTTGAGTCGTTTGGGTTCCAGCTTCTGAAGTTCCTCCTCCAGCCTTGGTATCCTTTTCAATTTCCTCTTTTGTTCTTTCTGGATTCTTTTCGGGCATAAACTTTCCAGGAGCGGGTGTTTGTGTATCCTGAGAAATCATCTGTGGTTCGCTGGGTGTCCTCTTGTTGTGAAGACCAAGAATGCTTGTGAGTTGCTGAATCAATCCAGTCGTGTATTCCAGTTCAGCAGAACGCTGAGGAGTCTGACGACCACCCGCATTCTTCTTCAGGAAGTGGAGCATCGCATACGCCTCACCGAGCTGTTTCTTCAGACTTTCAATCTCAAGAGGAGATACTTTCTTTGGAGGTTTGTGTGTGCATCCACAACAGAAATTTGCGTGCTGTCCTCGCATTAATATCAGCGTAGAAAAAAAAGTGAGTACATATAAATGGGCATCGGTATTGACAAGACAGAGTTTGAGAGTATGGATGAATGCATAGCACACTTCAGGAAGATTTGGAAAGTTCCAGCAGAGCTTGACGATTCTGTGTTTCACTGCTTCATTGAGGACTTTATGAATAACCCAGCAAAGTACGAGATGACCGAGGAGGAAAAGGAGAAGATTAATTTCAAGAAGATCCCAAGACCAACTTTTGCAGCAGACCCAATCATTCACGAGGGCAAGGTGGAGGTGTACAATACGCCAGAGGAGATTGCTGAGGTTCAGGCTAAGACTCAGTATCCAGAAATTAACCCAATGGATCTTCTCAGTCCAGAATTGGCCGAAGAATTAATCGCCAAAAATAAAAGTCTATGCCAAGAATAACAATGGATGTTCAGATGCCTTCTGGACTGGTTATTCCCTCGTCGCTCAAGTTTTCTCTGTATCGCATGATCCAGGATGCTTCCATCAGCACAAATATTCTTCGTCTCATCCCACTCAATCAGAACAGTGTGTCTGGAGGTGGTCTCATCTCAGTGCGTCTGCCACTCGCAACATGCTCTCTTCCCTCCTTCAGCATGTCCTTCAACAATACAATTACTCAACCAAATTTTAGTAATCCAGATTCTGCTCAATTTCCTTATTCCGGAACATATCCAGGTACTACATTTCCTCAGGGACTTGAGGGACTCATCCAGCGTCTTGAAATTGTAGTCGCGGGCGTTTCTCTCATGACGCTTCCAAACTACAATATGCTTTATCAGGTTCTTAAGGATATCAACCAGACTTTTGATCACAAGCTTTCTCGTCACATCGTTGAGGGCGAAGATGATGTTCAGCCAATAGTACAAATTACAGGAAATGGTGTTACTTCAATAGGTGCGGAGGCATTTACTGGATATCAATGGACTGCTACGGCATCAACTAACAAGATGACTGTTAGATTCACAACTATGAATCCTCCTGAAAATGGATCAGTTGTTTATAATGCGCCACCTTCTTCGTTTTTTGGATTTACTGCAACTTCTGCTCTTTCCGTATACCCCACTATAACGGCCGTTCTACCAAGTTTTATTAATGCAGAAGGTACATACAATAATGGCACTGGTTATACTGTTGCTATGGAATATGCTTTAGCTTCGGCGCAGACTTGGTCTGGAACTTCATCAACTGCCATTCAAAGCGTTCCTTTCACAGCAATTGCTGTTCAGACTGGTTTGACTTTTGGAACTGATAGTGGTTTTACTTCTATGTATCCTTGTAATAGTCAGTTTAATACTATCCGTGATTTCCTCGGGTTCTTCAAGGCTATGCCCAAATCTATCCAGTTGGCAGCGCTGGGAGAGGTTGAGATTCGTATTTATCTTGAACAGCCTCAGAATGTTCTTGTTGTTCCTGCACCCGCACAGTCTCTTGCGCAGTTTTCCAGTGCGAATGCCCCAAGTACTCAAATATCTTCAGGTCAATATACTCTAAATAATATTGAGTTCCAGATCCGAACGATGTCTTGGGACAACGGGTGGCTTGATTCCATGCTTCAGGCGCAACTGGCCGAAGGAAACACTCTGGAAATTCCTTACCCCAATTATTACTCAGTTGTACAGGCGGGTCAGCCTGCCGGTGCTACTACAACTCGTTTCTCGGTCAATACTCAGAATCTGAGACAGGTCTGGGGTATCAACAAACCAGCACTGCAGGGAGTATTAAATACTCAGCAACTTATGTTTCCGGCTGGTTTTGGAGTCAATTCGTATAACAAACTTGATACAGTGTACAAAGGTTCATTCTTCGCAACAACTGCATCCAATCCATCAGTCTTTTCAAGTAGTTTAAATAACGGAGCATTTTCAGATAAATCAAACTATATTCTAACTCCTCAGCCAAATCGCTACCAATACCTCATAAACAATCAGCTCATTCCAAATCTTCAGGTTCCACCTACTCGCAATTACGCATTCACCCAGGAGATTCTCGGCAAGGACAGCTGGGACTGTGGAACAGCAGTAGGAACCTCAATGAATTACATGAGTTTCTGCTACGCCATGGGTATTTCTCTGGAGTACATTGACAAATACTGCGACGCAAGCGTCCGCGAGCTCTTCGGTCTTGACACTCGCTCGGCCTCTTCAGTCTTCTACCTCAACCAGACCAACAATAACGCGGGCGACACGACAATCATCTTTTCCATCTTCACCTCTGTGCTCCGTGTAGCCATGAACAACCAGATCCAGGTTATTATCTAAACAAGTAGTAATGGTGTCCGTGACTCCACGAGTTCCAGCAGTTGTAGCAACTCAGAGTTCTCAGTCTTTTGCCGATTACAACAAAGTTCAGCGATGGAACAAACTATACGACACAGACTATAACCCAATGTTTTTCAAAAAGGGTGCCTTTTTCCCACCCATCATGAGTAAGCTAAGTTTCAATCCAGGTGCGGCTTACGGAATTGATCGTGGCATGAAACGCGGTCAAGGAAACGCCCAGTGGCACATCAACTGCCGTGTACCCAAACAGGTTATCCGTGATACTCTTACGCGACCACAGTTCCCACGACTTCAGATGGGTGCTGTAGGTTCTACAATCAGACAGCAGGCTCTGTTTGAGGATACAATCGCAGTTGGAATGCCAATTCTTTCTCCGTCAGTAGTAGTATAATGGAAACCAAAGTATTTCCAGATAAAAATTTAAAAATTAAAGTCCCAGATGGTACAGCTTTTGGATATGACACTCCCACAATGTTGCCCAAGGCCCACATGGTCTCTATGGCCATAGCGCCCAGAGGTGGTGGTAAGAGTGTTGCTGTATCAAATCTTATGAAAAATCTCAAGTTTGATCGTGTATTTGTAATCAGTCCAACCTTTCACTCCAATTCTTCTCTCATGTCTATGCTTCCTATAGATCATGATGATGTATATGAGAATACAGAGGATCCATCAATTATTGATAAGATTATCAAGAAAGTTGAAGAGGAGCGTGACGACTTGTACAAATACCAGCAGGACATGAAAGAGTACAGAAAGTTTATGCGAAACCTTCACTCTGGAGGTGACCTTCACGAAGAATCACTCTTTAGATTTTATAGACACGGGCACTTTCCAGAACCGACGCACAAGTGGGGAGGACGGAGACCGTTCATGGCTGTGCTATGTGATGATGTTCAGGGTTCCAAATTGATGTCCTCTCGCAAGATTGACAACTTGGTGATCAAGCATCGTCATATAGGTTCTTTCCCGGACGATCAACCCAGCCTCGGCGTTTCAATCTTCTTTTTAATTCAAAATTACTCAAGCAAGGCGGGTGGCATATCCAGAGCAATCAGGAACAACGCAACCAACATGCTCATATTCAAGTGCAAGGACGAAAAGCAGTTGGATCAAATGTCCAGCGAGGTTTCAGGAGAGATTGACAAGGAGACTTTCCTCAAGGTTTATGAAAAAGCTACAGACGAGCCACACTCTTTTCTCTTTGTGGATCTGTTTCCTAAACCAGAGCATCCTTCGCAATTTCGCAAGAGGTTTGATCAATTTTTAATCCCAAGTAATATCAATGTACAGCAATAAGGTTACTCCAACCACAGCAGTGAGTCCATTTACTTCCGTGCCTCAGAAGCCCGAGGTGTTTGATGAGTTGTTTGACGAGTATCCTCCTGTACGCGTGCGGATCACAAACAAAATTGTGGAACCTGAGACTGCTTTTGATGGAGGATTCTATTTTGATGTAGTTGTTCCGATTAAATATGGAAAACTTCTTCACCCCACACGCACTATGGTTCAGGTTGAATATTGTGCTATGAATAACAGCGGTACATCACTTGATCCAGACACGGCTATGGAAATTCAGTTGCCCGATGTAAAATCATCATTTGATTTTAAAGGTCCTGGATATTCTTCAACAGTGTGGCAAGGAACAACCGTAAAGACTGATAAGACTTATTATTGCTTTCCGGCGTATTCTCACCCCGTGAATACAAATGAGGTTGGCTTTCCTATTCGGGATCCATACTTTCTGAATAACAAGGATTTGCTCGTCAGATTCTTTTCAGCAAAAAGTAATCGGGTTTATCTCACAAACCTCAGTCTTGTATTTTACACATATACTGGTGGAAAATAAATAATAGATAGTATTAATGTATCATAACAAAGAGACTCCAACATCTGAATCCAAGCCATTTGTTTCAGTTCAGCGTCTTCCTGTTTTTGACGAGTTGTACACGCAGTATCCGCCAGTCCGTGTCCGCCTCACAAATCAGCAAGTCACTCTTAATGTTGATCCAATTAATAATATACAATATATTGATTTAAATTTACCCATCAAATATGGCGGACTCATTCATCCTACAAGAGGTATGGTCAAAGTTGAGTATTGTTCTTTGCTCACAACTACAGGGGATCCTTTGACAAATATACAGGTTACTCTTCCAGAACTTTCATCAGTAAATGATTTCATAAACTCGGATTACTCAACAACTGTATGGCAAGGAACAACCGTAAAGACTGACGTGACTCCCCTACCAGCTTATGATGCATACCCAGCTTATTCTAAACCAATCAATACAAACGAGGTTGGATTTCCAGTCAGGGACTCTTACTTGTTAAATAACCGAAATTTAAAACTTAGATTACTTATAGGATGAGTGGTCCATTTCAATATGGAGTTGGCTATGTACCATTTGATCACGATCCAAATATTATTTATTTTGATGCATTTTCAGGATTTCCAACAGGGCCTATAACAGCTATTGTAGTATACACATCAGCTCCATCCCCCGTTACTGTGACTGGTTATTTGTCATATAATAGTGATATTGTTACTCAATTTAATGTAACTTCAGGCCCTATTAGAAATGATCAAACCCCAGACCTAGTTACTTTTTATGTTCCGTTTGAATTCACAATCAGTCAAGTGAGTGCAACTGCTAGAACAATCGTATTTGCGTGGTCTGGATTGCCACATCCAACTAACAGTTTAAATTTATATATAAATGATAACTTTTTTGTTAATGTTGGAACTGATCTACCAACTTCGGGGCAATACACAGCATTTGGTCTTACACCAGACACGGATTACGGTGATTGTTATTTTGTTAATGGAACGGATCAATCAGCCGGTATTCATGGTATAACAACTCTTAATAATCAATTTCAATATGATATTGAGTTTAGTCCATCCGGGTCTAGCCCGACTCAAATAGTTTTTGATCCATTTGTTGGTGATTATCCGTCCGGTTATAACACAGTAATAGAGATATATTCTGGTAATCAATCTGCAACTGTAGTAGGAGGATTTGATGATGATTTAGCATTTGCATGTACTAATCCTTTTGGAAGTTCTGTTGATTATGTAATCTTTCCTTCATTCAAAATCAGTTTTGTGAGTGCTACTCCGACATCAATTACATTTGCGTGGGTTGGATTGCCACCTAGCCTACACCTATCTTTATATCTAAACGGTAGTTTTTATGATAATCTTGCAAATAATTCTCCACCTTCGGGAACATACACAGCAACTAGTCTTACACCAAACACTATATATAATCCATGTTATTTTACTAATGGTATAATTCAAACAAATTATATATCAGCTCAAACTCTTCCTCCATTCACAATTGAATTGGTAGACAGATCAAATACAACACTTACATTTGCGTGGTCTGGACTGGCACAACCAACTAATACTTTATATTTATTTTTAAATGATGGCGATATATTCTATTTAGTTGGAAGTGACAAACCAGCTTCGGGGACATTTACAACGCAGAGTCCTTACCTTACTCCAGACACAAGATATGATACAATTTATTTTTATAATGCCGACGCAAGAGTCGGTTTTGAATCTACAAATGAACTAGATGGGATTCAAACTCTTGATAGTAATTTTAGATACGGTGTACGATATCATGCAACTGATGGACACACAGATCGTATCTATTTTGAACCATTTACTACTTTTCCAGATCAAGATGTCATTATACAAGTTCTTATGGAATCAGATGCAGGTACAACAACTTCAAGTATAGGATTTTTTTCATCCGCAGAACATTTTGAAGTAGTAGATAATCCATATGGAGATGGAATTAAATATGCAACCTTTACAGCTATTCCTCCTATAGCTATTACTCAGGGGTATACTGATGATACAACGATTTCAGTTTCTTGGTCAGGGGGGTATACCGGTGATACTGTAAATCTGTATGTAAATGATGAATATTATGGAACTTATAATAATAATAATACATAATAATAGAATGCCTGGAAGTGCTACTATTATTGGACGCACTCCGGGTGTATCTTATGCCGTGCGAGTTTCTCAACCAGTCACTAATCAATCTTCACCTACTATTACCCCCACAACAGCTCAAGTTATTCTTGCAAACATCAGTCTTGTATTTTATCCATACACGGGCGGAAAATAAAATGATATATATAATAAATGAAGTACACGGATAGTATTATTCTCACTTCTCAGCTCTTGAAACAGAATGGAATCAAGAACCTCCAGTATGACACGATGGGCAAGCTCTTTAACAAATCCCCACGCGGTGTCACGAGTCCCTACACTGGTCTGAACACGAGTCTGTTTAACCAGAAGATCAAGCCAACGGGTGGTGGTTACTCATTTAATATGATGTTTTAATAGTATATGTTTCAAGCAAGAAAGAATCCAGAAAAGGAAGTGCGCTTCAAGTATCCAGAAAGCCGAGAGCGCTATGTATTCAATCTGGAATATCCCTTGGGCGTCAGGTACAGCAAAGATGACCGTCAAGTCATGGGTCAGAGAGTCAAGCCAGGTCAGTACATAATGATGGATGTTGAAGGATATCAATATCCTATGGATCCAGAGCAATTCAATCAGATGTTCCTTGTGAAAAGAGAACCTGTTTTGACACCCGCACGAGGTGAAGAGGCGCTTCCTGGAATTGCTGTATTCAAAGACACGGCTACAGAACACTGGAGAGATTTTAGACTCGCAGAAAAGGGGAGTGATACTGTTCCTCTTTACAACGAAGGCGATGTACTTTCGGGTGGTAAGTATCCAATCAATCGTGAAATATTTGAAAAATCTTATATCCGTAGATAATAATGAACTTTAACTGGCTTGTGGCGCCTCAGCCTGTTATGTCCGCCAGTACCGCCTCAAATCATACTATGGGAATATTTCCACACCACCCAGTTCCTGTTGATGAGTCGGGTGTTGTAGAACAGTACATTCCTTTAATTCCAGAAGAGAGTATTAACCAAGGAGAAATTGAACACCCAGAGCCACAGTCCCCTGTTCATGAATCACCTCCTCCTCCTCTTCCCGACGAAGCGCATCCAGGTGAAGAGACTGGAGAAAACTTTTAATAGTCGTCGCGAATAACCTTATTTTTGATTCCAAAATATCCACTCGCCTTTTCGTTATCAATTGAAATAACTTTAGGCTTTTCAAAACCCCACTCTCTCATTTTACTCGCTAACAATCTTGGCTGAATATTCAACACATCACAAATTACTTTTGAGAATACACGCCCTCGTGGATCAATCTCAAAATTTGAAAAGAACAACTTTTTCGTATCATCTTGATCTTCAATTGTTTCTCTTGATGATACGATAATAGATTCGGGCACCGGCATATTAGGGTTATATGGTTCATTGACCAGAATCCACAGAAGTGCGTCGGTGGAGTCAATAACCGTTCTGGCCAAGTTATCGTCCGCTCTGTACTCTTGGTTCTCTGGATCGTCCTCTTGTATATTCTTAAGATACTTTGTGTTGCTCTCAAGAATTCTTAGACGCCTATCCATAAATCCAGCCTCGCACTCGCTAAACTTAATCATTCCGTTTGTCATAAAGTGTATTTTGGTTTTACTCGTAAAAGTCTCAACGCCTTTGTGAAGCGCACGACAAGCAATTGGATCTCCGCCAGTAATCTTTTTGATAATTGACATGTCAGTTATAATACCCTTTCTCGGTTCGCTTACATATGCAAGTCTTAGATCCTTGAGTGGCATAAGTTGTGGGTTTGCTCCACTTGCACTTGTATTTGTACTTACCGCAAAGTGATCACCGGACATATCGCCAGCAAAGGATCCAATAGCTTTTTTGATTCCGTCTGCTCTTCGGCTCTTGCCGTTTGATCCAGTTCCAATCTCAATTATGAAAGTATCACTTCCGAGACCGTACATATCAAGCATCTTGTCATGTCTTAACCAGTCCGCCACACCAGGTTCGGGGTATGGTTGTGTGAAATAAAACTTATCTACGAGGTCAGTATTCTTGGGCTTCGTCTTTGGATACTTGTAAGGAATCTGATGTACGAAATAATATTCAGGACTGAAATCCAAAACGCAGTTATTCAGCTTATCGGAAATACAATCAAGGAATAGAACTTTTCCTTGCGTCTTGAGTTCAGCATTCTTGAAGAAAGCTTCTTCATCTTCAAGTTTTAGAGCCATTTTCCATAGTGTTTCCATTTTGCGTACCATAGTTCCATATACTTCATTCTTGTCTTTCCAGGTTTTGATACACAGACGCATAAACGCACCTATATCGTCTGCTATCCATATTCCGTTATTCTCTTCATAGATCATACGGTATTGTCCTCTGCGTTTTAGATAATTTGGATATTTAGACAAAATATAATTAAATGCGCTTTCATCGGCAGTCATAGCTTCATATTCTTCTTCTATCGTCTCCGTAATCTCAAACGGTTCAGAAATGAAATCACAACACTCTGGATCCATACACTTTTGGTACAGCTTATCATTTATGAGTTTGAAATATATATGATTAGATTTATGTGTTCTTCCGACATTGAAACAGTAATGACCGTTTGTGATGATAGATCCATTTTCTTTGACCGACTTGACTTGTGTTTTGCCGTGGTTGGGTACATATTTTTGAATTAGTTTTTGAATATCGCTTGGGTCTTTAGAATTGACTTTGATATCAGATTTAAATACATACATAGGAGAATCGGGATTATGAACCACTGCGTCTTTGCGACAATAACTCCACTGGCCTGTTAGATAATCACCTCCTGGAATTTTGTGTAAGTTCTTTGTAATCTTTTGACCAACGCAGAAGAAGTGAGGATATCCTTTTGTAAAAGAGGGGAACCAAGGCTTGTCTTCTTTCCAGCGTTCAAATTCTGGAGACATTTCATCTACATCAATCTGGTGCGTCTTGCGTGTATCAATAGCAATCGCATTACACTCGTCAAAGTGTTTCTGAAAATTAGTCAGTTGCTCTTTTGTAGGATTAATCTTAAAATGAATCCAATCATTTGTGTAGCCATTAGGCAATGAGGGTATTTTCTTCCCGTCAGTCTCGTCTATGTTGATAGGAATCCACGCAATATCATGTTTAGCCAAATAAGTTCTTATGTCCATATAACTCTACCAAGATTAAAAGCTTTAAGTGGAGTAATGGAAGCAAGCCCGAAATTGTTAGAGCCCACTAACCC
>Ga0114959_10001706_pt1 | contig 18867 bp, 13 predicted proteins | sample C_130625_EF_Meta_FD_87317 | JGI IMG/M metagenome (GOLD analysis project Ga0114959, IMG submission 87317) | Freshwater microbial communities from Lake Croche, Canada to study carbon cycling - C_130625_EF_MetaG | ecosystem: Environmental > Aquatic > Freshwater > Lake | place: Lake Croche, Canada...
ATCTCTTTCAGGAAGTCAGGGTGGCGTGCCCACAGCGTCACTCCCCACTCCCAGTCATCGAGGCCGACGCTGACGGTGATCAGCTGCGTGACACGGCCACCGAACGACATCCCCGACCGTCCATGCTCGGCCATCAGCCGGCTCCGCTCCGAGAACGGCAGTGTGAACCAGTTCTCCCCCACCTTCCGCTTCTTGTTCATTGGATAGAAGCAGGCGTTGGGCCACGGCGGAAGCTCCGGCTCGATGCGACTCTTCCGCATCGCCCCTTCGCGGGCCGCATAGCCCTGCACCTTCGCCCGGTAGGTGGGGCTGTCGGCGGTCTCCCCTTCCTCGAGGAGGCGTTGCCCGAACTGCTCAGGCGTGGGCACATACTCGCTCACCTCGGTGAGCGACACGAACGAGTAGCCCGGCACGAGGGCGGGCCCGAGCGGCCCGGCGAGAAGCCGCTGATGGAGCCCGTCGATGACGAGCGGATCGGGATCGATGGCCATGACGGCGAAGTCGGCCTTGTGCCCCGGCACGATCCACGTCTGCAGCCGGATCGGTGCCCCGGCCGCCGCCGGATCGAGCGTGGCAACAAACGCTTGACGGCCCGCTTCGATCGTCGCCGCCGACATCGTCGCCAGCTTGGCCCGGTCGAAGGTGTAGAAGAAGTGGCTGCAGTGCCAGCCCTTCTCCGGCTCAAACGACATCGTCGAGCCAGCGGCGGCGTGGGCCGGTGCCCCATAGCCTCCCCCTTCGGGCCGCCCTCCGCCGCCGGCCGATGGGGCGGATTGATGCTGCGGGGGCGAAGGGGCAGAAGAATGCGGGGCGGGATCGGGGCGCGACATCGCGGGCGTGACTCCGGGCGGTGGGAACTCTGGGGAGAGTCTACCTGCCGTGGAAAAAAACCAACCACGCCCCGCCCCCGCCCAGCCGGCTTCGGAGCGGACCGTGTAAGATGCCCACAGCCGGGGCAGTCCGTCACCGGCCCTCGAAGGGGGATCATCCGATGGGACAGGCAATCGTCGATCCGCAGGAACTCCGCCGGTTCGCGGCCCGGCTCCGCCACTTCAGCGGCGAAGTGATGGCTCAGATGCAGACCGTCCAACGTCAGCTCTCGGCGCTCGGCGCCACGTGGCGCGACGGCGAGCATCAGAAGTTCAGCGAGGAGTTCGAGCAGCAACTCAACCAGTTCGGCCGGTTCGTTGAATCGACTGGCGAATATGTCCCGTACCTCATCCGCAAGGCGGAACGGATCGAGGAATACCAGCAGCAGCGGTGAGCCGTCGCCGTCGGAGGGGAGCAGCATGTCCGGTCAGGCCGATGTCAAATCGATCGACACCCTCGCCTTCGTGAAGGCCGCCTTGGCGTCGTTCGCGCACGAGGCTGGCCAGGCTCTCGGAGAAGTCGAGCTCGAGGGGCGGCGGGGAGTCGAGTACGTCACGATGGAGCGGGCCGCCCATTGGAAGACGGAAGTCCGGCGGGCGGGGGACGCAGTCAACAAGGCGATCAAGGATCTCGAGCATTGTCGGGCCTTCAAGAAGGTCGGCGACAACACCCCCTCCTGCGTCGAGGAGAAGAAGAATCTCGACAAGGCGCGGAAGCGGCTCGAATATGCCGAGCAGAAGGAGGCGGCCGTCCGCCGTTGGAAGCCGGTCGTCGAGCAGCAGTTTCGGGAGACGTGCGTCCGGCTCGTCCACTTCCGCGAAGTGATCGACGTCAACTGCCCCAAGGCGATGGCGGTCCTCGAGCGGATGCTCAAGGCCCTCGATGCCTACCGCGAGATGCAGGGCCCGGCCGCCGGAGGCTCTGGCGGCGGCAGCGGCGCGGCGGCCTCGATGGCCCGTCCTGCCGACCAGGCGCCCGCAGTGGCTCAGGGTGCCGCAGCCGTTCAGCCCCCCGCAGTCGCTCCGGCTCCCACAGTCACTGATGGCCCACGTGCCGCCGAGCCGACCGCCGGTTCGACACGGCCAGCCACACCCGGGGAAGCACAGGGATGAAATCGTTCGATCTCTCCGGCGGGGCCTCGAAGCTCGCCCTCGCCCTCAAGCAACTCGACATCAAGTGGAACGTCGCCACCGACGCGTGGAACGACACCACGGCGAAAACGTTCCACAAAGACCACCTCGAGCCGATCATGCCGGATGTGAAGCAGACCTTGGAAGCGATCGGCAGGCTCGCCGAGGTGCTTTCGCGGGCGGCACGCGACGTCGCCGACGAGGGAGGTCGCTGACGGCGCCGTCGCTCGGCCGCGTCGCGAGAGCCCGCCTCGCTAGAGCCCGCCGGTCCGGGCCCGCCCCCGGTTCCCGGCGCCCTTCAAGCCCCTTCCCCTTGACGCCCTTCCTGCGGCTATCGACCGCGATCCATTTTTCCCTGCTGATTCCCGGAGCCCCCATGTCGACTGACGCGCCTCCCACCGCCGCCGGATCCGCCACCGTCGAGGCCTACGACCGCGATATCCTCCGCCGCCAGGTGGAGCTTCTCCGCGCGGCCGCGGCCACCCGGGCGCGGCTGGAGAACGAGATCGTCGCGGAACGCGATCGAGACGTTGCGGCAGCGAAGGAGGAGGCGAAGGGGGGAATCGCCGCCACGACAGCCAAGCACCATCAGGAGATCGACGCGGCGAAGAAGGAGTACGACGCGGTCCTCCGTCGCCTCGAATCGCAGGGGGCGGCCGAACAGCAGAAGATCGACGAGCAGCGGAAGACGAAGGCCGCCGCCATCGATCGCGCCTGCGACGAGCAGTCGACAAAGATCCGCGAAGACAGCGAGTTCGAGCAGGGCTCGGTGAAGGAAGTCTTCAAGGAGAAGCGCAACGACCCGCAAAAGCTCCTCGCCCGGGCGGAGAAAGATCACGCACTGTGGGGCAGCCAGCTCGACGAGGCGATCGGAAAAGCGAAGGAGTTCCTCACCAAGTGCGGCGTCAAGGCCGGCGCGGCGGCGGCAGACGATAGCCCGCTGCCGGAGGGGGATGAGCTCATCGTCCAGCTCAAGGGAGCGCACGAGGGAGCGATCGCGCGGACGAAGGAGCTCCTGGCGCTCGAGTCGTCGAAGACGATCTTCGGTGGTCTCAAAAAAGAGGCGGCCCAAAAGGCGCTCGAGCTGTGGACGGCCATCGAGCGCGACGTCCTCCGCGGCAAGCGGCTCTTCGGCCCTGCGGCCGAATGGCTCAAGGTCCGCTGTGGCCTGCAGTCGAAGCAGATGGAGGCGAAGGCGAAGCAGGATCTCGTCGAACTGGAATCGCGGGCGAAGAAGACGCTCGCCGACCTCGCGGCGAGGCGCGATGCCCAAGCGGCCGAGCTCGAGGGGAAATACCAGACCGCCACGACGACGATTCGCACGAAGGTCGAGGGCGGGCGGAAGGAGGCCGAGGAGAAGTATCCGGCCCGCATTGCCGCCCTCGAGGCCGGCCTCGTCGAGGACATCCGCCGCCGCGAGGCAAAGCGCGACGCTCGGCTGGCCAGCGCCGCCGAACGCCATGCCGAGCGGACGCGCGCAATGACGGAGGACTGGGCCCGCGTCCGTCGTGAGACGGCCGCGGTTTGGGAAGAGGCCAACCGGATCGACGCGGCCTGCTTCCCCTCCTGGAACGCGCTGGCCGATGGTTCAGCCCCCCTACCCTCCCACGATCCCCCCGGACTGCGGTTCGGCACGCTCGCCCTCTCGATGGCGAAGATCCCCGGGGGCATCTCGGCGCAGAGCGATCTCAACGCCTTCGGCCCGGCGACGTGGACTCAGCCGGCGGCCGCTCCCTTCCCCGCCGAAAGCTCGGTGCTCGTGAAGACGACGGCCGACCAGAAGGAGGCTGCCGGCGCCTTCCTTCAGGCGCTCACGCTGCGAATCGCCTCCGGCGCCCCCGCCGGCCAGACCCGGTTCACGATCATCGATCCGCTCGGACTGGGAAAGCACTTCGCCGGATTCATGCATCTGGCCGATCACGACGAGCTCCTCGTCACCAGCCGAATCTGGACCGAGCCACAGCAGATCGAGCAGCGATTGGCCGACATCACCGAGCAGATGGAGCTGGTGATCCAGAAATACCTCCGCAACGAATACCCATCGATCGGCGCTTACAACGCCGATGCCGAGGTTCCCGAGCCCTACCGCTTCGTGGTGGTGAGCAACTTCCCGGCGAACTTCACCGAGACCAGCGCCCGCCGCCTGGCGAGCATCGCCGCCAGCGGGGCCAGGTGCGGCGTTTACACGATCGTGTCGGTCGACACGAAGCAAGCCTTGCCGGCCAACTTCAGCCTCTCCGACATCGAGCAGCACGCCACAACGCTCGTCCTCAAAGATGGCACCTTCACCTGGCAGGACGGCGAGTTCTCGAAGTGGCCGCTCGGCGTGGAGCAGGCGCCCTCGGATGAGGTGTTCACCAACGTCATTCAGCGGGTCGGCAAGGCGGCGAAGGCGGCCAAGCGCGTCGAGGTCCCCTTCGACCGCGTCGCCCCCGCGGAAGACCGGTGGTGGACGGGGAGCACGGCCAGCGGCATCGACGTCCCGCTCGGCCCCGCCGGGGCCAAGAAGATGCAGCACATGAAGCTCGGCAAGGGAACGAGCCAGCATGTCCTCATCGCCGGCAAGACCGGCTCGGGCAAGTCGACGATGATGCACGCGCTGATCACGAATCTCGCGCTCACCTACAGCCCGGATGAAGTCCAGTTTTACCTCATCGACTTCAAGAAGGGGGTCGAGTTCAAGATCTACGACCACTACGAACTGCCGCACGCCCGCGTCATCGCCATCGAGAGCGAGCGCGAGTTCGGCCTCTCGGTGCTCGAGCAGCTCGACCGCGAGCTGAAGCGGCGCGGCGACCTGTTTCGCGATCTCGCCGTCCAGGATCTCGCCGGCTTCCGCGGCACCGGGAGTCCCGAGTCGATGCCGCGCATCCTCCTCATCATCGACGAGTTCCAAGAGCTGTTCATCGAGGATGACAAGCTCGCCCAGGATGCCTCGCTGATCCTCGACCGCCTCGTCCGCCAGGGCCGTGCCTTCGGAATGCACGTCCTCCTCGGCTCGCAGACGCTCGGCGGCTCCTACAGCCTCCCCCGGGCGACGATGGGGCAGATGGCGGTGCGCATCGCGCTGCAGTGCAACGAGGCCGACAGCAGCTTGATCCTCTCCGAGGACAACTCGGCCGCCCGGCTCCTCACCCGCCCCGGCGAGGCGATCTACAACGACGCCAACGGCATGGTGACCGGCAACAATCCCTTCCAGGTCGTGTGGCTCGACGACGCCCGCCGCGAGTGGTATCTCGGCGAGCTGCGCCGCCTTGCCGACCGGCGCACCGACATCCAGCCGGTGCCACGGATCGTGTTCGACGGCAACCAGGCTGCCGACCCCGACGGCAACGTCCTCCTCCGCGAGCTCCTCGCCGAGGGGACGACCGGAGGCCGCGATCTCGTCGCCCCGGTCGCCTGGCTCGGTGACGCGATCGCCATCAAGGATCCGACGACGGCGATCTTCCGCCGACAGGGAGGCGCCAATCTCCTCATCGTCGGCCAGCGCGAGGATCTGGCCGTCAGCCTCTTGGCGATGGCGGTCGTCGGGCTGGCGGCCGCCAACGATCCGTTCCCGGGCGGGAAGCTCGGCCGCGATGCCCGCTTCGTGCTCCTCGAGCCGGCGGTCGCCGACGAGAAGCCCGATCTCCTCCTGTCGCAGCTCGCGGCCAGTCTCCCCCACGACTTCCTCAACGTCGGCCGGCTCGGCGTCACCGATGCGATGGCCGATCTGGCGGCTGAGGTGAAGCGCCGGCTCGACCATCAGGTGCTCGACGGCGAAGCAGTGTTCGTCGTCGTCCGCGATCTGGCCCGGTTCCGGGAGCTGCGCAAGGCCGACGGCGACTTCGGCTTCTCCTTCAGCGGCGGTGACAAGAAGGCCGGCCCCGCCGACAACTTCGCGACGATCCTCCGCGACGGCCCGGCCGTCGGCATCCATACGCTCGTGTGGTGCGATTCGCTCACGAATCTCATGCGGACGTTCGAACGTGGGGCGCTCAAGGAGTTTGAGCTCCGCGTCCTCTTCCAGATGAGCGCCTCCGATTCAAGCCAGCTCGTCGACAGCCCCCTGGCCAGCAAGCTCGGGCCGCAACGGGCGATCTTCATCCACGAGGAGACGGGGACGTTCGAGAAGTTCCGCCCCTACGCCTTCCCCTCCGCCGAATGGCTCGCCGGCGTTTCGGCGAGCCTCCGCGCCCGTCCCCAGGGGACGAAGGTCGAGCGGGCCGCCCGCGCCGAGCCGTCGGGTGGCGGGGCGACAGCGGCGGAGCCGGAGAAGGAGGAGTTCAACTTCGGTTTCGGGGGCGGCGATGGCGAGTTCAACTTCACGAAGTTTCTCGACGATCCCCCGGCCCCGGGCAACGCTGACGGGACGGCGTCCCCCGACGCTTGATCGGACGGCGCCGGATCGCTCGTCGTGAGCCTTTTTTCACCAGCCACCTTTCCCAAGAACGCCCTCCAGCCGCCGCCACCATGTCGTCGCTCGCTCCCCCGTGCTTTGCTCGTGGTCCCGTTCCCGGCCCGGGAAGGCGGGGGATGTGGTGGGTGGCCGTCGGCTTCGTGCTTGCGGTCGCGCTTCCCGCCGCGGCGACTCGCGCTGAGCTTCCCCAGGCCGAGCCCTGGCAGCAGACGCTCCACAAGTTCCTCGCCTCGCTCACCGATCGCGACATCGCCATCGAGGTCGTGCCGGTGCAGTACATCGAGGAGCAACTCGACGACGACGCCCGCTACCGCGATTGGCTCCTCCTCGGCTCAGGGCTCTGGCGGCGGCCCGGCTCCCCCGAGCAGCCCAACATCGATGCCCTCCGCCACCCTGGCGAGGTCTACCTCCTCCCATCGATCGAGCGCGATGGTGGCGTGTGTATGTCGCCGCGGCAGTATTCGCCGATGGCCCCGGCGTGGTGGTCGAGCTGGTCCTATCCGGGCAATCCCTACTTCGGCTCGCGGGCCTGCAAGCTCCGCGGCTTCATCCCTGCCGCGGTCGACATGATGATGCTCGCCGGCGACGGATCGGCCCCCGACACGACCGTTCCCGCCACGAATCTCCTCGCCAACACCTACGCCTACCTCCACGCCCTCGACGTCCTCCCCAACGAGGTGCGGCAGGCCTTCGAGACGGCGATCGGCCGTGCCCTCTCTCGGCTCGAGGAGCCCACCCCGACCGATCCGGCCGACGCCTCCCCTCCCCGCGCCGACGTTGCCGCGCGCGCCGTCGCCGCCTGTGCCTCCATTGCCCGCGCCGTCGACGACGCCGCGATCGCCGCCCGCGCCGAAACGCTCGCCCGCGCGCTCGTCGACCGTCACCTCACGCCCGCCGGCCATCCCGATCACGACGGCGGCTACGATCCGGCCACGGCCGGCTCGAGCTTTTATTTTCTCACCTGGGCGGCGCTTGCGGCGCCGGAGGAGTGGGAGTTTCTCCGCGAGGCGGTCGCCGCGATGGCCGATCTCAAGACGCACCTCCTTCTGCCGGAACCGGGCTCCTCGCTCGCCTTCGGGCCGACCCACTTCGCCCCCTGGACATCGGCCGACGGCTTTCAGGATCAGGCGGCCCACCGCCACCGCGACGTCGGTGCCGCGATGCTCACCACGCCCGGCTTGTGCCTCCTCTTCCAGGATCGTCCCCGCCAGGCTGGTTCCGCGGTGCCTGAGCCGGTGGCGGCGATGGAGAAGGAGATCGTCGAGGCCTTCCGCACCGGGGCCGATCTGCGGAGCGTCAACTCGCTCCTCTCCGTCCCCCACGATCCCCCCCCGACCGCGGCGTGGACGAGGGGCGAGAGCCAGCTCTCGATCGTCCCCTACGACCACGACTACTACCGCCCTGGAACCTTCGAGCGCTTTCGCCGTGCGGCGGGAAAACCGGTGTCGCGGTTGCCCTTCGACCGCGACGAGGACTTCGTCCGCAGCTTCGGAGGCGAGTTCCTTACCGCGAAAGTCGGGAGTGTGGGGGTGATCGTCCACACGGGCGCCACCGTGCCGGGCCCGGCGGCAACCGGCTTCTCCGGCGGGGCTTTGTCCGCTTTTTGGACCCCCGATACCGGCGCCGTGATCCTCGGCCGCAGTCACCACCGCCCAACCGAACAAGAGGCCGAGGACAGCTGGGCCAACTGGTGGCAGTGGCAGACGCATGCGCTCGCCGGCGTCGGTGCCAACGGCCAGCCGTTCAGCACCGCGCGGCTGCCGCGGGGAGCGTTCACCGAGTGCACCCATGACGTCGGCCTCGATCGGGCCAACGTTCGCGTCGGCGCCCTCCTCCATGGCGAAGGGGATCAGGGTGGCGATGCCGCACCGGATGATGCCCTCGGCGGCCGGGTCGCCTTCACGCGGACGTTCGACATCGACGCCGCGGGGCTGCGGGTCGAGACGTCGATCGAAGGGGACGGCCGCGACCGCGTCACCCGGCTTTACGAGATCCTGCCACTCTTCAACGCGGCTCCGATCGACCGGGTCACCGTCCCGGGAGCGGTGGCGACGGTCTATTTCGACGTCGGCCGCGGCTGGAAGCCGGCCGCGGACAAGCCGGTCGCCGCTGTCCGGCGGATCCGGGTCGATCGCCACGAGGGGGCGGTGGTGATCGAGTTCGATCGTCCGCAGACGGTCGGCCTGGCGGAGAAGGCCGGGCCATCGTGCCACAACCTCCTCATCGATCTCCTCCGCAACGACGGCGCGCCGACCGAGCTGACCACCGCCGGCGTGGCCTACACGATCAGGCCCCTGGTGGAGCGCCGCTGACGCCGCCGCACCGGGTCCGATGCGGCGCCCTCCGCCCCCCCGGCGTGGTACGATGTTGGGTGTTCGCAGTGCCGGCAGCGAGCGCGGCAGGGGCCGGATCGATCGCGAGGGGAGGAACGTTATGGCCGGCGACGGGCACGCCGATCCCCAGCCGTCCGAGGCATCCGCCTCGACCGATGGCCGCAGCGCGCGAATCGCCGGCTGGCTCGCGGCGGCCCGGCGCGGCGATGCCGCGGCCCGCGATCGGCTCTTCGATGCCTGTCGCAGCTACGTCGATCTCGCCGCGCGCTACCACCTCCAGCGGCGCTTGCAGGCGAAGGTCGATGCCTCCGATATCGTCCAGCAATCGCTCCTCGAGGCCCACCGTGGCTTCGGACGCTTTGCCGGAGAGTCTCCCGGCGAGTGGCTCGCCTGGCTGAAGCGGATCGTGGTCCACAACGCCTATGACGAGGCGAAGCGCTGGCGCGGCACCGCGAAGCGCGATGCCGGCCGCGAGGTTCCGCTCGATGGTCGCGGCGACCCCTCGGAGGCGTGGGCCGTCGACCCAGCCTCGCCGGATCCGTCGCCGAGCCAGCATGCCGTCCGCTGGGAGGAGGAGGTGCGCCTCGCCGCGGCCCTCGAACACCTCCCCGAGGATCACCGCGACATCCTCCTCCTCCGCAACCTCGAGCGGCTGCCGTTCGAGGAAGTGGCCAAGCGGATGGGGCGATCGGCCGGCGCCTGCCGAATGCTGTGGATGCGGGCGATCGCCGGCCTCCGGGAGCAACTCGGCGAATCCTCCACGGATCCCTGATGCGCGACTGGCCCCCCCCAACATCTGCGGCGTCGCCGGAGGAGCACGACATCCCCCCGGAGATCCTCGACGCCTACCTCTCGGCCCTCCAGGCTGGCGATCAGGCCGCCCAGACGGCGTTGCTTGCTGCCCATCCATCGCTCGGCGCCTGGACAGCCTGCCTCCGCGACCTCGACGGGCTCGCGGCCGCGATCGCCGGCAGTGGCGAACCGGAGACATCGGAGACTTCAGAAACCCTGCCACGCCAGTTCGGCCCCTTCCAGCTCCTCGCCGAACTGGGACGGGGCGGCATGGGAGTCGTCTACCGGGCCAGGCATCTCCATCTGGAACGCGACGTGGCGGTGAAGCTCCTCACCGCGGGAAGCTGCGCCACCGGCGAGCAGCGCCGCCGGTTCCTTGCCGAGTCGCGACTGGCCGCCCGCATCCGCCATCCGCGGATCGTGTCGATCCACGACGCCGGTGATCAGGAAGGGCAACTGTGGTGCGCCATGGATCTCGTCGACGGCGACGACCTGGCCGCCATGCTTCGCGACGGGCCGTTGCCTGTGAGGGATGCCGTCCAGCTCGTCGCCCAGATCGCCCGCGCCGTCCATCACCTCCACGACCACGGCATCCTCCACCGCGACGTCAAGTCATCGAACATCCTCATCGATCGGACCGGCACCCCCTACCTCTCCGACTTCGGCCTCGCCCGCAGCGATGACAGCGACGCCACGGCCACGGGCACCGTCCTCGGCACCCCCGCTTCGATGTCCCCCGAGCAGGCCGCCGGCCGGGTGCGGGAGATCGACGCCCGCTCCGATGTCTACGGCTTGGGGACGGTGCTCTACGAGGCCCTCGGTGGCACGCCACCATTCGGTGGCAACTCACCGATCGACACCCTCCTCGACGTCCTCGAACGCGAGCCGTTCCCGCCGAGCCATTGGAATCCGAACGTTCCAGCGCCCCTCGATCGAGTCTGCCTGCGGTGCCTGGAGAAGTCGCCCGCCCGGCGCCCCGCCACGGCGGAGGCCCTGGCCAACGATCTCGAATCCTGGCTGGCAGGAGAGCGGATCGCCGCGACTGACGACTCCCTCGCCAACCGGATCGGCCGACTCATCCGCCGCCACCCCGCCGCCGGGTTTCGCCTCCTCGGGATCGCCGGGACGATGGCCATCGTCCTCCTGCGCTGCCTGGCCAACCCCGAGACGGTCGGCTTCTATCTGCCGGTCCTTTGCGGCCTCGCCCTGTGGGGAGCCCTGACAGTCTTGTGGGAAGCCCTCGGCACGCCGCGCCGCGGTGCCGGCATGCCAGGCCAAAGGCTGCGGCTCTCGCCAGTCGCGGCAGGGACCGGGGTGGCGGCAGGAAGCTGGGTGGCCGCGGCACTCGTGCTCACCGACGTGATCTTCGTTACGGTGCTCCTCGCCGTCGTCGACGGCAAGTCGGGCCCGCTCGTGGCGGTCTATCCGCTGCTGGTCACCGCCGCCGGCCTGTGGCTCGACCGGCGCCTCGTGCGGGTCGTGACTTGCGCCGGCCTCGCGGCCCACCTCACGCTCCAGATCGCCGCGCCGGGGCCCGTGGTCTGGCATGTGGCCCTGATCGTCGACGTCATCATGCTCTGCACGGCGGCGATCACCGATTTCCAGATCGGTCGGATTCGGCTCCCCCGTGCCGCCACGCGCTGAGATCCGCGGCCCGGGAATCGGCTTTTTTTAGCGGCGCGGTTGCTGCCCGACGCGGACGGTGAACGTGAGCTTCCGGTCGCCACGAACGACCTCCATCACTACGTCGCCACCAACCTCGGCATTGAGGATCAGAAGCGACAGATGGGTCGAGCCGGCGACCCGCTCGCCGTCGCAGGCAACGACGAGATCTCCGGCCTTGATCCCCGCCTGATCGGCCGGGCCATTGGGAATGACGGCGCGGACGAGGGCCGCCCCCGCCACGGTGCTCGAGCCGGCGGGAGGATCCTCCGGCTGGATCCCCACGAACCCGCTCTCTACAGATGCGCCACCGATGATCTCGTCACACACCCGTCGGGCGGTGTTGCTCGGAATCGCGAAGCCGATCCCCTTCGAGCCGGGCTGGGCGATGGCGGTGTTGATCCCCACGATGCTCCCGTGAACGTCGACGAGCGGCCCGCCGGAGTTGCCCGGATTGATCGAGGCGTCGGTCTGGAGGAAGTCGCCGAAGGTATTCCCGACGACGCCGCGACGGCCGACGGCGCTGATGATCCCGTAGGTCAGCGTCCGGTCGAGCCCGTAGGGATTGCCGATCGCCCACACCATCTCGCCGACCTCGAGGGAGTCGCTGTTCCCCCACGACGCACAAGGAAGATCGGTGGCGTCGATGCGGAGGACGGCGAGATCACGCTTTTCGTCGGCTCCCACGAGGTTGGCGACAAACCGGCGCCCGTCGGCGAGCGTGACTTCGATCCGATCGGCCTCGTCGATGACATGGTTGTTGGTGACGATCACGCCGTCGGCGGCGACGATCACCCCCGAACCGATCTCGGTGTCGGTGGCCCCTAGGGATCCGCTCCCCCGCAGGCCCACGCTCTCGTCGGCAGGGAGGAGGAGGTGGCGCGTCGTCGTGACATTGACCACGGTCGGCCCGATGAGCCGCGCCAGGGTCGTGAACAGCTTGCCGACCGGGGCGAGCTCGCGGACCGCGGCGGCATCGCGGATCGCGGCGAGCTCACCGCGAACCTTCGCGTATTGGATCCGCTCCATCACCCCGGGCGCCGCGATCAGCGCCACGAGGATCACGAGCCCGAGGGCGAGGATCGCCGTCTGCAGCACTGCCGCGACGGAGCGAGAGGAGGGCGAATCGTGGTCGTCGGTCGTCATCGGGTCGCTCCGCGGGGCAGACTGTCGTCAGCCGGCGGAACGAGCGTCGTCCGCACCAGATCGATCGCCGTCTTCGAGGCCCGCGCGAGCCGGACAGAGCCCGCCCCGCCGAGGCGATGCTCGCGCCGCGTGATCCCGTCGGGCCCGGCCAGCACGATCTCGACCATCGTCACCCCGCCACCGCTTTCGCCGATCGCTTCCGCCACGGGGACGATCGGCCCGACGGCGAGGGCGTGCGTGGCACCGGAGTCGGCGCGCCGGTGCTGGGCAAGCTCGGTGACGGTTGTCCCAGCCGCGATCCCAGGCAGGACAACGCCGCCACGAAATCTCCCCTCCGGGCCGCGGGCCGCCGCCGCGGCGAGGAGCCCGGCAATCTGCCCGAGCGAACCGATCTCGACGGTGGCAAGCGTGGCCCCGGCGGTCGCCAGCGCCGCGAGGGCGGCATCCTCGACCTCATCGTCTTCGGTGCCGTAGACGATTCCTCCGAGGCACTCTCGGATCACCGCTTCGGTGGGGGCGATCGCCGCCTCACAATCGGCCGCATCACGCCCGCGGGCGGCGATCCGCAGCGTGATCGTCCCCTCGTGGGCCGTGATCCCGACCAACGGCTCGCGTCCCCGGCGGACGAGATCGGGGAGCATCGCTTCGATGGCGCTCTCGCCAACGCCGAAGCATTTGATCCGCCGGAAGCGGATCGTCCCGGCGCCGGGGAGCATGGCGAGAATCGCCGGCCCGACCGTCGCTTGCCACATCGTGCGCATCTCCCCCGGGACGCCCGGGAGGGCAAACACCCGCGCGCCCCCTGGAGACGACGTCCGGCGGAGATCGAGATCGATCCCCGGGGCCGTCCCTTCGGGGTTGGCGATGATCCGGCTCCCGCAGGGAAAGAGCGCTTGCCGCCGGTTCGACTCCGGGCACGGGACGGCGCGGCGGGCAAACCGGGCCTCGACATCGGCCAGGGCCGCCGCGGAAAGCTCGAGCGGCACGCCAGCCACCCGCGCGAGGACTTCCCGGGTGAGGTCGTCCGCCGTGGGGCCCAGCCCGCCGGTGACGACGATGATCTCGGCCCGTTCCACGGCAATGCGGAAGGCGGCGATCCCGTCGTCGAGGCTGTCGGTGATCGTGGTGTGGAAGGCGACGGGGACCCCGAGGACACCCAGCTCGCGGGAGATCCACTGGCTGTTCGTGTCGAGCCGCTGCCCCGTCGTCAGCTCGTCACCGATCGAGACGACCTCCGCGCGGAGCGTCTCCGCCGCCGTCGCCCGTTCGCCCACGCTCGGCCCGCTCGACGTTGTCACCGGCTCTCCCGGCTGATCTGCCGGCTCCTGTCGGGTCTGCTCCGGGGGTCAACTCCGGCCGCGGAAAGGGTCACCACTGGTCACTTTCCCCGGTGCGGGGAACAATTGCAACGATGAACCTCGGCCTGCTCGGAATCGACCCCTCGACTGCCACCGTCGCCGCCGCCGCGCTCCGCGGTGGCGTTCGCATCCCCGTTGCCTGTGACATGCCGGCGGGAGTCGCTCCCCTCGACCCTTCCCCACGGTCGGTCTCCTGGGAACACCTCCTCGATCCCACCACCTGCGACGCCGTCCTCGTGGCCTCCTCGGATTGGAGCGACGATCGGGCCGAAGTGGTTCGCAAGCTCGTTCAGGCCGGCCGGCCGCTGATCCTGTCGCAGCCACTCGATCTGTCGATGCTCTTCGCCTACGAGCTCGACATGATCCGCCGCGATTCGGGCGCCGTGCTGGTGCCGATCCTCCCCGACCGGCTCCATCCCTTCGTGGCCCGCCTGCGAAACTGGATCGAGATCCGGCTGCCAACGGCCGGCATCGAGACGATCAACCTCGAACACCGCCTCGTCGAGCGCTCGAAGGCCGACGTCCTCAGCGCCTTCTGCCGCGATAGCGACTTGATCCGCGTCCTCGCAGGCGCCCCCACGCGACTCTCCACCCTCGGGGCCCCGGAAGGGGACGCGGCCTGGTCGACCCTCGCCGTCGGCCTCACCTGCCCCTCGCGTCCGCCGGTCCGCTGGCAGGTGGTCCGCGCTGAAGAGACCGGCCTGACGATCACCGTCGTCGCCACCGATGGCACCGTGCGTGTGGAAGTTCCGGCGGAGCCTACCGATCAGGAAGGCCGAAGCGGCGGCGCCGAAGCATGGCGTTGGGTGGGGCCTGAGGGAACAGAAGATTCGTCGTTCGACCGGGGCGGCGCGATCCTGGACGTGCTCCGCGCAGCGATCGCGGGGCGCACCGGGAGCGAGGATCCTCCGGCGGCCTCCTGGGACGACGCAGCCAGGGGCGTGGAGCTTGCCGAAACGGTTCCGCGGAGCCTGACGAAGGGGCGCGGGATCGACCTCCATCAGGAAGAGTTCACCGAGATCGGCACCTTCAAGGGAACGATGGCTTCGCTCGGCTGTGGCATCGTCCTCCTCGCCCTGGCAGTGATCGTCTGCGCCACGCTCCTCGGTGGGATCGCCAAGCAGACCGGCTGGGAGTTCGGCGAGCGGCTGGCGGGCCTGTGGCCGATGGTCGTCCTCGTTGCCATGGGGCTTTTCTTGCTTCTCCAGTTCCTTCCCGCCCTCATCGCTCCGGCCCCCCGCTCACCGGCATCCCTCGCCGACGGCGACGCTGGCAGCCGTGGAAAGCCTGGCAATCGCGGCAAGCCCGATAAGCCCGGCAGCTCTTGACGCGCGTGTCGGGGCTGGCCCCGCCGTCGGCGGTCTTCTCGCCCTGACCCCAGTCCCGTGGTTCTCCCCGGAACAAACCCCCCGAAACCGGCATCGTCCCCCACCGTGGGGTACGAACTGGGAAAGGTGTGCCGTCGAACGGGTGGGCGGGTCAATCGTCTCCCGGCCACATCCGATCTTCCTTGAGGCCGGGGTCGCCGCAGGGATGCGGATGACGCACCGGTTCGTGCGAGCGAGCGGGCCGGAGCAGAGTCCACCATGCGGTGTCCGTGGGTTGCCCTGCCGATCGTGGCCATGGTCTTGTCGGCCCCGATGGCCCGCCCCGCCCAAGCTGGTGAGACGCGACGCACCGCCATCGTCCAGGCCATCGAGAAGGCCCGCGATTCGGTCGTCAACATCCACGGCCAGAAGCTCATCGCCAACACCGACGAAGAGGCCGGCGGCGAACTGCGGCGCGTCAACGGCATGGGCACCGGGGTGATCATCGATCCCCGCGGCTACATCGTTACCAACTACCATGTCGTCGAGGGGGTGAAGCGGATCGAGGTCACCCTCGCCTCCGGCCGGACGACGACGGCGACGCTCCTCTCGCACGACCCGCGGACCGATCTGGCCGTCATCAAGATCCCCGCCGAGGCGAGCCTCCCGGTGATCGACGTCGGCACGTCGGGCGATCTGATGATCGGCGAGACGGTGCTCGCGCTCGGCAACGCCTTCGGCTACGAGCACACCGTCACCCGCGGCATCGTCTCGGCCCTTCACCGCAGCGTCGAGGTGAGCCGCACGCAGCGCTACGACGACCTCATCCAGACCGACGCCAGCATCAACCCCGGCAACTCCGGCGGCCCCCTGCTCAACATCGACGGCGAGATGATCGGCATCAACGTCGCCGTCCGCGCCGGTGCTCAGGGGATCGGCTTCGCGATCCCGATCGACCGGGCGATGGTGATCGTCACGGAGCTGATCTCGTCGGAACGGATCGACAAGACTTGGCACGGTATCGTCGGGAAACAAGGGAGCTCGCCGGGCCTCGTCGTCGAGACGGTCCACCGCGAGAGCCCGGCGGAAACGGCCGGCGTCCGTGCCGGCGACGTGATCACGCGGATTGCCGACGTCGCCGTGAGCTCGCAACTCGACGTCGAGCGGGCGATGCTCGGGCGGAAGGCGGGCGACAGCGTCCTCGTGAGCGTCAATCGAGACGGCGAGGAGACGAAGATCGAGGTCCCGCTGGCCGCGGCCCGCCCCCAGGCGATGGGCCAGGGAGAGCGCTGCTGGCACGAGCTCGGCCTGAAGGTGGAGCCGATGGCCGCGGCCAAGGTGCAGCGGCTCCAGTCGCGCTACCGGGGCGGCCTGCTTGTCACGTCGGTCCGCAACGGTGGCCCCGCCAGCGACCAGGGGATTCGAGAGGGGGACATCCTCGTCGGGCTCCACGTCTGGGAGACGATCTCCCCCGACAACATCGTCTACGTCCTCGACAAAGCCCGCGAGGACAACCTCGGACAGCTGAAGTTCTACGTCCTCCGTGGCCGGGAAACGCTCTTCGGCCATCTCACGAGCGACACGATCCGGCGCTGACAATCTGGCGCGGAGCCTACAATGGAGGCTCCACTCCCCCGGATGCCGCTCCCTTGGAATCGCAGTTTGTCGACTGGCTGCTCGCCCGGCTCCCCAGCGATCCTCGGCTCGAAGTGCCTCCGGGGGATGACGCTGCCGTCCTCCGCCCCCCCGCCGGCCGCCGCACGGTCGTGACGGTCGATCTCCTCACGGAAGGGGTCGACTTCCTCCTCGGCGGCGACACGACCCCGGAGCGCGTCGGTCACAAGGCGCTGGCGGTGAATCTCAGCGACCTGGCCGCGATGGGGGCCCGCCCCGAGGCGGCCGTCGTGGCCGTCGCGCTGCCGCGCCAGGGCGGCGCGGCGATCGCCGCGCGGCTCTACGCCGGCCTTGCCCCCCTCGCGGCCCGCTTCGGGGTGACGATCGCCGGTGGCGACACAAACACCTGGGACGGGCCGCTCGTGATCAGCGTCACGGCGATCGGCAGCGTTCCTCCCGGCGCGGCCTGGCGCCGCGATGGTGCCAAGCCCGGCGATCTCCTCGTCGTCACCGGGGCCTGTGGCGGCAGCCTCCTCGGCCGCCACCTCGATGTCGAGCCACGCTGCCGCGAGGCCCTCGAGATCGCGGCCCGCTTCCCCGTCCACGCTGCGATCGACATCAGCGACGGGCTGTCGCTCGATCTGGCACGGCTGATGCACGCCAGCGCCACCCGCGGCATCGTTGACCTGTCCCGCGTGCCGATCCATCCCGACGCCGTCCACCGCAGTCGTCTCGAGGCCGACGGCAAAAGCCCGCTCGACCATGCCCTCAGTGACGGCGAGGATTTCGAGTTGCTCCTCGCCCTTCCCGCCGCCGCTGCCCTGGCGCTGGTCATCGATCCGCCGACGGGCCTCCTTCCGGTGATCTTCGGGGAGGTGACGGCCGGGGAGGGCCTTGTCGCCCGGAGTGCCGATGGCACCATCGAGCCGCTGCAGCCGAGGGGATGGCTCCATGACGGGACGTGATCCATCCCCTCCTGCCAGCACGGTGATCGTGACCATCGCCGATGAAGCAGCGCTCGGCCCCGTGGCCAGAGCGCTTGCCGCCACGCTCCCGCCGCACGCCTTCCTGGCCCTCGATGGCGATCTCGGCGCCGGGAAGACGACGTTCGTCAAGGCGCTCGCTGCCGCGGCTGGCATCGACCCGGCCGAAGTTGTCAGCCCGACGTTCGGACTGGTCCACGTTCATCCCCTCCCCGACGGTCATCGGGCCGAAAGGCTCATTCATGCCGATCTCTACCGGCTTGCCGGATGCGACGATCTGTTCGAGCTCGGCTGGGAAGAGCTGACCGCAGCGCCGGGCTGGGTGGCCGCGGAATGGAGCAAACGGATCAAGCCTGCGCTCCCTGCCGAACGGCTCGACATCCTCCTCGAGGTCGAATCGGAGACCGCAAGGCAGGCATCGTTCACCGGCCGGGGAAGCGCCTTCGGGCCGCTCTTCGCCGCGCTCCGCGCGCTTCCCGGGGCCTCAGCGGGCTGACAGCCCGGTGCCGGAAAGCGATGCGAGTTCGTCGCGGATCGGGCCGTTGAGCGTCTCCTCGAGGGCGGAGAGCGCCCTGGCGACGGGGACGCCGTCGAGGAGGCGATGATCGGCGAGAATCGTGACGGTCATCCGCCCGCGCTCATCGAGCGGCGTCCAGGTGAGGCTCGTGGTCAGGAAGGTGGGGTGCATGCGGTTGGCGGCCCCTTCGCCGGCCAGCGTCGAGAGGCTGAACGTCCCGACGCGGAGGGCCCGCTTCGCCGATGGCGCGTGGGCGTTCCAGCGGAGGATGAGGCGGCGGAGCGGGCCGGGCACACTGACGAGCTCGAGCTGCCTGGCAAAGACCTCCTCGACCGGCGCCGTGGCATGGCGGTGGATCGCCGCCTGAAGCTCGGTGAGCGGCCGGTTGTCGGGCTCCCGCAGCCGGGCCCACCACAGCGCTTCGGGATCGAGGGCGACGTCGGCCGGATCGGCGTGGGGCCCGTTTGGATCGCGTGGCCGACTGATCGCCAGGGAAGCGACGCTCACCGGGCTTGTCGCCCAGCTCGGCCGGCGCCACGGCGTCAGGATTCGCCACGGCACATACCAGCTTCGCAACGCCGGCCGGTCGCGGGCCACGGACGCGTAGGCCTTCATGAACATCGCCGACCAACCGATCCTCGGCACCGCCGCCCGGCGGACTGCCTCGAGCTCGGAGAGCGCCATGATCCGATCGACCGGGAAGATCGGCACCCGGTTGGAGAGGCGGACGATGTCGCTGACGAGCCGGCGCTGGCC
>Ga0114959_10001709_pt1 | contig 18829 bp, 20 predicted proteins | sample C_130625_EF_Meta_FD_87317 | JGI IMG/M metagenome (GOLD analysis project Ga0114959, IMG submission 87317) | Freshwater microbial communities from Lake Croche, Canada to study carbon cycling - C_130625_EF_MetaG | ecosystem: Environmental > Aquatic > Freshwater > Lake | place: Lake Croche, Canada...
CCTGACAAAACTCCAGAATGGCGTTTTGGGGGCACCTATTCGCCCATAATGTCCGATTTTACGCCCGAAACGGCAAAGAGTCGATCAAAAGTCAGTCACTTTCCGTAATAACGTGCAAGTCACTAAAAGTAGTAATTGGGGGCGCAAATGACAGTTCGGGAAGCAGTCGAAGCGCAAATTGCTGGCCTACCTGGTGCAATCGCTCACCCTGGCCTTGCCGCTGCAGCTCTTGTGTTGGCGTCCAAATTGGATGATGACGCGGGGATGGCAACGGCTGCAGTTGCCCGAGAATTGCGCGCAACGCTAACCGAGCTCGAAGGTGAGGGCACCGTCGATGACGAGCTTGCCGACCTTGTTGGCCGATTGTCAGCCCCGGTACGCGACGAATCGTGATCCGAACGCCGCAACGTATGGCGGCCGCGTAGCCGAGATCGCCGAAATCCTTGGCACGCCCTTAATGCCGTGGCAACGTCTGGTTGCCGATATTGCTCTTGAAATCAACCCTGACACGGGTCGGCTTAAGTACCGCGAAGTGATTTTGACGGTGCCCCGCCAGTCGGGCAAGTCAACGTTGATTTTGGCGGTGGCCATTCAACGCGCTTTAGGCATGGGTGAACGTCAAAACATCGTTTACGCCGCGCAGACCCGAAAAGACGCCATTGGCAAAATGTTTGATGACTGGTGGCGCATCTTGCAAGATTCGCCATTTAAATCTGTTGTGACTCAGCGACTGTATTCAGGCCGCGAAGCTTGGATGTGGTCGAACGGTTCGCGTCACGGTTTGTTATCAAACACCGAAAAATCAGGTCACGGCTCAACGGTTGACTTGGGCATTGTCGACGAAGCATTTAGCCAGGTCGATGACCGCGTGGAGCAATCACTTTCGCCGGCCATGATTACTCGACCTGAGCCGCAACAGTGGACGGTTTCAACTGCGGGCACTGAATCCTCGGTTTATTTGGCGCGCAAAGTTGCGCAGGGTCGAACGAACGTCAATAAGCCGGGAAGCATGACCGCGTTTTTTGAATGGTCGGCACATCCTGATGATGATCCAGCCGACCCGGCAACGTGGTGGTCATGTATGCCAGCCCTCGGGCATGGCAACGTAACTGAAGCTGCCGTGGCGGCTGAATTTGAAAAAATGGAACTTGCCGAGTTCAAACGCGCTTATCTGAACATTCCGGTTCGCAATGATGAGGGCGAATCTGTTATTTCACCAGAGTTGTGGCTGGCTGGCAGATTTGAGCAAGGCGAAGTTCAGTCAATGCCCGAGCCGGTCGTCTTCGCTGTTGATGCTTCCGAAGACTTGGAGTCGGTCGCTATTGCGGCAGCCGGTGACCTCGGTTTTGACCGCGCCCAAGTTGAAATTGTCGAACATCGCCCTGGCTCTCACTGGGTGATTGCTCGAATGCTGGAATTGTCCGAACGTTGGAATGGGCGTTTCGTTATTGCGCCCAAATCTCCGGCGGCTGTTCTGCTTCCCGACATGCGCCGCGCTGGACTTGATCCGGTCATATTGGCGCAAGCCGACATCGCTGCAGCGTGTGGCGTGTTCCGAGATTTGGCAGTTAATGGCCGATTGAGCCACGGCGCGCACCCCGGTCTAGATATTGCGGTTACAGCAGCTCGACGCAAAGCAGTTGCCGATCAGTGGGTGTGGATGCGCAAAGACTCACGTTCTGATATTTCGCCGTTATACGCGGCAACTCTTGCCGTGTTCGGGGCCATCTCACTACCTGCCCCGCCCGTTGATGTTTCCCTGAGTGTTTGGTGAAAGGAACCACCTGTGAACGTGCGCGCCTTCATCACGACAGCCCTCGAGGTCGTAGGCCTTGTGCTGATCGTGTGCGGCTTCGCTGCGATCTCGGTTCCGGCCGCCGTTATTGCAGCCGGTTTTAGTCTGGCCCTTATTGGTTGGGCGCAATCATGAGCCTTCTTAAGCGTTCGGAAATTCGATCATGGGCTGTTGAACCAATCGCTTCACCGTTCCCCGGAACTAGCGTCTACGGCCCTAGCGCGGGTGCGCCGTCCATTGATTCAGCCATGCAAGTTTCGGCTGTGTGGGCTTGTGTGCGCCTGCTGGCTGACACGGTATCGATGATGCCGCTTACGGCTTACACATACCGTGATGGCATTCGCACACCGATTCCTGACCCGCCGCTACTTGTGCAGCCCTCGGCTGATTCATCAATGCCCGATTTCATGTATCAGTTGATGGTTTCGGCATTGCTGCGCGGCAACACGTATGGGCGCATTGTTCGACGCGACCAGCTCGGTTACCCAATGCAAATTGAACTGGCATCACCGGATTCTGTGAGTATGCGCGTTGATCGCCAGACGGGCAAAAATGCTTACATCTTTGGCGGCGTGCAAATTGCCAACGAAGATGTGTTTCATTTCAAGGCGTACAGATTCCCCGGCGCAAATCAAGGTTTATCGCCAATTCAATACGCTCGACGATCAGTGGCCACCGATCTGGCCGTGAGCGATTTCGCCTACGGCTTTTTCCGCGATGGCGCTCACCCGTCATCGGTTCTTTCCACGGATCAGCCGATTAACCAAGAGCAGGCGCTCACCATTAAAGAGCGGTTCTTGTCGGCAGTTAAGGGACGCGAACCGGCAATTCTTGGCGCTGGTATCAAGTACCAGCAAATTCAGATTAGCCCTGAAGAGTCGCAGTTTTTGGCTACGCAAAAATATGGCACCGCCGAAATTGCGCGCGTGTTCGGTGTGCCGCCCGAAATGATTGCGGCCGAGGCCGGCAACTCAATGACTTACGCCAACGTTGAGCAACGATCAATTGATTTCTTGACCTACTCGGTGCAGTCGTGGCTTACCCGAATTGAAGCCGCGTTTCGTCCGTTGTTGCCAGGCGCTAAGCACGCTCGTTTCGACACGTCGGTTCTGCTTCGCACTGACCTTGAAACTCGCATGAAAGCAACCGCGATTGGTATCGCATCCAAGCAGCTCACGCCCGATGAGGCTCGAGCGATGAACGATCTTCCACCGTTGACCGATGACCAGAAAAACATTCTTTCGCTGGTTCCCCTTGACGTGTCCCCCGGTGGCACCGCAAAGGCGGTTTCAGTAACACCGATTCCAGAGGGCACAACACCCACTGAAGGGAATGCACCCGCATGAAGTTGCACGAGCGCCGAATGGCCTTTTCCGATCTTGAGGTTCGCCAAGACTCAACTGCGCCCACCTTGACCGGATACGCAAGCACTTTTAATCAGCCGTATTCAATGGGTTGGTATTCAGAGAGCGTTGCTCCCGAAGCATTTAACCGAACCTTGGGCCGCAACCCTGACGTTCGACTTCTTATCAACCATGAAGGTCTGCCGCTTGCGCGCACAACTTCGGGCACCCTTGAACTTTCCACCGATAGCGAGGGGCTAATGTTTCGCGCCACCCTGGACGGTTCAGACCCTGACGTTCAGTCGCTGATGCCCAAGGTTATGCGCGGCGATTTGAATCAGGCCAGTTTCGGTTTTCGCACCATTCAAGATGAATGGTCAAGCGACATGAGCAGCCGTGTTCTTCGCCAACTTGATCTCAACGATGGCGATGTTTCGGTTGTCACTTACCCCGCCAACCCGGCCACGTCGGTGGGTATGCGCGCTGGTGGTTCTCATGTCGATGCTGTGACTTCCGCATTGCGCGCCCTTGAATCTCGCGCCGCAAGCGATGAAGAAATTGTGTCAGTGCTTACCCGTGCGCTGGCCACGTTTGCTGCAGTTGACGCGATCGTTGACGCTGCGCAAAACGACATTGCCGAATACCTCGGGATTCCTAACCCCGACCTCGAGCAAGACGAATTGGATGGTACGCCGTCAACGGATGGCATGGATGACCCCATGGCTATGACGATGCCCATGCGCGCCGCTCAACACTTGCTTGAACTTCGCAAGCGTCAACTGCAAGCCATCTGAAGTAGAACTACCGCACAACCCGTAACGCCTCGCACGTACCAGCCTGCCGGCCACCTTTCAGGTCTCCGGTGCCCTGCCACGTTGCCCGCATCACGGCAGACACCTATTCCAAAACCCTTGAAAGGAAAACCTCATGTTGGACAAGTTCCGCGAGCAGCGCAATGGCCTGAAGGCCAAGCTTGACGCGCTTATTGCTACCGCTGAAACGGAAAGCCGTTCACTCAGCACCGATGAAAACACTGATTTTGATGCGACCCTTGCCGAAATTCGTAAGATCGACGAGCGCATCACCGAACTGCAAGAAGCCGAGGTTCGCGAGGCTCACGCCGCCGCGCATCGCGTTGAAACTCGCGCCACCGAGACCGCATCGGTCACCGTTGGTGCCGAGGCTAACCCGGTCTACCGTCAAGACTCGGAGAACTCGTTCTTCGTTGACGTGTTCCGCGCCAAGGCCGAAGGCGATGTTGAAGCCCGTTCACGCCTGGCACGTTCGCAGGAAACTCGCGCCGGTGACCTAGTTTCGGTCACCGCAACGCAGGGTGGCGTTTTCGCACCGCCCTTGTGGATCACCGAAAGCTACGTTGCTCTCGCGCGTCCCCACCGCGTAATGGCTGATCTGTTGAACCAAGAAGTTCTGCCGAAGGGCATTTCTTCAATCAACCTGCCCAAGGTTTCGGGCGGTTCAGGTGCTGGCGTTCAGGCCACACAGAACAGCGCACTGACCGACACTGCGCTGACCAGCACTTCGGTTTCGTCGGGTATCACGATGATCGCCGGCAAGCAGATCGTTTCGCGCCAGTTGATCGACCAGAGCGGCATTCCGTTCGATCGCATCATCCTTCAGGATCTTGCCGCCGATTACGCTGCACAGCTCGACAAGCAGGTTCTGTACGGTTCAGGATCAGCCGGTCAGCTTCGCGGCCTTGCTGGCGCTGGCACGACGATCACCTTCACTACTGCAAGCCCGAAGGTTATTGACGCCACCACGTCGGCTAACTCGCTGTACAACGCGATCATTCGCGCCAAGAACTCGGTTGAGTCCAACCGTTACTTGCCCGCGAATGCGATCGTCATGCGCCCTGACCGTTGGAACCAGGTGCTTCAGGCGCTGGATTCCAGCGGCCGTCCGCTGGTTGTTCCGGCTGTTGATACCACCTCGTTCAATGCCATCGCCTCAACCGGCGAACCTATGGCCGAAGGCGCAGTTGGCAACCTGCTGGGCCTCGCCGTGTACCTTGACCCGAATATTCCGGTCACGATGAACTCGGCAACCAACCAGGACACCATTTTCGTGCTTCGCCGCGACGATGTGTGGCTGTACGAGACCGAGCTTGAAACCGCATCGTTCGATGCAACCTACGCCGACAACGCAAGCATCCTGTTCCGCGTTCTTGGCTACTCGGCTCTCATCCCCGATCGGTACGCCGCCTCGACCTCGGTCATCCTCGGCACCGGCATGGTTCAGGCCAGCCTGTAACACCACCTAGAACCGTAAGGTTCTACGGATTCAATCAGCCCGGCTTTGCTCGTCGGGTTAGGAAGGCCCCGCATCCCTCCGGTGTGGGGCCTTCCGCATCCCCGGAGGAAAACACAATGCACCGTAAACACCAGATCGTCATTGGCTGGATTGATCCAGGCGTCGTTGATGGCATGTTTGCCCTGTCAATGATGGAAATCTTTGCTAAACGCGCACATTTGATTTCTAACATTTTGCGCATCGAAGCCGGCGGCTTGTTGTCAAGGGCGCGCAATGAGATCGCCGCTAACTTTATGGACTCTGACGCTGACTGGCTGTTTATGATCGACAGCGACGAAGCAATCACTGTTGCCGATTTTGACAAGCTTGTTGAAACCGCGCACGACAAATTGCGCCCGTTTGTGGCTGGCGTTTATTACGGCGCAGCCAATGGGCCAGATATTTACCCCGAACCCGTCCCGCTGATTTTCCGCGACGCCGAAGGCAACAAATACTTTCCGATTACCGAATACCCCGAGAACGCCGTAATTCCAATTACGGCCGCCGGTACGGGCTGCATTTTGGTTCATCGTTCAGTGCTGGCCGCGATTCAAGAACGCGCCACCGAACATCAAGGCCCGCGTTGGTGCTGGTTCCTTGACCTGCCCGTTGGGCAGCAATGGTTTGGCGAAGATATGTATTTCTGCCGCCAAGTTCACGACCTCGGATTTCCAATGGTTGCCCATACCGGCGTGCAACTTTTGCATCGCAAACGCTATTGGCTTGGCCGCAAGCATTTTGAACGTTTCCAATTTCTTACGCGCGAAGATCGCAGCGTGTTAGCCCCAGCAGACAAGGACAACAACGTGAGCATTGAGTCTTTGCGCGAAGAACTGGCCGCCGCGATTGAAGCCGACGACAAAATCAAGGTCAACGAGCTGCGCAATCAAATAACGCAATTGCACGACCTCGAGCATGAGACACGCGAGGTTAACTAATGGCAGCGTATGAACTTGGCGATCTAGTTCCGTTATCGGTTTCAGTTACCGATTCGACGGGCGTTGCCGCTAACGCAACCACTGTTGTGGTCACCATCGTGCAACCCGATGGCACAAGCCTTGGCCCATATACGCCCACTAACGCCACCACCGGCTCATACGTGTACACGTTCACGCCAACCCTTGTTGGCCATCACACGTACCGTTTCCAAGCCACTGGAACCAATGCCAGCAATTATGCCGGCGCATTCAATGTCTTGCAGTCAGTTGCCCCGATCGTCACCCTTGACGAGATCAAAGCGCACCTGTCACTTGTCGGCTCATATGACGATGCAGAACTTGCCGCGTTTCTTGCTACTGCCATTCCAGTAGTCGAGTCGATCGTGGGGCCAATTACTCTCCGCACGATTGTTGACGAAGGTCACGCGGCTGGCTCGGTGCAAATCACAACCAACTACCGACCAATCATCAGTGTTGAGTCGATCACCGAAATGGTCGGCCAGCAACAACGCACACTCACACTGCAGCCCGTTGGGTATGCCACTGACAATTACGGCTACTCAATTGATTCCTACACTCGCGGCCTGATTACTCGACGTGGAACTGGAAGTTTGGCGTACAACTTCGGCATGATCGGCCACGGCTCGGGCCTTGGCGTCAACACGGTTCTAATTTCGTACACCGCTGGCCGAACTAACCCGCCCGAAAATGTGCGCTTCATGGTCAAGGAACTTGTCAAATACATGTGGCGCCAAGTCAAGGGCGGCCAAGCTTCATTCCAAGATGGATCGTTTAGCCCAGCTGCAACTTCGGGCATTTCCGAAGCCATGATGGCGCGGCTACGTTTCTTAGCCGGCAATGAAACAACCGTGCCAGGTATTGCCTGATGGCGTACACAATCATTCCTGATGTGCGGGCCGCACTTCAGGACACAATTCTCCCTGCCGCCTTGGCTAGCCTGCCGGCCACGATCACCGTTGCCGGTAACACGGTGGCATTGCGTAAACCGGAAATTCATTACGGCACGCCAGCCACCGGTCAGCCGCCGAACTCGCTTGTCGTCATCGGTCCAAGCGATGGCGATGACCAACAGTTTGCAAACCTGCCCGACAACCAAACGCGCAGCCGTGAAGAACGTTTTTCGATCACCATGATGATTTGGTATCTGATTGGTGACACTTCGCCAGTTGCGCAACGAACCGCAACTGAATCCTCATTTCAGATTTACCGAACCATTCAGGGTTACTTACGCACGGGCAACCCGTGGCAAGGAATCCTTTCCGCGCCTTACACCGTCAACCTCGAGCGCGTCAGCGACCGAGATTTCAACGTGGCCGAAGGTCGCGGCTCAATGCTCGATTGCAACCTCTCAATTTTCACCAAGGTCTAAGACCCCCGAAAGGAAAAGCCATCATGGCCCGCATTGTCTACGTCGGCCCCGACGAGCAAGTTGAAACAGAATTTACTGGCCTAGTTGTCAAGGGCGATGTCGTGGAAGTTACCGACGATCAGGCTGGCGGCCTCGTTGGCTACGGCGATGGTCTTTGGCAGTACGCACCCGAAAGCGGCAAGAAAGCCGCTGCAGTCGATCCAGCACCCGCCGACCCAACTGACCCAGCCGCTCCGGCTGCCTGAAAGGAACGAACTTAAATGGCTAATCTCGGAACTGGCTTAGACGCCTCCGTTGGTTTTGGAGTCGAGTCGTCCTGGAACACTCCAGCAACAATTACTCGCTTCTTGCCCTTCGATAGCGACACGGTGTCGCGTAAAAAGACAACCGTTCAGGGCATGGGCTTGCGTGCTGGCATCTTGTCACCATTCGCCGCCAACCGTCGTATCGCAACTCGCGAAGCAACGGGAAACATCACGATGGACGTTCAGAACCAAGGCATGGGCTTGCTGTTCAATCACATGCTTGGCAGTAACTCAATCAGCAACTCGGGCAGCGTTTACACGCAAGTTTTCACACTTGGATCACGTCGAGGCTTGTCGCTGACAGCTCAGATTGGTCGCCCTTCGGCCGATGGAACGGTTAACCCGTTCACTTACACCGGCGGCAAGATCGTGGATTACGAATTGTCATTGGCCACCAATCAGTTGTTCAAGCTCAACTTGGGAATGGATTTCGCCGACGAAATCACTTTGGCTAACACGCCTACGATTTCTGGTATCACTCAAACGGGAACCGCTGGAAGTACCACGTACTACTACCGCGTTTCGGCAAACTTGGCGTCGGGTGAAACCTCGGCCGGTGCCGAATTCAAAACAGCGTTGAGCAACGCCACGTTGTCGTCAACCAATTACAACGTAGTCACCTGGGCGGCTGTAACTGGCGCCACCACCTACAACGTCTACCGTTCAACGACTGCCGGCGCCGAACTGAAGATTGCCAGCAATGTGGCCGCAACGACCTACAGCGACCAAAGCAACACCGCCGGTTCTGGCTCACCTCTCGGCCCATTGCTCACCACGCCCACGTACACTGCCGTTGCATCGGCTGCCCCGTTCGCCTTCACTGGCGCAAACACCTTGACCCTCGGCGGTTCGGCCGTGGCCGCTGTCAAGAAGTTTTCAGTCAAGCCAACCAATCCAAGCAAGACCGATCGGTTCTACTTGGGATCGTCAGGCGTCAAGGCGGAACAAGTCGATAACGCTTACCGCACCGTAACTGGCACCCTCGAATGCGAGTTCACTAGCTTGTCGGCGTTGTACGCCGCTTACGCGGCAGACACTGGCCTTGCATTCCAGTTCAAGGTGATTGGCGATTACATTTCCAGCACCAGCACGCCCTACTCGGTGCAGATTGACATGCCCAAGATTTTCTTGGACGGCGACACTCCGAACATCACCGGCCCCGACATTCTTACCCAGACAGTTCCGTTTGTTGCCCTTTACGATGGCACCAACTCGGCCCTGACAATTACCAACGTCACTACTGACACGGCCCTGTAGTCATGCCCGCCAATTATGGCGAAGCAATCAAAATTGTTGGCCTGAAAGAATTAGAAGCAAAAGCTAAAGCCGCAAGCAAGAAACTTGACCCAGAACTTAGAGCTGGAAATTACGCTGCAGCCCTTGAGGTCAAAACTAAGGCGCAGCAGATTGCTTCGGGAATTGACAAGCACGCGGCGACGGCCGCCGATGCAATTTATGTTTCAGCATCGGCGGCTTCAGCCAAATTGGTTTTGCAACGCACACCCGCAGTTCCGTTTGCCCTAGGTGCGGAATGGGGAGCGAAACACAATCTGTCAAGAACAGTGTTTAAGAAAGTAACTAAAGTTCACGGGCCAGCGACTCAATATCAACGTCGCCAAAAAGATGGAACGTACAAAACTTTCACTCGCAAGGGTAAAGCCGTCGCCACTGTCAAAGAAGGCGCTCGAACCATCCGAGGTTGGAACCAGTTCAAGGATTGGCGCGGAAATGCAACGTCAGTTTCTACTGGCGACGAGCTTGGTGTCCTTGGCGCAGGTCGAGCGCGAACCGCCGATGATTTGCCGGCGGGTTATTTCATGTATCCCGCGTTTAGGGAAATGATTCCAGCCATTCGAGAGCAAGAGCAAGCGCGCGTTCAAGAGCTACTGGCAAAAGAATTTGCGCGCCTTAACGGCTAAGGGAGGGCGACATGGCTGCAGCCAAAATTGAAATCATTGTTGTCGCCGATGCAGCCCAAGCCGAAGCGGTTCTGGGCCGCCTGGGCACCACGGTGGGAACCACTGGCAAGGTTGCTGAGACCGAAGCCAAGAAGATGGAATCCTTCACTGAGAAATTGGTTGCCGCTGGCCCAGCTGGTCAAACTGCAGCTCACGGCGTCGAAGAAATGGCGGGCGCGCTAACTAGCAAACTTGGTGTTGCTTCCGGTGCGGCTTCAGGGCAAGTTCAGGCGCTCAACAAAATGCTTGGCGGCTTATCTGGTGGCGCAATGGGGGCTGCGGCCGGCGTTGCCGCATTTGCCGTTGCCGCAGTAATTGTTGTTGAAGTAATCAACAAAGCCGTTGAAGGTTTCATTCACTACGCCGATGGCGTTCGGCGTATGGAAGTTGCTACGGGCTTGACCGCTAAAGAAGCGGGATTGCTGGTTAACGAATTCAAGCTTCTTGGCATTGGCGCTGATGAAGCCGCCGGACTCATGTTCAAACTGGAAAAAGGTTTGGGCACCGGAAAGTTGGTAAAGTTTGGCATTGAAGCCAAAGACGCATCTGGCAACGTTAAAGGCTTTAACGTCGTTCTTGATGAAGTGCTTGATCGAATGGCATCGTCAAGTTCTGCATCTGAAAAAGCGGCTATTGCAAGTGCCGCGTTTGGTAAAGGCGCACTGGCTTTAACTCCGCTTTTGGCGATGAATCGCGAAGAGCTTGAGAAGCTAAAAGAAACCGCCGCTAACGGATTCTTGCCTACCGATCAAGACATCATTGCCGCGCATAACCTTGAAGTTTCAATTCGCGCCCTTGGCTTGCAAGTTGACAAAATCAAACTGCAATTCGGCGAACAACTGTTGCCCGTGGTTCAAGGCGCGCTTGACACTATTTCATCGGCGCTAGATCACGTTTCTTTCAATGACATGCTCATTGGCATTACAAGGCTGATGGACGTGGCCACCGCCGGCGTTCCTGTTTTTGAAACCATCGCTCGAGTCCTTGGTTTGATCGGGCAAAGCAATGCGGAAAACGCTAAATCGGCTGGCGAAAGTGCTGAAGCAACCGATGCGCTAAGCAAAGCAACTCAGCAAGCCACCGACGCAATTACTGCAAATATCGACTCCGCTCAAGCGCAACTTGATCTAGAAAAGATGCAAGTTGATTGGGCCAAGAAAGTCGCTGACGCTGAAGCCAAAAAGGCAAAAGATATTGCCGACGCTAAGGCCGCGCAGACTAAAGCCAATGCCGATTTGGTCAAAGCCGAGCAAGATGGCGCAACGGCAATTGCCAAAGCAAATGCCGACGTGGCCGCCAAAATCATTAGTGGTCAAGAAAAGATTGCGGCGGCTCGTAAACATCAGTCAGACACTGCCCAGTCGGACTCTGAATCGGTTATTTCTGCTTCTGAAGCAGTCACTACCGCAACGCAACGCCAAGCCGACAACGCCGAACGTGACGCCGACGCCATCGTTTCGGCGCAAAATCGAATCCTTGACATTCAAGAGCGGATTCGCAAAGACAAAGAAAAAGACGTCCAATCTGCTCGCAGCGTGGCTGATGCCGAAAAGAATTTACAGCGCGTTAGGGAAGATATTGGCGCTGGACGTTTAACGGGCGATGCCGCATCTCGGGCTTTCACTGACGCCACCGAGCGGGTTAATCGAGCGGGCGAAGATGCAGCGACTGCAGCAGTTGACCGAAACGCTCGAGCTGAAGCCGACGAGCGCGAACTTGCACAAGCAGAAAAGACTCTTGCCGAAGCGCGTCACACTCGCGAAAAAGATCGAGTCAACGACGCTATTGCCGTTGAGGATGCTCGCAGAAAACTAGCCGAAGCCGAAAAGAAGCGCGCGGCCGATGCTGTCGCCGAAACTGCAGCAGTCAAAAAAGCCGAAGTTGAAGCAGCGGCAGCAATCAAAGCAGCTCGAGAAGCCGTAGCAATTGCCGAGCAAGCCGCTGCGACAAAAATTGCTGCAGCCAAGGCGGCAGTAACGACGGCAGCAAAGAATTTGAACACGGCTGAGCATGAGGCTGGCATTACAACGTTTGATTTGCGCCAACACGAGCTTGATTTGGAAAAAGCACATTTGCGCGTTGAAACGTCTACGAAAAAAGCGGCCGACGCTGTAGACATTTTTCAGGGAAATCTGGGAAATGCTAAACAAAAGGCCCTTTTACTTGCTGGCGTTTTAGACAGTATGAATGCCACAACCATGCCCGAGTTTATTCGCCGCCTCGGTGAGGCTGGTTTAACGCCTAGTGCCGTGGCAAATGAAACGACTTCTCCTGCAATCCCCGGTGCGCCACCTGGCATTTCTGGCCCCTCTGGATCGGGTGGCAATTTTGGCGTAACTGTGCACGTCAATGCCAGCGGCCTAGTCATGGATCCGGCTTCAGCCGATCATGTTGGCCGAACTGTAGCCAACGGTGTCATCCAAGAAATCCAACGCAGGACAAACAACGGCGAAATCATTCCACGCCGACGACCATAGGGGAAAAGATGAGCGACCCAACAATCATTTTGCAAGTAGAAGCCACTGCGGACGCTGAAGTTATCCGCGCTACCGAAAAGGAAGAAATCTGATGGCTGTCGGCACTAGTACAACTTTGGCTAACTCATGGCTCAACGTCATTCGTGGCGGCGCGGCCGGCACGACCTACACGGCCCCAGCCGCGATCTACGTGCAACTTCACACCGCTAACCCTGGCACTGCCGGCACAACCTCGGTGTCGTCTGTTACGACCCGTCAGGCTGCAACTTTTAGCGCCTCAACGACTGGCGTGTTGTCGTTGTCTAATACGCCTTCCTACACAAGCTGGGCTGGCACCAACGGCGAAGTTGTTTCTCACGTTTCGTTCTGGGATGCATCGTCGGCCGGCAGCTTCCTCTGGTCAGCCGCTTTGAGTGCTAGCAAGACCCTCTCGACAGGTGACACCCTCAACCTTTCAAGTGCCTCGCTGACCATCACCACTGCTTCCTAATCATGGGCGCGATTCTGTCGCAAGCCCTCGGAACTAACGCGCTACTGGTATCAAGTCATTCTGAAAACAAAGTGTTTTCGTATAAGGCTGACACCTGGTCATCAGTTGACATTGACAACGCGCGAGGGCTTGCCGTAGGTCGGCAATACGTCGCCGTTGCTTCTCACACGTCGTTGTACTTTTACGACAAGGCCACGGGCAACCGCGTAGCCGTCCTTGATGTGCCGAGCACTGACAGCCACGAAATCGGTTTCGCCGCTGATGATTCGGTGATCGCCTGCGCGTCGTACCAGTCGGCTTTAACTCGCCATGCTTTCGGCGTCAATGAGGTTGTGTGGACGGTGCCAGGCGTCACCGCTGGAACGTCAGATGCGCGCTCATGGGTTAACGGCATTGCCACAGTCAACGGCCTGCCCAAGTACGTCACCGCGCTGGGCATCTCAGATGTTTCACAAGGTTGGCGTGATGAGGCCAAAGCCGAGCGTGGCGCACTAATTGACGCGCAAACCAATCAAGTTGTCTTGCATAACCTGTTTTTCCCGCACTCGCCCACGATCGTCGCCGGCGCTGTTTACTTCGCTAACTCAGGTCACGGCCAGTTATGCAAGTGGACGCCGGGTGATACTGCGGCCACCGTTGTGGCCACCCTGTCGGGCTGGACGCGCGGCATTGTGCAGGTTGGCGACTATCTGCTTGTAGGTATCTCACAGGGCCGCATGACCGCGTTTCCGGAGATCACCACCGACCCGCTCGCGCAGCCTGGCATCGCCGTCATTGAACTGGCAACCGGCACACAGGTCGAGTTTGTGCCGATGGATGTGCGCGAAATTTTCGATATCAACTTGGCGGCCGAGAGGTTGAACTGATGAGCGCAGCTCAAAATATGGCTGATGCTCTGATCGCGGCCGGCGATCCGCACACGTTCCGCGATGGCATGGTGCTGGCAACTGTTGGCGGGTTTAGTGCTGATGGCAACACGTTTAGTGTCACCACTGCCACCGCGTCATTCAATGGCGTTGATGTGTTCTTAGATTGCCCATTGCACTGGACAGACTTTGACCATGACGGCGATCCGTTGGGCGCAGCTCAACGCTTGATCGGCAACCTTGTGCGCACGATGGCTGGTGCCTGATGCCTACCTATACATGCGCGGCAAGTAGTTTTACGTTTTTTTCCGTGCTTAGCTTTTCCTCCGAAGCAGCCGTACAAGACGGAATAGATGATGGTGGGCATGGAAATCCAGACACCATATTTTCCGAATATGGCCCATATGGAAAAAGTGGATCGTATTCCTACGCCGGCCAGATGCACGAAAAATTCAATACATCAGCAATTTCGGCGGGCGAAACAGTCACGTCAGTAACGCTCAATCAGAACGCAAAAAACAGGGGGTCTTCTGCCGCAATCAAGTATCACGGCCTTAGTCCGTCAACGACTGTGGCTTGGAAAACTCCAGCACAATTTAGCAATCTGCTTTTTACTCTCAACGCGACTACTTCGTTTTCCATTGTTTCGACAAGTGGAACAACTGCCGCAAATTCTTGGGTTAACAAGGGCGGTACGTCGTACCTTGTTGCCGCTGATGCGACGTTTTTATCTGGTGGATTTCAGTTTACAAACTCAAATCAATTGCCTTACGGCACCGATGTTGACCAAACATCGGGTAACTCTTTAACGGTTGTCACCACTGGCGGCAGCACCACCCAAACCGCAACCGCCACCGGCGTAACCAATTCGCCGGCCGTTGCCGCTGCGGCTGCCGCGATTCAATCCGCTAACGCCTCAACGACGACCAGCCCAACCCCGGCAGCCTCGGCGACCGTGGTGCGCGCCGTTGATGCAGCAGTTACCACTAGCCCGACATCAACGGCCAGCAGCTCGGCAACACGGCCAGTGTCGGCGAGTGTTACAACATCGCCGACAAGTGACGCCACAGCCACACAAAGCACCGCTGCCAAGAGCGCCGACGCTGCCCTAACAACTAGCCCAACGACGGCCGCCACCGGCGTGCGCGTCGTTACGGCGACCGCCACCAACGTAACTGTTTCGCCGACGACCTCGGCCGCAGCGGTTCGCGTAGCAGTTGCCGATTCGTCAACGACCGTCACGCCAAGTAGCAGCGGGCAAAGCGCAGCAACACACAACGCCATTGCGGCTTATGCGGTAACTCCGTTGGCTGTCGCAGCCGTGACGGTTACCCGCACAGTCACAGCCGCGGGCGTGACGGTTACGGCGGTAACGGTGGCCGTGGCCGCCATCGGCGATCGTCGAGGGCAGATGGCGGCAGGAAACGCAACGAATGCAAACATGACTAGCGCAAATCCATCTGGCGCAAACATGTTGGCAACAACTGGGGCAACGGCAACAATGACAGGGGCATAAGTTGGCAACTCAAACGGCAAACGCGACTGTCACTACATCGCCAACAACAAACGCCGACGCGCAACTTACTCAAGCCAACGACATTCCCATTTCGTTTTCAGTGCAAGCCGCATGGAACGATGGTCCCGATACTGCAAGCCCCACTTGGTCGGATTTGCCAACGGTTGAACGGATAGAAACCGGCCCTCGAGGTCGCACATATGAACTTGACCAAGTTGTTCCTACACGTTCAAAAATTCGCGTTGATAACACTTCGTCATTTTACGGAGCGAAGCAGCGCACCAATCTAATTGCCGATCCGTCGTTTGAGGAATCAACTAGCACTTATTGGTCATACTCTGCAGCAACGTTTAGCAGAGTGGCAACGACAACCCCAACTGATGGCGGTTCGTATGTTGGTCAATTGACACTTACCTCAGCCGCTTTGAATTTCGGAATTTCTACTAACCGATCAGTCAACATTGCAAACAGCACAACGTATTCATTGCAAGCCAAAGTTCGTCAAATATCTGCAAGTTCAGCAGACATGCTTGCGTATATTGAGTGGCTGGATTCCAGTTCAAACTCTTTAGGTTTAGTCAATTCAACTTCATCGGTGACCACGGTGAGAAATTCTTGGGTAACCGTTTCACTGACCGCTACAGCTCCAGCAAATGCGGCAAAAGCCAACATCTCATTTGGTTCGGTTTCCCCCGGCACGGTTGGGGCTGTTTTTCAATTTGACGAAATTTTGCTTGAATCCAGCACTACTGTCGGAACGTATTTCGATGGCAATTCCGCTAACTGCGCTTGGAATGGTTTCCCAAATTTATCCTCTTCGGTAAATCTGGGAACGGTCACAACCGATAAGCAAATTCGTGCAAAAGTGACGTGGAACTCAACCACGTACCCAATCCTTACCGGCAACATTGAGGCCGCGCCATCAAGCTTAGATTCGGGTGCTTTTGATTACGCCTCGTCGACATATTCAATAATTGATCGCCAAGACCAATTGCTCACTACCACGTTGCGCCCTGGCTATGTTGAATGGTCATTAGCCCAGAATCCTTCTGCCTTTATTCCATTAGGTGAGCCAGCGCAATCTACTGGCGTCGGTGATTTGGCCTCCGGTGGTTACTATCCGTTCGTTACCTTGCGACAAAAAACGGTTAGTTCAACCACTACTTACGGATTTGCCAATCTTGGTGATTCGCCCATTTACGCGGTTACAGACCCGACCACGTGTTGCAATTTTCTGCCAGTTACGGCAAGCGGCGGTCAGACTGCCCGACCCGTTCAATTGGCCACACTTGGCGTTGGAATGTTTGCTACGGGTAGCCAATATGCCATCCGGTTAATGTTCCGAACTGTTGATTCGTCCAACGGTGGAACTTTGTTCTATCAAGGCGACACGTTTACCGGCAGCATTCCCAACCTTGTGGCAACCAAGTATTTGCAGATTTACATCAGCAGCACTGGAGTGCTAAGAGCAACGTTCCCCACAACAGCCGGAACCACAACGATTACCGCTACAGGGACTTACAACACTGGGGAACCGTTCTTGGTTGAACTGTACGTTTCATCGTCGCGCCAATCGTTGTACGTCAACGGTTCTGAAAAGGGATTTGCAACGGTAACTCCGTCAAGCCTTGTGGCTGGCGGCAACTCGGTTAATTCCACGTACATCGCTAGTGGAGATCGAGATCAGGACGCTAGTTCGCTGGTTCAACTAAATGCGTTTACCGGCAGCATTGCCCACGTTGCAATTTTCCCATCAAGCTACGTAACCGGCGCGGCCGCATCAACCACAGCTGGAGCGGCTTATGTGGCGGCAACTGGCTTTGCCGGCGAAACGATCGGCACTCGAATTGGTCGCATTCTTGATTGGGTTGATTCAACGATCCCGCGAACGTTGGCCAGTTCATATTCGGCCGTATGCGGCCCGCTTGTTGCTGGTGGTGTTTCCGCTTGGCAAGCTTGTCTTGATGCCCTAACCGCCGATGGCGGCTTGTTGTGGGTTGATGCCAACAATGCGGTGCGAACGAAAAATTTCGCATCTCGAAGTTCCGCAACAAGTTCTTTAACTTTGGGTACATCGTCGTTTGCCGTTGTATCGACAAACCTGACTTTTGACATTGACCGGCAACATTTAGTCAATGAAATTGAGGTTACGTATCCAGGTGGCCCAATTTGGAAATTTGAAGATACGACGAGCCAAAGCCGATATCGACGACGAACCAATACTTCAACAATCAGTTTTGGCGTAAACAACACAACTGATTTAGCCAGTCGAGCCAAAGACTATTTGGCAAAATATGCCTACCCTCGAGTTCGGGTTGGCTCGGTGACACTTGATGTTTTCACAAATCCAGCACTCATTCCTTACGTAATGACGTGGGAACCTGGCGACCGAATTACGCTGACCAATCTGCCGAGCACCGCACCTTCGCCAACAATGGACTTTCACATCGAAGGTATTTCACATCAAATAACGCCAACGTCTTGGCAAACGATCCTGCAGTTAAGCCCATACATGCCGGCCACCTAGGAAGAGCGATGACTGAGAGCAGCGACCACTCCCTACTTGTCACCATCGCCCAGGGCCTTGCTCGCGTCGAGGCTGGCATTAACTCGCTCAATGGCCGCATCGACCGGCTTGACCGAACCATCGACGATCACGAGGACAGGTTGCGCGTTGTTGAGCGCAGCGAGTTAGTGACCACTGACGATCTTGGAGAGCGTGACATGAGGGCTGCACAATCTCGCCGCTGGCTGGTCGGCCTGATCTGCACCAATGTCGTCGTGCTACTGGCCGCGATTCTTTCTTACGTCTCGGCGCATTGACTCAAGCCGACCCGTGGCGCTGCGCACTCTGCGAGCGCCTATTCGCCGTGCCCGTCCTTGCCCGCGATTGTGAACAAACCCATCTACAAGAATGCGAGTGAAGTAATGACTGGTTGGCTTGATCGACTGCCCACACCCGTTCGCCACCTACTCTTCAGCGCGGGCGCCATTCTGACGCTGGCCGGCCTCAACTGGCTGCAAGCCAACTACACGACGCTCAACCTTGGCCCTGCCATTGAGGGCGTCATTGCCATTCTTCTGCCGCTTGTGGTTGCTTACGTAACCCCTTGGACTCAGCAGTACGGCGTCGGCTCAGGTTCTATCGACGCGCCCGTGCTAGTTGATCCCGCGACCGACATGCCCGTTGATCCGACCGCCGGAACGGGTGCCTGAGCAATGGGCGAAACTTCCCTGAACGGCTGGGCCGCGATTCAGAACGAGAACGACCCGCGCTTGCAGTGGATCAAAGTGCCTGGCACTAATAAGACTGTTTGTGTTCGCCGCGAAGCCGCGCCGTTGTTTGCGGCGATCTTGTCGGAGATCAACAAGAAACTTATTCCGCTGGACGGTGGCCCGCTGGATGGTTGGGAATATCGTCAGGCTCGAGCTGCAAACGCG